>Ga0209631_10005077_pt1 | contig 14146 bp, 11 predicted proteins | sample COG_08_FD_184752 | JGI IMG/M metagenome (GOLD analysis project Ga0209631, IMG submission 184752) | Pelagic Microbial community sample from North Sea - COGITO 998_met_08 (SPAdes) (version 2) | ecosystem: Environmental > Aquatic > Marine > Neritic zone/Coastal water | place: Helgoland, sampling... | reverse complement strand
GTGCCCGTCGCCGTCGCACACGCTGACGTAGGTGGGCGCGGGGGTGTCACCGCCGGTGTATCCCACCCGGGTGGCCACGACGCCGTCGAGCTCGCTGAAGATGAGCTCGGGTTTCCAGAATCATCCGACGCCGAAGTACGCGACGCTCGTCGTCTCGGGCGTCGTCTTGGACGATGGGACACATCGCGCGGTGACGCCGACGCGATGCGAAGACGCGCGGGCTTGGCGGCGCGCGGGCGCGACCGTCGGTACCGACTGGGCCAGCGCTGACGCCGTCATCTCGGCGCGTGCAAAAGTGATGAGGAGGATAACTCTCGGAAAGCCGAGAGCCGAGAGTCATCACTCGGAGTGAGCGCACAGCACGACGCCATGTCCGCCGCTGCGATGCGTTCTTGTCTCCTCGCGAGCGTCGCGAGGGAGTTGCGGCGCGTATCTTCCCGTCCCTCGCGGCACAGGGCGCGGGTGGTTCCGGTCAGATGGAGGACCAGATGTCAGATGTCGACGTCGTCGTCGGTCGAGGTGCGGGAGACCGAATCCTTCGGCGACGTGGACGCGCAGCATCGTATCCTGAGGCTTCACGCACCGCGCGCTGACGTCCACTACGTCGTCGCGGGCGACGACGCCGCCCCCGCGGTGTTGATGCTGCACGGGTTCCCCGACAACCACGCCACGTGGCGGGGACAGATCCCACCGCTCGTCGAGGCTGGCTATCGGATAATCTGCCCTGACCTGCGCGGGTACGGTCGAAGCGGCAAGCCGGCCGGCGTGGACTCGTACGGCCCCGTCCCCGTCACCGACGACCTCGCCGCGCTCCTCGAACACGAACGCGTCGACAGGGCGCGCGCGGTCGTCGGGCACGATTGGGGCGCGGCGGTCGCCTACGCCTTCGCGGCGAGGCACCACGACAAACTCGAGAAACTATCCATTCTCAACGGAGTCCACCCTTCCATCTTCCTCGAGCACGTGCTGTCCAACCCAGTGCAGTTCCTCAAGTCCTACTACATCGGCTTCTTCCAGCTCCCGGCGCTCCCAGAGGCTGTCGTGTCCGCGGCGGACTTTGCCATCCTCCGACTCATCTTCGAAGTCGATCCGGCGTCGCCGTTGCCGAAAGGCGAAGTTGATAAATTGATCGACGCGTGTGGACGGCCCGGCGCCATGCAGGCGGCGCTGAACTACTACCGAGCCGCGGGGCCCATGCATAACCTGTGGAACGACGTGGGGGTGTGCCGCGTGCCGCTGCAGGTGCAGTGGGGCGCGAAGGACAGGTACCTGGAGGAGAAGATCGCGATACCGAACACCGATGAAAAACAATTCGCTCCGCTGGCGGTTCCGTCCTCGCTGGTCAGGCACCCGAACGCGACGCACTGGGTGCAGTGGGACGAACCGGAAGCGGTGTCCGACGCCCTCATCGAGTTCCTGAACGATGAGTGATCATAGTTTACCCGTAATAGAGACGAGTCGTCGTATGAATAGTTAGTGCTAAGGAAGCAGTTCGTCCAACGATACTTTTCGATCCGGGAGGTAAAACTCGGCGCTGACCGGTATCATGTCCACCGGTCCGCCCCTCGCGTCGCCGTCCACGCCCAAGTACCCCCCGTTATCCGCCACGAGCGCCTTGAGCGCCGCTGGGTCCGTGAGCACATCCCCGCGCCGCGCGCCTTTGGTCACCAGCACCTCCGTCGCGCCGCCCCTGCATTTCAACACGATCTCCGCGCTCTGCGGTTGGCCCCAGCCGGGGGCGACGCATCGGAGCCCCGCGCTGTCGCACGCGTCCTCCGCCGCGAGGAGCGCGTGCATGTCGTGCACGTGCCCCACGATCAAGCCCTCCAGCGCGGGGTATTCCTCCCTCAGGCGACGCAACGCGTCGGCAAAACTCGCGCGGGTCGAAGCCGACGCAGCGTCCTCGTCATTCGCGTCATTCACGTCATTCATCGGATTCTCGTCCCCGTCCTTCACGTCCCTCGCGACGCGTTTGGTGTACCTCGGCACGCCGGGCTCCCACAGCGGCAGGCCCACCGCACTCGCGAACACCTCAGCGCTCCTGCGCAGGAACGCCGCGTCCTCATCCGCCTCGCACGTCATCGCACCCGTATGCTCTTCGAACGGCACTACGCACAGACAGTGCCGGCGCTGAATCGATGACGTGTGATATACCGTGGCGCTGTTGTGCCCCGACGTGTACAGGAGCGCCCACGCGGGCGGCGGCGCGGGCGGCACCGCCGCTGCGCCGTGCACCATTCGTCCATCTGGAAGCCTCTCGAAGGAAAAGTCGGTCGGTAAAGTCTCGCACGCGGCGACGGCGTCGGATGACACCCCCCGGGCGCCCAATCCCAGCACCTTGCCCAGCTTCCCGAGCGAAACGTTGAACCTGCTGCCGTACTGCGCCGCCAGCTTTGGACGTCTCGTGAGCGACCGAGGCACACCGAGCAGCGGACCCTCGAGTGCCACGCGAAGCACACGTTTCTCCACGTCCCCCGGCTTGAGCTTGAGCCTAGTCGGCAAGTTTTGCGCGTACTCAACCACGAACCCGCTGAGAAACGGCTGATACGCCGGCATCCCGTGCAGCGTCGTCGCCGCGGCATCCCTCTGCAGGTCCCTGTAGTGCAACGATCGCAGGCCGCTGAGCCCGAGGTTCTGCGCGTCCCGCGGCCGCGCGCTGTGCCGCGCGTACCCGCACATGACCTCCTCGCTGCCCCCGCCCGCCAACGCCGCTGCGCAATTATTTCGTCCAAGCGCCCTCGCAGCGAAGTACACGGGCAGCGCCACCCCAGCTTTAACCACGTCCATCCCGTGCACCACGCCGTGCAACTCACGCAGCGCGTCGATGACCTCGTGTATGTCCTTGACCTCCTCGAGCACGAACGTGGCGCCCAGTTTGTGTGCGGCGGCTCGAGCCGGGGATATGTCCAGCGGCTCCGTGTTGGTACCTGTCCATCCCGCAGTTGCCGCGACGACGGGGACGTTCATGCGCCTCGCCACCGCCAGCAGCGCGGTCGAGTCCACCCCGCCCGAGAACAGCACTCCGAGCGGGCGAGTTGGGGAGCATTCGTGGTGGGTCACGACGTGGTGGACGGCAGATACGAGTCCCCGCGCCAGTCGTTCGGCTGCGTCATCCTGTTGAAAAAAACACGCCGTCATCAGTCCAATTGCCCATACACGCGTTAATAAAAGAGACTCACCATGCCTTCGTCCCACTCCGGGTCTTCGCCGACGGTGAGGACGCCTTCGTTCGGACACCGGTCGTCGTCACCGGTGTCGAACCTAGGACCGTGGGTTCGAAGCAGGGCGTCCGTACCGCTCGTGCAGGGTTCCATGTTGTTCGGTATGAGGGGAAGGTTGTGGACGGTGGACGTCGGGTCCATCGCTCCGGTTGGGCTGATTGTTAAGATGTGTCTCGGGTGGTGGCAACGCCAGCCGTCCCTCACGTGCGGCGCGTCGCCGCCGGGTGTGGACCCCAGGATCCACGCGCGCTCTCCTTCGCCGAAGTCGCGGACCAGTACCGGGCACCGCCCGAGTGTGTCGGTCCGCAGACGGAACGTACGGTGTTTGTCGAGGGCGGCGACGAGGAAGCAGCCGCCGTGCGACGGTCGGCGGAGCATCCATCTCGACGTCACGTCGTCCTCATCCCCGTTCCCGTCGTCCTCGAGGGATGCGAGATCCGCGTGGAGCTCCTCCCACGTGGTCCCCTCCACGAGCCCGCGGCAGATGAGCGCGGGGGTTTCGGTGACCTCGCCGCGCACGACGTACCCGTGCAGGCGCCCGCCGACATCGATGCTGTCGTCGCCACCGCCGCCCGATGGGTCGCGCGCGGACGTCGACGCGCGCGCTGGTGCTGGCGCGACGATGCGAACGCGCCCGCCGGGCGTGACCGCGATGGACTCGTCCGCGCGGAGCACGTGGAGCGTCATCCTTCCTCCGTACCCGCCGACCCCACGGGACACCGCCCCCGCCGCTTGTGTCTAATCTCAGGTGCCGTCTCCGCTCAAGTCAGCTCGAAAGGTTCATTAAAACCTGAGCGGCGACACAGCTGTGCGAACAATGGCCGACGATGAAGAGCTGGCGGCGATGGCCGCGACGCACGGCCTCTCCGCACGCGGCGCCGCCGCCACGCGTCCCCCGTTCAGCTACCTCCACGCGTTCTTCCGCGCCATGTCCGAGCCCTTCGACGCCACCGAGCGCCCCGATGGCTACGTCAACCTCGCGGTCGCGCAGAACTTCCTCACGGTGGACGCCGTGCAACGCAGGCTGATGGCGGGGTTCGCGTCCCCGCAGCCCGCGAGCACCGCGGCGTACGATAACATGAAGGGAAGCGAGCGCCTGCGCACGGCCATGGCGGTGAGCGCCCCCGGGGGTCCCGACACGCACGCGCGATGGATGCGTTCAAAAAACAACAACAACGACCCAACCATCTTTTTCCCTCACCCTGACGCGCGTCCCCATCCCCGTTCCCCAGGCGCACATGCACCGAATCCTCGCCAAGGGTAACCACAGCGTCAAAGTCCATCCCGACCAGCTGTGCATATCCGCCGGATGCGGCGCCATCCTCGACAACCTCTTCATGTGCATCACGGAACCCAACGACGGCGTCCTCATCCCGGCGCCCTACTACCCCGCGTTCGATAACGACCTCCGCGTCAGGAACGGAACGGTGGCCATACCCGTCCTAGGCGACGACGCCGCATCCTTGCCCACGCCCAAACAGCTGGACGACGCCGTGGCATCGGCCAAGGCTGACGGCCGAACAGTCAAAGCGCTCTTGCTCACCAATCCGTCAAACCCGCTCGGAGTCGTCTACGGAGAATCGCTCCTCGACGCCATCATCTGGGGCCTCACCAACGGCATGCACGTGGTCGTGGACGAGGTGTACGCCTCCTCGGTGTTCCACGAGACACTCGAGCCCGACACCGGTAAGCCGATGAACCCGTTCGTCTCCGCGATGACGCTTGAAACGATGCTGAGCGAGACGGAGGCGGTTGCACAGACCAAACTTCACGTGGTGTACGGGTTGAGCAAAGATTTCTGCGCGTCGGGGTACCGCGTCGGGGTGTTACGAACCAGGAACGAGGGTGTGTTGAAGGCGATGGACAACGTGGCGTACTTTTGCACCTTACCCGGACCGATGCAGCACGCCGTCGCGGACATGCTCGAGGATCGCGAATGGTAAGAGACTCTTACGTTTATTTTGATTTTCGATATTTGGGCGAGCTTTTAGACTGACGTCACCGGTTTTGTTCAACTCTTACAGGGTTGACGGTTACTTGGCGGAGAACGCGGCCAACTTGAAGGCGCAGCACGACGCGTTGACGGACGCCCTGGCGGACGCGGAGATTCCCGTGGTGAACGCGACGGCGGGTATGTTCGTGTGGGTGGATTTAAGTCGGTGGATGAGTGAGTCGAATTGGGAGGAGGAAAATCGGTTATGGACCGCCGCGTTCGAGAGCGCTAAGATCGTCATGACTCCCGGGAAGGACTGCAGGCACGGGACGCCGGGGTGCTTCAGGCTCTGTTTCGCGTCGGTGACGCGGGAGGCGCTGACGACGGCGGTGGGCAGGCTCAAGGAGCTGCTCGCGGGGTACTGAGACGTCGACGGATGAGTTTTTAGGCTAATTTTGAAATATGGGTCTCGCTTTTTCGCCTGACAACTAAACGTTTGAAAATTGCTCCGGTCAGAGCTCGCCGCGATGCCCAAGGCAGCCTCGGCGGCTGTGGAGATAGATCCTCGGCTGCTCCGGCAGCTCGAGGAGGAGTATGAATCGCTGAAGTCCACCTCGTCGGGTGCGCGCCGCCCCCGTCACCCCGCGATACCCCCCCGTCGACCCGCCAATCTCAAACCTCGGACCTCGCAACTGACCAATTGACCTTCCCACCCTCACGTACGCCACGCAGGCGCGCCGGTGGACTTCGCACAGTGGATCAAGCGCCGGCTCCGCGAGGCGAAGAGCTCGGGGCTCATCCGCATCGCGAAGACCACGCCGCCGGCTAAACCCGCGGCCAAACGAACACCCGCGTCGTCCAGGGCACCCGGCCCCTCGATGGGCAACGCGCCTCGGACAGCCCCGTCGCAGACGCCCGCGCTCGTACCCGCGCGGTACGACCCGAACAGGTACACTCGCGGCGCGGATGAACCCTCGCACGCGCCGACGATCGCGGGAGGTACCGTGTTCAAGACGGCGGCGCGCGCGTCCGCGCCCGCGCGAACCCCCGAGCGCGTCACCTTTCAGACGGCCGACCCGCCATCCCCAGAACTCACCGCGCAGCTACACGAGGAGTACTCCCCGTCGGTGTTCCAGCCACCGTCCGCGGAGCGTAAAGTCGGCGCGCGACCCATCACCGTCACGTGGGCATCCGACGAGACGTCCTCCGACGAGAACATCGACGCGAGGGGCCGTGGGATGACGACTTCAAGACGAGGACCGGCGATTGAGGATGTCAAACGCTCGGAAGCTTCGGCTCGATCCGCGTCGGCTCGAGCGCTCCGCGACCCCGACGCGCCTTGGTTCGGCCGCGACGGATCGATGGCCCCGGGCGGCGCCTACCTCGCGAGTACCGCTCGGACCCGAACCGGCGCGCTCGCGACCCGAACCGGCGGCGGCGGAGCCCATCCCTCCCACCCGAGCACCGTGCGGGGCGTCGGCGACAAAGTGCGAAGGATGGCGCACGCAACCGCGCTCGCGCAGCGCGACATGGCTCGAAGGGCCAGCAGCGACGTCGAGACGCCGATCGGCGGGAGCTACTCGCTCTTACTGGACTTGCAGGCTTCGGAGAGCGAGCGCATCGCGAAGGAGCGCGAGCTGGCCACGTTGCGACGGCAGCAGCGCGCGCTCTTCGCAAAGAACAAGGAGCTCGAGGAGACGCTCAGCGCTCAGTCGAGTAAGGCTCTGGACGCGGACGAGGCGATCAGACGCGCGAAGCTCGAGGCGGTCAAGGCGCAGAAGGAGATGCAACGCGCGATCGAGCGGCAGCGCGAGGAGGACCGGCGGGTGTTCGAGCGCAGAAGCGGTCGCATCGGATCCGAGACGGACCGCGGAGGAGTGCGGGGGTCCACTCCGGTCACCGGCGTCGAGCGCAAGTTTCTCGCTGGCGTCACGGACGCGCCGGCGACGCTGAAGGAAGCCGCCGCGCGTTTCCTCGGCGACGCTCGCAAGTTGCACGAGGCGGAGCTGCGCGCCTCAGTTGACCTCTCCATGGACGTGGCATCCCACCTCTCGATGGGGGGCGTGTCCCCGAACAGGAAGCCCGCCGCGGGTGCCAGCTTTTTGGATCGCATGAAGGAAAGGCAACAAAGGGCGGCGGCGAGACGAGCTGAGAAGGCGTTTGCCGAGCGGGTCCAACGCGAGGCGCTCGGGTACGTCGCGGTCCGGCCCGGGTGGGACGATTCGCCCGACGTGGTGGTCCGGGTCGGGGGTGAACCCACGACGGCACGGCCGCGGTCCGCGCCCGCTACCGCTCGACCAAAGACCAAGAGTTACGGCGGAGGGCGGGGATCGGTTCCGCCGAAGCAAATGTCCGTCGCGGCGATGCGTCAGCGGCAGAAAGATGAGCGCCGGGCGAAAGGTCTGGAGCCCCTCGCCGACCCGAAACCCCGCACTCCACCGCCCGGGCAGAAGAGGAAGAAGGTGTCGCCCCAGAAGGGTCCGTCGCGGCGGCCGCAGTCGGTCAAAAAGCTTCTGGACGGCGTCGGAGTTGGCTCTACATCCCCCGGGGTTCAGCCCGCCACCGGATTGTTCGCCATGGACCCCGCGACGAGGCTGGGCAACTCCAACCCGAAGGATGAGATCGCCGCCATGCGAACCATCTTAGACGAGGTCGTCGCGCACCTCAGGCTGCTCCACGTGGCGACGGGAGGGCGGTCGGGAAGCGCCGCCGCGTCCGTCAGGGCGGCGGCTGAGTTGATCAGCGCGCTGCCCGAGTCGCCCGATAAAGCGCCGGCGGCGAAGTATTCAAAGCTCATTCGCAAGGGCGGCGGCCGCACGCCCCCGCCCTCCGCCAAGTCACCCGACACCAAGGCGGCTGGCTCGGGTGGCGCGAAGAACACCGGTGTCCCGAGCAGGCGCGAGGTCACCGCCGCGATGAACGCCACGCGCCTCTCCGGTAAATTGGTGCTGGACTCGCTGGACCACTCCACCGCGCTTGAGATGCTTCGCGAGGTTGAGAACAACGAGACCGCGATGAGGGCCAAGTGGGGGCTGTTCTCACCGGACCACCCGCCGCCGGAGGGTGCGGAGGAGCTCGCGCTGACGTACGCGGAGCGACGTTCACGAGGCTTGCCAGCAGACGCGTCGGTCACCGTCTCTGGCGAGCTCGTCAATCTGAACAGCTCTGGAGAATCTGGAGCCGATGATGATTCATCGATCAAAGTGTATCGCCCCGGGCAGGTGGAGGCCTCAGCTGAGCGCGCCGCGCAGGTGGACGCTGACATGGTCGCGAGGGTGTGGGAGGCCCGGAACCAGTACGTCGCGTGGCAGGCTGGCCTCGACGACGGCGTCGCGGACACGAGCGCCGGAGGTACCTCCGAAGGCTTCGTGCCGACGGAGGTCAACGAGGAAGTCGCCGAGCGTCTGTTGGACGCGTTGCTCGTGGACGTCGCGGCGGAGCTCGGGGACGCGTGCGACGAGGCGACGCAGATTGTACTGCGCCACGAGTTTTCATCCACCGCCAACTCCATCGACGTGTCATCCAGTCAGCGGAGTGACGACTCGGACGTCATCGTCGGCTCCGAGCCGAGCCAGGCGCCGTCTTCGGGCCATCATTCGCCCGTCGGTTCCTACGACGGGTCCACGCCGGCTGTGAGGGACAGGACGCTCGGCGCGGCGATGGCGCGGGTGGGCATGTCGCCCGAGGAGGCGAGCGCGGAGATTGTGTACGAGGAGGAGGACATGGGCGTGTACTAGTCGTCGAGAGGAGTGTGTGTAGTACAAAGAGGAGTGAGTTAACTTCTTCGACTGTCGCTCGCTCGTCTCAGTTCCGTGTTTCCGACGAGTCATCGACCAATCAGGTGCCGGGTGAATTCACGACCCTGAATTCACGCGGTCCTCAATGGGTCCTCAATGCCCGAATTAATGATCTCACTGTGGCCACTCTGGCAGGCGCGAACCGCCCGCTGGTAGACGAGGCACCGCTTCGGACGCATTCAGACGCGTTCGTCGAAGTCATTTCCCACCTCATCGATCCACGGAAAGCCGGACATCCAAGATGGCGGGCGTCAACTTCATCGAGGCCCTCGAGACATTAAAATCCATGTTCCCCGAGCTGGATACTGTGACCCTCCGCGACGCTCTGGACAGCAAGGGCGGGCACATGGAGTCCGCGGTGGAGGAGCTGCTGCAGATTTCGAGGCGCCAGCGCGGGGTGGGCGGCGGTGGGGGCGGTCGCATGGGCGGCTTCGGCGACGACGACGGGGGAGGCAGGGGGGGTGGATACTCGGACGAGCCCCCGCGCCACAGCTCCATGGGACGGGGCGGTCATGGCAGGTGAGCATCGCGACCCGACGCGTCCATCGGCGACCGAACGCGCTCCGAAACCGTTTTCCAATTTTATCGACACCGTGAGGAAGCGAGATGCGCGGCGAACCCGCGCGTGAACGCGTCGCGTCGCGCGGAACCCCCGCGTTTCCGACGGGCCGCGGCCATCCTTCTCAGATTCCGAGAAACCCTATGCGCAAAAGGACTCGGACACCCAAAAAACCAAAACCATCCCTCACTGACCTTCCCCCCCACACACACCCACCGTCGATCACAGCGGCCAAGGCGACTACTACAGCGGCGTGCCCCCGCCCGAGGAGGAGGGTTCCCTCTGGTCGTGGCTCACCGGCGAGGACGACGAGCCACGACGCGGCGAGTCCGCCAACTTCAACAACGAAGACGAGGACACCTTCACGGTGCGTTTCTTTTCATCATATTTACGTAAGGGCAATTAGACTGACAGTACTTGTGTTTTGGTTTTGTTTACCCACAGTGGCTGGCCAACAGCGCCAACTTTTACGCGGGCGAGGCGAGCAGGACGATCAAGTCCATGACGGACGCCCTCGCGGAGGAGCTCCTGGGCCCCGCGGAGGACGAGGAGGGCGACATCATCGAGGAGGAGGACGCGTCCATCCGCGGCAACGGCGAGGTTCTCACCGGCGGCGCCATCAAGGGCCCAGGGCGCAGATCCAAGAAGAAGGAGGAAGCCGCGCCCAAGCCCAAGTCAAAGCCCAAGCGGCTGACGGAGGAGGAGGAGGACGACGAGGACGACGTGATCGGCGGGGTGCTCAACCTGCTGGGGCTGGAGGATGACGAGGAGGAGGAGGTGTACGTCAGGCGAGACTGCAAAAAGGATAAATAGAGGGTTGGGGACCTTCACTCTATTTTTTTTGGCTCAGAGCCATTGTAATCATTGAACCACGACTAAACGACTCACACGACAACGCGCGGGAGATCCGGAGGGACGAGCGCGTCTGAGGTTGTGTCACACGATGGCGGCATCGCTTCGAAGACGCCGCGGTGGATCCGACGCGCCGACGACCGACCCCGCCGAGGACTCCACCGGAAAGTCCCGCGGGCAAAATGACGCCGAATCGTTCCGTCACCGGCTCCCTCGCGTGACCTTCGGCAACGCCTTCGCCATCCTCGCGTTCGCCCGCGTCGTCAGCGCGCTGTGCAACATCGTCCACGACTGCGACGAGACCTTCAACTTCTGGGAACCCCTCCACTACCTCGTCCACGGCACCGGGATGCAGACGTGGGAGCACTCGCCGACGTTCGCGCTGCGATCGTACCTCTACCTAGGATTGCATTACGTCGTCGCCAAGCCAGCCGCGGTGCTCGCGTCCGCGCTCGCCCTCCCGCGGATACACGCGTTCCACGCCGTGCGCATCGCGCTCGGCGTCGTCTCCGCGTACGCCGAGGCGTGGCTGTGCGCGGAGGTTGCCAAGATTGACCAAAACGCGTCCAGGATCCTCGTCGTCGCGTCCGCATTCTCGGCGGGAATGTTCGCAGCGGCCACCGCGTTCCTCCCTTCGTCGTTCGCCATGTACTGCGTGACGTGCGCGGCGGCGGCGGCGCTCGCGGGTAAACACGCGGTGGCGTGCGCCGCGTGCGTGGCGGCGGTGACCGTCGCGTGGCCCTTCGCGGGCATCTGCGCGATCCCGTACGGGCTCGAATGCCTGCGCACAAACGGGACGGTCAGGACGGCGATGTACATTGCAACGCCGCTGGCCATCATAACTTCGATATCCGTTATAATCGATACCGAGATGTACGGGCGGACGACGTGGAGCGTGCTGAACATCTTGCGGTACAACGTCGCGGGAGGGGGCAGCGAGCTGTACGGCACGGAAGGGCCGGGGTATTACCTCCGCAACCTTTTCCTCAACTTTTCAATCGCCGTCCCGGCGTCGCTGGCGCTCCCGCTCGTCGCGCTCGTGCACCGTGTGGTGCTCGGGGGAATCGAACCCGGGTACGGAAAGCTGGCGCGTGCGTGCGTACCGTTTCCACTCGCGCTTGTTTTCTTCAGCTGCATCGCGCACAAGGAGGAGCGGTTCATGTACGCGGTGTACCCGCTGCTTTTGACCGGGTTCGCCGCGAGTTTAGCCGCCAGTCACTCCGTCGTCGTTCACGTCGCGAAACGGCTCGCGCCCGACGGTTTCTTGGGCACCGCCGCCCGCGACGCCGCGGTGGCGACCGCGACGATCGGGGTGGTCACGATCGTGGCCATCACCGCGGCGCTGGGCGTCTCGAGGACGGCGGCGCAGTTGCACGGGTACGGCGCGCCGATGGATTTATACCGCAAAATTCCGCAAATCGCTCGAGAGTCGAGTTCACTTCGCCTGATCGGCGTGTGCGTCGGCGGCGAGTGGTACCGGTTCCCGAGCTCGTTCCACCTCCCGCGTGTGGATTACAGGCTCGTGTTCATCGACTCCGGGTTCGACGGTGCGTTACCGGTGTCCTTCGTGAAGGGAAAGGGCGGAACCCGGTTCGGACCTCTGGGTTTGAACGATCGGAACGAGGCGGATCCAATTACTCGGGCGGACTTCCCTTTCCACGTCGACGGTCCGTGCGACTTCATGGTGGACGTCACGTTGGACGGCGTGGCGCCCGCGGTGGACCCTCGGACGATCGTGCCGGCGGGGTGGGTCGAGGAGGATCGATTCGAGACGTTCGAGACGGAGCCGGGGGATGGGGAGGACGGGGGGGATGGGGAGGGCGGGGTGAAGACTGTGAGTATTCGCGTGGAGCGGACGGAGGCGCGGTGGGTCATCGTGAACGAGGCGCCGTTCCTGGACGCCGCGAACTCGCCGATGCTGTCGAGGGCGTTCTACGTGCCGTGGTGGTCGACGGACAGGAACACGTACGGGTCCTATCGCGTGTATAAGCGCGTGTAGGGAGGCGAGAGGAAAGGCTCGTTGTTAATTTACGCCGTTTCATGACCGCTCGTTACCCTCGTCATCGATCGCCATCCCACTCGCCGTGGAACTGCTCCAGGTACTCGAGCATGAACGCGTGCCTCCCTTCCGCCCGTCTTCGCCCGCTCTCGCTCTTCATCATGTCCCTCAGCCTGAGCAGCTTCTCGTGAAAGTGGTTCACGACTGTGTTGACGTGTTCCGTGCCCGCGTCCATGTATTCCGCCTTGGTGAGACCCACGCGCGGGGACACCCCGGGAACGTGCATGGGATCGCCCCGCGAACCGCCGTAGCAGAAAGTTCGCGCGATACCCAGCGCGCCGATGGCGTCCAGCCTGTCCGCGTCCTGCACAACCTTGAACTCCGGCGAGAGGACCGCAACCGAGGTGGAAGCCTCGGCTGATAGCTCCTCTTTGAATCCCATCTTGGAGACGATCTCCACGACGGTGGCTGTGTCGTCGGTCGGATGGCCGTGGTCTGTGAGCCACGAGCGTACCGCCTCCGCCCCGGCGTTCGCGTCGCCGCTGTACTTCCAGTCGCGGACGTCGTGGAGCAGCGCGGCGAGCTCGACGGTACGCATGGAGGACGTCGGAAGGTTCTCCTCGTGGGCGAGGGAGATGGCGGTGGCTCTAACGCGGGCGATGTGCCACCAGTCGTGCGAGCCGTCCTGGCCCGCGAGCTCGGATTTTACCCATTCCTCCGCGTCTGAGACGATGGACGCGGTCATGACGACGCGCGAGCTCGGGCGAGCGAGCGCGACGAAGCCGACGGATCCGGGGCGAAGGTAGCGGCAGTGGAAGCTGCGCAGCCAGCTCTGTGGGTTTCAGAGAGCTCGGCACCCTTTTTCGATATCAGATTGCGATTCGGGCTCCCGGTACCCTCACAGCTGGCGGCGCGGGGAAAGAGGCCGGTCGAAGGACCGCATTCCCGCGTCATGACGTCGACGGCGATGGCGACACCCGTGTCGGCCGGGATGACCCGCCGCGGGAGGATCACCGGACGTACACTAGGCCGTCGCCTCGGGAGTAGAAGTAACAACGAGATTACCACGACTCGCCCTGGGACCGTCGCGGGTCCGGGACGTGCGCGTCGCCTCCGGGTCTCCATCTGCGTCGCATCCGCGTCCAACCCCGAGGACTTCATCGTCGGATGCGGCACCGGCGACGTCACGGGCCCCATCGACGGCGTCGGCATGATGGGCTACGCCAAGCTCGGGCAAGTCACCCGCGGGATGTGGCAGCGGCAATGGGCGCGCGCGTTCCTGGTCTCCTCCTCCGACGACCCCGACGACATGGACCCGTCGGAGACGACGGCCATCGTCGTCGTGGACGCGTGCATGTGCTTCCCCGACCTCAAGTCCGCCGTGTTGCGCGCCGTGTCCGCGCGCGGGAGACGGAGGAATCACCCCTTCACCGAGGCGAACGTCTCCATCTGCGCCACGCACACCCACGCCGCACCGGGCGGATTCGCGCCGTTCGCACTCTACAACGTCACCACGGGCGGCGGCGTCCAGCGTACCTTCGACGCGCTCGTGGACGGCGTCGCGGATGCCCTCGTCGCCGCGTTGGACGATGCCAGGCACGGCGCACAGCTGTCGCTGAGTCACACGGCGGTGAAAGGCGCGGCGGTGAACCGATCGGCAATCGCGTTTCGTCTCAATCCTCATACGGAACGACGCGAACTGTGTGTTGGTTCGAACGAGGGCGTCGACGAGACCATGACCGTGTTGCGAGTGGGTGAGACACGTAAGAAGGATACGGATAAGGG
>Ga0209631_10005074_pt1 | contig 14151 bp, 12 predicted proteins | sample COG_08_FD_184752 | JGI IMG/M metagenome (GOLD analysis project Ga0209631, IMG submission 184752) | Pelagic Microbial community sample from North Sea - COGITO 998_met_08 (SPAdes) (version 2) | ecosystem: Environmental > Aquatic > Marine > Neritic zone/Coastal water | place: Helgoland, sampling... | reverse complement strand
TGTTGGTGTAGCTTCAGAAATTCTACACAAAGACTCTTTATACGCTCCAGAAAACTTTTTTTCTGCAAAACCAAATACAGATTATGCGTATAAAAATGTGCAAAAATACTATTTGCCTAAGCATATGGATAAGTTTATAGAAATGTTTGAAAAAAAATAAATTAAAGATCCAAAAAAATAATTTTATTAAATAACTTTTAATTAATTTTCCCTGCATCTTCATGTTTCAACTCACAGAAAAAACTATTCTAAGAGAGATAATTTAATCAGACATATATTCTTATAGAGGGGTAAAAATTCAAAATAAAAAAATTATAATTTTTGGTGCTACCGGTTGGCTTGGAAAGTTAACTATAAATTACTTTCTAGAAAAATCCTTATCTAATGAGCTTCTTTTGGTCTCTAATAAACCGAACAAATTTACTATTAACAATAAGTATTTTGAATCAATGTCGTTCACAGATTTTCAAAAGTTACAAAATTTAGAAATTGATTACTTTTTCAATTATGCCTTTTTAACCGGTAACAACATTAAAGATATGGATAGTAAAACTTATGTAAAGTCAACGGACAAAATCATATTTGAGGTTGAGTCTTTTTTTGCAAATAATCAGATAAAGAAAGCCCTTTTAGCATCCTCAGGTGCAATTTATTGGAAGAACACTATTAAAGAAAATATATATTGCCTGCAAAAAATAAAACAAGAAGAAATCTTCATACAAAGTGCACTAACAAATAATATTGACTATAAAATAGCTCGGATATTTGGTCTTTTAGCAAACCCTGATTTTTCAAGGTACGAGTATGCTTTTACAAGTTTTGTTAATCAGGCTAGAAGTAATAGGAGGATTGTTGTTAAATCAGATATTAAGGTAGAGCGTTCGTATCTATTTTTTCACTTTCTATTAGATTTCTTTCTGTTAGACAATAATGATGAAGGTTTCGATATCTTTGATGCATGGAATTTTAATTCAGATATATCTGATTTAGCAACACTAGTTGCAGAACATTTTGATGCTAAAGTTGAATTTAGTTCGGATTATTCTTCGAATAAAGTTGATAGATACATAAGTGAAGATTATGGTTTTCAAGAATTCTATAAAAAAAACTTTGACCTTAATACAGAACTAAAAAAACTTTTAATACCCTGAGGTTTAGTTTTCTAAAGTCTTCTCTATTATAAATTGTGGCCTTTTTTTAGTTTCATCAAAAATTTTTGAAATGTATTGCCCGAGTACACTTATCGACAATAGCTGGATGCCTGATAAAAAATAAATCGAAGTAAGGCCAAAATTCCAATTTAGTAAAGTTTTTCCAAGAAAAGTCTTTATAAACAATGCTACAAACGAGAATATAATTGCACCAATTGAAATAATTATCCCTATTAGCCCTATTAGATTTAATGGAGCTGTTGAAAACCCAATTAAGCCCTCACTCGAAAGTTTTAGAAGTTTAGTAAATGACATTTTAGATGATCCAAATTCCCTCTTTTTTCTTACTACATTTAGATATGTTGTTTTAAATCCAACATATGATCTAAGTCCAAGTAAAAATTTCTTTGTTTCCTTTAAATTAACTAATTCAACAACAACTTTTTGATCCATAAGTGAATAATGCCCAACATTTTTAGGAATACTTATTTCAGAAAGTTTATTTTGTAGACGGTAATAGATAGATACTAAACTTCTTCTTACAAAGTTTTCTTTTCTTTTTATCCTATTTGCTAATACTATGTCATTTCCGGCAAGCCATAAATCAATCATTTGAGGTATATATTCTGGATCATCTTGAAAATCTCCGTCTAAGATTATTGCAGCATCTTCATTAAAAGAAGATAAACCAGCAAAAATAGCTCCTTGATGACCAAAATTTCTTGAGAGTTTAATTTTTCTAAACTTAATTGAAGTATGGCTAACTGATTCTATCTGTTGCCATGTGTTATCAGAGGAACCATCGTCAACCAAAGTAATAACAAAATTGTATTTTGTCGTATCAAGATGATTCAACAGGTGATTAAAGAAATCTAATAATCCACTCTCTTCATTAAATAATGGAACTATTATATTTACAGACTTCATTGTTTTTATTATAAAAGTCTTTTAGGTTTTTAATCGAGACTTTATTGTAAAATAATTAATTTTTACAATGTACCCAACAATTATATAAAAAGTGATGTCTATAAAATTAGCTGAGAATATATTTGATTCTTTGAGGTTAATAAATGTCTCTGAGATAGGAAATGGTGACAGAAAAACAAAAATTAACAGTGATAAATTTAACAATTTTATTTGTAAACTAAAAAGCTTTAAAAATATAAAAATAAGAATTGGTATTCTGTAGTCGTAATTTGAATAAAGAGACACACCTAAAAACCACAATGAAAAATTGAAAAAAACTGAATCTAATTCGATTTCAGACTCAACAGTCTTTTTAATTAACAGATAAACAAGAAGTATTAAGATTAAGCAAATAATTAAGTAGCTAACAGTAATAGATCCTAAAAATTTTGAAATAAAAGTTGCGTCTGATAAAATTCCAAAACTTCTATAGGATAAAAACGGTCTTGCAGTGTAAAAGGTATTATTTGTATAAAACTGATAAATAGAAGCTATGTTTAACCCAAAAACAATAAAACTTATTGTAAAATTCTTTCTGTTTTTCTTTATTAAAAAATAAATGCAGATACTTGCTATCAAAATAATTGGGTGAAGTTTGTATTGAGCGAATAGACTAAATATCCCTAATTTAAGAACTAAGCTGTTTTCAATATTTTTTATCATCAAGAAAGATACTAAAAATATTACAATATCTATATTCATTCGGTCAATCAAAAAATTTACAGGTGGACTAATAGAAAGCACGAATAATAGAAAATGATTATGACTAAGTTTTTTATATTCTGAGATATAAATACATGACAGGCAGATTAAAATGATTGCACTTGTAGACAAAGTCGCATTCCAAATATTGATACCGGGGGTCTTGATTAGTGATGATAGCGGACCCCAATAATTTTGATAAGGGCAAGATCTTAAATATTGAATATCAAAATTGAAAACATAATCTAAATTATTGTCGGAATTGCAAAACCATTCTAAAAACAAATTTTGCAAATCGAGAAACCGAGCTTTTTCATAGTAATTTAATTGAATAGAACTTTTATGTAGATAATTAAATTTTTCAGAAATGTTAAAGAGAAACTTTAGAAAATAAAATATAAGTGGGTAATATTTATAGAATTTATTAAGTTTTACTTCAAAATTAAAATAATTCAGATACAGATAAATGACAATAATAAATGGTCCAAAATACTTATAGTTAAAAATTGAAAGGTAGGTTATACCCAAAATCAAAAATCCAGAAATAATGTTGTCTGCCTTTAAGTAATTATTCATTTAAATCAAACAAAGAGCCATGTAACAAAAATACAATTATTGGATATACAAGTAAATTGTAAGTTAATAAGTTACTTCCTATTCTGTAATTAAAGATGTATTCAATTATCAATACAAAAAATAGATTACAAACCACAGTAAAAAATTTTGACAGCCTAAATATCTTCATACACAAAATAAAGAGAAATGGATTAAAAAATATAATTGAAAAGTAAATAGTGTCGTTTGTAGCAACAACAGCTGTATTTAAACTTTCACTTACAACTTTGCCTATACATTTTAAATTCTCAATTTCTGGAATCAGGTTCAAGCTCTCTTCCATAATTGTTCTATCTGGATAGATTTCTAAGTATTGCTTTAAGTTAAATGGACACGATTCATCAGCCGACATTGAAAAATTTAGGACAAGTATGATCGATAAACAATAAAAAATACAAAATAATAATTTATATTTTTCTTTTAGTAAATTTTTATACATTATCATAACTTTATATACTTTTTCACAATCTTTTTAATGAAGGGTATAAAATATTAATATCATCATATTAAACAAAATCCAAAATATTTACCTCAAATCAAAGGGTGCTTATCTATTTGGCGCTATCTTATTCTTTATTTCCATCTATTTCATAATTGATATTTCTCAATGGAGAGAGGATCAGGCAACCAACTATTGGCTTGGTTTTCAATTTAACTTAATAGATATTCCTACAGGTCTGATCAGTTCGAAAACCATACCTAATCCCAATGGCATGCTTATTCTAGGGAAGATTATAAGTCTTATACCAGGTTTTAAAAATTCAATTATTTTTTACACCGTACTGCAATTCATAATGATTTCTTATTTTTTCTTTTCTTTAAATACAAATAAGATTAATTATCCAAAAATATTTTACTTAGTTTTTCTTTGCAACACCTATTTAGTATTTAGTACTACTGAGCTCTGGAGCCAGTTTTTTTCAACGTCTATTAATTTATTTGTATTAGGAGTTATTTTTAATCTTCTTAAACATAAGAAAAAAATTAATATATTTCAACTACTTAATCTTACATTATTACTTTCAAGCTTTTATTTAGGAGGAGTACTCAACTCAATTAGCTTCTTTCTTATATGTTCATTTTTAATTTACAAGAAAAAGTTAAAACTTTATTTCCATATAGACAATAGGGTGATATCAAATTTTTTATTTTTTTTAGTTTTAATTTTCTTCATTTGGATACCTTTTATTAAAAATATAAACATTAATGATTTTTTAATTGGTTCGGGAACAGACAACCCTTTATTTAACATAGCTAATATTTTAGAAACTATTTTTATCAATAATTTTAAAGACCCATTTTTAATTCATTCTGACTATGAAATATTTACAACCTTATTATTAAGGATAAGAACACTAATCCGTATCAGTAATTTATTAATTAACATTCTCTTCATGGGTGTACTTTTATTGACACTTTTCAACAATATTCTGTCTGCAAATAAAATTAATATCTCTTATCGTCCAAAAATTATTTTTTTTATAATTTGTTTTAATTATTTGCTGACTCCTTTTTTGGGCGGTCCAAATTTTTTTGCAAATGAAAGAATAGATATGGAACTGTCACTCTACTTTCTTTTCTTGATTGGATCAGTAATGTTTATTTGGGAAGTTTTTGTACAAATTAAGTACGGAGACCAATTAACCAAATTATATATTTTTTCCTTATCTATTTTTATAATATTGAATATTATGTATTCTTTTCATCTTTACAAAGAATATATAGATTACAATGAAAGTCTGGTATCAAACTCTGATGTGCCACTGAAATACAAGTTGCAAGTAGTAGATTATTTATATCAAGATGCATTAAGTTCCAATCTTTTGATAAATAATGAAATAAAAGTATTTTATGATTTATCAGGTAATAATTTTGGTTGGATAAATGAGTTTGGTCGTAATTATCCTGAGTATTATGATTCACCATACACAATTGGTAGAATTTTCGACTTATTGCTATTAAAAGAATTTAATATAAAAAACAGTCAAGAAAATATTCAATTAAGAAGAGTTGATGATGTAGATTATGTAGTGACCTATCGATTTAATTCAAAAATAAATGTAGATAATTTAAAAGTTACTAGTTACAAAGAAATTAATAGATTTAAAATCTACAAATTACATAAATAATATTTAGAAAACTAGGTTACAATCTGAATATGAATTTGACTGTCGTAATACCTTTCTACAATGAAGAAAAGTTTTTAAGAAAGTCTGTAGAAAGAGTTTTAAAAATCAAAGATATAAAGACTATATATCTCATTAACGATGGGTCAAAAGATAACTCTCTAGATATTGCTAAACAACTTGTACATGAAAATTCAAGCATAAAATTATTAAGTTCAGATATAAACTCAGGTAAAGGAGATGCACTAAATTTAGTAAGAGAATATATAGAGACTTCTCATGTTGTCATACATGATGCAGATCTGGAATACTTCCCTGATGACATTCAAGGAATGTTTGAATTATCACAAAATAATCCGAAAGCTCTAATTTTGGGAACAAGGTTTAGAGGATATAAAGATAGAAAAAATTTATATACGAGAACTTTGATAGCCAATAAATTTCTTTCAACTTTATTTTCTATAGTGCATTTTAGAAGAATAAGTGATATAGCTACTTGTTACAAACTTATGCCAACTAGCTATTTTAAGTATCAGGAAATCAAGGAGAAAGGTTTCTCAATCGAGGTAGAGCTTTTAGCAAAATTTATAAAAACAAAAGAATCAATTATTGAATTCCCAATATCTTATGAGGGTAGATCTTATGAAGAAGGAAAAAAAATTGGATTAAAGGACGGCTTTAGTTTTATTTTTACTATTTTTAAATACAGGGTTACAAAGTAATGTCCAAAAACCCCATTCCTCTCGAAAGACAACAAGATTGGTGGTGGTATTTAGCAAAAGGAAAGTTATTAAAGTTTATAATTTCAAAAAATTTTGAAGAAAAACATATAAATAAAATACTTGAAATCGGTCCTGGGCTTGGAAATAACATCAAAATTTTGTCAGAATTTGGCAAAGTAGACATACTTGAAACAGAGGTTGAGTTTACAAAATATTTACAAGAAAATTTTAATAACTACATAGATAGTTTCTATAGTGAATTAAAACTAACCGATAAAAATTATGATCTAATTGTTATGTTGGACGTTTTAGAACACATAAAAGATTCTGAGTTGTTTATGAAAAATTTAGAACAGCATCTTTCGTCGAATGGAAGAATAATTATTGGGGTGCCCGCATATATGAAACTCTGGAGTAACCACGACGTTGAACTTAAGCACTACAGGAGATATGATTGGAATACTTTAGAAAAAGACTGCATTGATTACAAAGTTGTCGACAAGTACGGCTTTAATTTCCTGTTACTACCAATCAGATTTTTTCAGTTAAAATTTTTGAAAAATATACATTCAACTTATGAGACTAGTAAAGCTATCAACACCTTCTTTGTGTTTGTCTCGAATATAGAAAATCTACTTAGATCCATAAAAATTAACCCCAAGTTTGGACTTTCTTTATATGCTTTATTAGCTAAAAAAAGTTAATTAAATATAGTCTAAGAATTAACTCAAATTCAAGGCTTTAAAACAAAACATAGACATATATATGTAGTCATTTGTTTTATTTGAAGTTATAAAAACCACATCTCTATAACATAATTATATGAATTTAAAAAAAATATTAAAAAGTGAGTTATTTCCTAAAACCGTATTTCAATTCTTAATATTTTCTACATCTTTTGTATTACTATATAATTTTTTACACTACACGCCTATGTTGGGATATGATTCATATGCACACTATACGTATATTGACTTCTTCTCAAGATATTTACCAAAAGATTTTAGACTTCCAGCTTATTCTGATACGAGAGAATATTTCAGCCCACCAATTCCGTACATCGTTCCGGCTTTTTTTCAGGTACTCTGTCGAAATATAATTGAAAGTACAGATTTTCTTACGGAGTGCAGGTCTTTCTACAGTAGGTATACATTAATATTTCAATATTTTCTTTATGTACTAACAACATTCGTAAATCTTAAGACCTTGGGATTAATATTTAATAAAAAATCAAAAATTTTTACAAGTTATTTTTTACTTATTTCAATGCTTAGTGTGAGTTATCGATCATTTTCTATGATTAGGGGAGAACCATACATAGTGTTCTTTGTAAGTATACTTATATATCTTCTAATATCTCAAAGTAAAGTGGGTTATAAATATAAGTTTATAGATGTACTGACTTTTGGCTTAGTTATTGGTTGCCTTGCTCTAAGTAAACAATGGGCATTTCTTCTTTTCCCATCATTTTTTATCTTATTTTTCTATAAAAATATAGATAGTATTAAAGAGTACAAAAAATTTATAGTCGGCTCATTTGCAGTTGGTTTTTTTGCCTCTTCGTGGTTCTACATTGGATTATATTTAAAATATTCAACATTTACTGCATTCAATCTTCCAAGCTTAGGATTTAATTTTTCCAATAAGCCATTTTCATTTTATGTTCCATCTCTAAGCCATTTTATTGATCTATTTAGAATTCCAATAAGGCCATATTTAAGCAATCAATTTTTAACATCATTGTATGCAGATACATGGGGTGATTATTGGGGATATTTTTCTTTTACTTCTAAATATATAAATATTGGAAGAAACCAAATGGACATTGGAGAATATTTCGCAAGAGTTAATTTACTTTCATTGTTTACTACTTTTATAATAATTTTCTTTTATCTACGATTTATAAAAAGTAATAAAGGTTCTGTGTATGTTGTATATTTAAACTTAAGTCTCATCATAACTTTATTGGGATACTTGTGGTTTGTTATATCTTATCCGGAACCAGCTGGCGATACTGTAAAAGCAACTTATATCTTACAATTTTTTTACATAGTTGTATTGGCAGCTTCTGTAGAGCTTGAAAAGTTGAGATCTATAAATATTTATCGATACAACATAATTATTTTGATTTTATTTATAATATATTTACACAATATCCAAACATATCTTTCTCACTTTCCTTATCAATTTATTCAAGATTTTAAGTTATAAGATTAAAATACAAAGCCTTTAAAACCTAAATAAAGAAATGAATTTGCTATAACTAATAATTTTATAAAAAATAACCAGGCCATCGGTAATTTTAATTTTTTTCCCATCTGCAAATCTTCTACCGTTATATGAAATTGGAAACTCAATGATTTGATTATGATATTTTAAAAACTTAGACAATATTTCCACTTCAATTCCAAAACCTTTCTCAGCATTAATTTGTTTCTTTAAAAATTCTGTAGGAACTAGCATGTAGCAAGTAGCAATGTCACTGATCTTGTAGTTATTGAGTATGCTAAAAAAAATTGCAAAAAATTTATTAATAATTACAAGACTCTTGTATATTTTTTTTCTATTCTTCACACCTTGTGTTCTACTTCCAAGTATCAATGCATCAGGGTATTTTTTGGAAATATTGAATAAGCTGGCAATGTCCGATGGAGAATATTCTAAATCAGCATCATGCACAATAACATGGGTTGATTTTACCCATTCTTTTGCATAGATAACGGCACTACCTTTTCCTTCATTCTCTGGTTTTTTTAAAAGTTTTATAATGCTATATTTTTTTGATAAGTCTTTTGCAATTTGATAGCTGCTATCAGAGGAGAAATCGTCCACTAATATAATTTCGCTTGCTACCTCTTCTCTGATCAAATTTAAAACTGAATTTTTGAGAGTCTTTTGTTCATTGAAGAATGGAACTATTACTGTAAGGCTATACTTATTTTTATCCATTTTTAAGTCTATAGAATAATTTTAATTCAATATAAATATTAGAATCAAGTTTGTGGAGACAGAAAAAAATTTAATTAAAAAAGAAATTTTTCATTTAGCAAAAAAATATTTTGCTATTACTAACCAAGATAAATTTATACCGCATATATCTAAAGTTCCAGTATCAGGAAAAGTATTAGATGAAAATGACTTAATAAATCTCCTGGACGCAAGTCTTGAATTGTGGTTGACAAGTGGAGACTTTACGAACAACTTTGAAAAAAAACTAAGAGAAGTTACTGGAATCAGACATGCTCTGTTTGTGAACAGTGGATCATCTGCAAACTTGTTAGCGATTTCGGCATTAAAAATTCATTTCAATATTCAGGACAATGATGAAGTTATTACCTCAGCAGTAAATTTTCCAACAACTCTCAATCCAATAATCCAAAATAACCTTAAACCCATATTTGTTGATGCAGACTACCAAACACTTAATATAAATGTTGAAAAAATAGAAGAAAAAATTACTAAAAAAACTAAAGGAATAGTTCTTGCACACACTCTAGGAAACCCATTTGAGCTAGAACGCATAAAAACAATCTGTAAAGAAAACAACTTGTTCCTTATGGAGGACATGTGCGATGCTTTTGGCTCAAAATATGATAATAAATTGGTTGGTCAATTTGGAGACATCTCAACACTTTCTTTTTATCCAGCACACCACATTACCACAGGGGAAGGAGGTGCAGTTTTAACTAATAACCCAAAAATTAAAAAAATTGTTGAATCTCTAAGAGATTGGGGAAGAGATTGTTACTGTCCACCAGGTGTAGAGGACACATGTAAAAAAAGATATGATTGGCAACTTGGTGGTCTACCTTTGGGCTATGACCATAAATATATTTATTCACATGTAGGCTATAACTTAAAAGCAACAGATATGCAGGCAGCAATTGGACTTTCTCAACTAGAAAAATTAGATGTATTTATAAAAGCAAGAAAACAAAATTATGATTATTTATACAAAGCTTTTAGTTGTTTTAAAGAGTTTGATTTGCTCAAAAAAGATGATAGATCTGAACCAAGTTGGTTTGGATTTCCTGTTTCTATAAATCCAAGAGCAGATTTTACAAGAAATGAATTACTTAAACATTACGAAAAAAATAGAATTGGAACAAGACTTCTATTTGCTGGAAATATATTACTTCAGCCTGCATACTTTGAAAAAGGCTATGGTGACCCAGAGGATTATCCAGTTGCAAATAAAATTGTCAATAATACATTTTGGTTAGGTGTTTATCCTGGTCTAAATATGGAACATTTAGACTATATCGTTGGGAGCACTCAAGAATTCTTAGATAAACACACTAATTAAAGTGATTTAGATTATTAAAAGATTTTTTAAACAAATAAAAAATTAAAAAAAGAAAAATATAGTTAAGTGAATAAAAATTTTGGGTGTAAATGAATAAACCTTCAACATCTTCATTCCAGTAACCCAGACGAGATATAAGATCATAAAATGGGCCATCTAGGTTAAAAAATAACAAAAGCTTTATAAAAAAAACACCTAAATAGGAAGTAAAAAATATTTTAAGATAAGAAGATATCGTGAATATGGAGGTGATTACACCAAGAACAAATTTTGGTGCAGAATATTTATGTAATATTCCAAAAGTATTAATTTGTTCACTTAAAATTGTATATTGATTAGTTTCAAAAAATAAGGTAGAGATGATACTAAAAATTCCAAAATATAAAAGGTACCTTAGCCACACTTTGCTCAGACCTTCCTTAAAGATTAACATAAGTCCAATTGGAACTAATGAAAATAAATACCTATATCCAAAACTGGAAGCAGTAGTTTGCCATAAAAGAACTGTTCCAATCGGCAAAATCAAAACAGCTAATAAAATTAAACAATTTAAAAACTCTTTTTTATAAATCAAATAAACAGGAAAAATAAAAAGCATAAATAAAACTGGGGAAATAAAAAATAAACCAAACTCAAATGAAAATAATATTTTTATAAAATTAGTGATATTTATTACTATAAAGTTTACAAAATCTGGAGAAAAGTTTCCAATGAACATCTCATCAATCCGTTTTAGGGATGATGAAGATGAATAAATATCAGAGGGATTGAAAGTGAAAAATCCATAAATAAAGAAAGTATGACCTAAGAAAAATATACATCCAATAGCTAGCCCAAGGTAATAATATATATTCCTTAAAATTTTTCTAGAATACGATTTTAAGTTGTCAAAAAGAGAAAAATAAAATAAAGGAATTAGAAAAATAAAATAATTACTCCATCTAATTGAAAGGAAAACAAAACTTAAAAAACCAATTAAAAAATTGATTGAATTTAAGTTAAATTTTGTACTATTTTTAAAATTATTTTTAGCTTTAAAAGATAAATAAAGTAGAAAAGTTGTTGCAAATATCTCATAAGAGTGTGTCATTGAAAATCTTTCAGTAGCATAATAAAGAGATCCTGAGCCAAAAAAAGAGACTGTAAACACTACTTTGGAATGTTTGATATTTTCACTCAATATTTTTGCAAGTAAATTGTATGAAATAGCTAGATAAATTAATGAAGAAAGAGAGTAAATAAAATATGACAACTCTTTTACTTTAAATAATTTTTGTACCAGAATTCCAAGAAAATGAACTGGTGAGGATAAAAGTCCGGTGCCAAATGGATGAATTGGTACATATGTATTTGTTCGTTTGTTAAGAAATTGCTCATTATTATTTTGATCTATCTGATTTGAATAGTCCAGATCAAAATCTTTTGCAATAGTAGAAGAGTGGAAGTAGTAACTAGTATCGTCAGTTGTACCTTTAGAATTTGGTTCAGCAGTGCGGTAATCTACTTTAATGAATATTAGAAATAAAAAAAATAAAAAAATTCCGGTATAAATCTTTTTATTAGTTCTCATGTTGAAAATTATAATATTAGAGGAAGAATTTAAATTTAAATTTATATAAAAACTTTCTTTATTATTATTTATGTATATGGTAAATTTCACCAAAAAATTTTTTTTGAAGAATTTAAAAATTATTGATTATATTTCTTTATTTCTGATTTTATATTTAATTTTTCAAAATATATTAGGTTTACTTAATCAACTAGATTACAGACATCTTCATATTGATGAGAGACAATTAATTGACTCTATTTTGAACGTATACCAATTAAATGATGAGTTCGGAAGATTTGACAGTATAAACTCAGAAACACTTAGAAATACTCTAGTAGTTATTTCTGAATTAGTTATTGGTGGAAACTTAGACTATGGAAGGTTATATACCAACATATTTATAATTGCTGCTGGTCCACTTTACTATCTTGGTTTTGAAAGTTTATTAATAGCTTCAAGAATTATTCAAATGATCATAATGATTTATACCCTTATTTACATTTCAAAATACTTTATAAATTCTCAGTTTAGGTTTATATTTGTCCTCTTCTCACTTTCAATGCCCGGGGCATATTATTTAATCCAAAATCCTAAGCCAGATCCCTTAGTCCTGCTTTTGATATTTGTAGGAATAAAAAAAATAAGTGTTGATAATAAAACGAAATCTTCTTTTATATATTTAGGTATGTCTGTTGGAGTCAAAATAATAGCAATAATTCCAGTGTTTATTTTTATTTTATTTTTATTTATATTTGAAAAAAAATTTACGTCTCTTAAAGAAACTTTAAATTTATTTATCTACTTTTGTTTTGGTTTAGCGATCTCCCAACCTGCATTATTGATTCCTAGTCCTCAAATATATTCTCGAATAATTTCAGCGTTGAAAGTTGGAAGCGTATATGATCAAGATAAATTTCTAAAAATGGATTTTAATAATTTTTCAATTTGGTTTAAAACATTATCAGATGAATTAGATCTATCTGTAAGTATTTTTTATATCATTTTATTGTTAGGCTGTTTATCCTTAATTAAAAGTGTGTGGTCACGTGGTGACTATTTAGATATATACATGCTTCTAACTTTTTTAGTATTTCTTTTATTTATTACACTAAACATACAAAGAATATGGAATTATTATTTAACAATTCCTTTTATATTTTTATTAATTTATCTATTTTTTAAAAAAAAGAACATTACTAAGTTAAAGATGATTTTATTAATATTTGCATTCATTCTTTCTATAAGTGGATTCATAGCCCACAATGATAAAGCCGTAAATTCATATTTTCAGGTAGACATTAATATGGAGCAAAGTTTTTCAGAAGCAGTTCTCTTCTTAGAAGAAAATTATTCAAATAGACCCATGAAATACAATCTTGTTTACTGGGATCCAGATCTTTATTTTCCACGCTATGAAATTGACTATAATGAAAAATTCAAAGTTTTAGAAAATTGGGAATACGATCAAAATTATTTACCACTTTATTCAAAGGTTGACTTCATAGTATCTTTAAGACAAATAGAGTTAACAATAGGTATCACAGAAAAAAAATTTGGCGATACATTTGTTTACTATTTAGATAAGTCATCTTAAATTTAATGTTTAAAGGTGTAATGTAAAAGAGTATGATAAAAAATTATAAAAAAATTATTTCAAAAATATTTTATGTTTCAAAAATCTCTAAGAGTACAAATAAAAAATTATCTACATTAGTCGTAGTGCTCCTAGCTAACTTTTCAGCCTTGCTTGATGTCATTATTATTCTTTCAATTGCATTTATTTTTTCAGATAATATCTCTGATAATAAATATATAGCTGAATACTTATCATTTTATGAAAAAAACCAATATTTTTTGATTGTTATTGTTTTTCTAAGATTTGTAACTTTATTTTTCCAAAAAATTTACACAAAAAAAATAGAATTAGTAGTTGATAATGATATAAAGAATCACTTAGTAAGTGAAGTTTTTGATAAAAACAACTTCTCAATTTCAGATTCTTTATTTTTTG
>Ga0209631_10005073_pt1 | contig 14154 bp, 11 predicted proteins | sample COG_08_FD_184752 | JGI IMG/M metagenome (GOLD analysis project Ga0209631, IMG submission 184752) | Pelagic Microbial community sample from North Sea - COGITO 998_met_08 (SPAdes) (version 2) | ecosystem: Environmental > Aquatic > Marine > Neritic zone/Coastal water | place: Helgoland, sampling... | reverse complement strand
CATACTGATCGCCAAATAGCCGGTCAGCCGTTCGTTTCATGTGAGCCACATCTTCTGGGTGAGTGCCAATCCCTCCAAGTATGCCAAAGACGGTCTGAACCAATAGTGGCGCTTTGACCAGTCCCCGATCCAGAAAATGAGCAAGATTGTAGAGATGACTGGTGTCGTAACACTCAAACTCAAAACGCGTACCGTTGGCAGAACAAGTCGTCAGGATCTCCTCAATATCTTGAAAAGTGTTCTTGAACACCAGATCACGACTATTCTCCAGGTGCTGGCGTTCCCAGTCATGTTTAAAGTCGCTGTAACGTTTGAGCATCGGATAGAGCCCAAAGTTCATTGAGCCCATGTTCAGAGAAGCCAGCTCTGGTTGAAGCTCCTTGGCAGGAGACATACGTTGGGCCAAGGTCATCTGAGGCGCGCCTCCAGTAGTGATGTTGATCACTACATTACAAGCCTGCTTGATTCGAGGCAGGAATTTCAGAAAGGCTTCTGGAGTTTGCACTGGGCGACCTGTCTCTTCGTCTCGGGCGTGTAAATGAATGATGGACGCACCTGCTTGTGCAGAAGCAATCGCCGCTTCAGCAATTTCGTCTGCAGTGACTGGCAGATGTGGAGACATCGAAGGGGTATGGATTGCTCCTGTGGGAGCACAAGTCAGGATGGCTTTTTGAGTCATAGGACATTTCCCTGGCAAGAATTATTGGTTTGCCTGCGATCAAACGCTATCAGGGACTTCGATGCAAGGGTTTTGTGAGAGTAACGAGTCCTCAGGGTCGGTCAGCATTCCATTTGTTGGTTTCCAGAACGGAATTGAAAATACCTGGCTAACAACATCAGTGATTGAGATTTTATGGGAAATGTCTAGATTCTCATGGTCTTCCATGTTGGAGAGATCATAGTTTTTGATCAAAAAATTCATTGTCATTTTTGTTGAAGGCTCATCATGTCAACTCGTCAAACTGTAGACTTCAAGAGGCTCCGTCACCTCGATAACCTGCTGATCAACACCATCGGGAAACCGGGGCAGCTACCTGGCGCACAAGTATTGGTCTGGCGACGAGGGGACCTTCCCTATTTTCGTTGGGTGGGCTACCGAGATCTCGAGCGTGGATTGCCGATTGAGGAGGATACGATTTTTCGGATCTATTCGATGACAAAGCCGATTGTCAGTGTGGCTTTATTGATGCTGTTGGAAGAGGGACGCTTTCGCTTGGACACTCCAGCATCAGAGTTTATTCCGAAGTTTGCTGACTTGGAGGTGTTTGCTGGAGTAGATGAACAGACGCGTGAGATGCAAACGGAAGAACGCAAGAGGTCCGTAACCATTCACCAGTTGTTAACCCACACCTCCGGCCTGACCTATGAGATGCACGCTGAGCATCATCCTGTAGCCAAATTATATCAACAATCTTCTGCAGAAAGAGCTCCACTAAGTCTAGAGTGGATGGTCGACCATTTGTTGAAGTTTCCATTGGCCTACCAACCGGGAACCCGCTGGCACTACAGCGTGTCCACTGATGTTTGTGCCCGTCTTGTCGAGATTATCTCGGGTCAACCCATCGATCGCTTCTTGCAAGAGCGTATCTTTTGGCCTCTGGGTATGCGAGATACTGGCTATCACGTACCTCCTCAGGAGCTTTCTCGTTTGGCGGAGCTGTATTCTGTTGCCGATTGGTTTGCTCCCAACCTGTCACCAGAGACTCTGGAAAAAGCTTGGCAAAGTGGTGCCAAACTGAAACCGCTGAGCGGATTTGAATCAGAGATTTACAAGGCACCTCACAACTGCCTACGTGGTGGACATGGGCTGGTTTCTACAGCTTTGGACTATCTGAAATTTGCCCGCATGTTGCTGCAATATGGTAAGTGGGAGGGAGAGCGTCTATTGAGTCACAAGACGGTTGAACTGATGCGAGTCAATCATCTCTCTACTGATTTTTTCCCGCTGGAAATTCGTAATAATTCACTCAAAGGAGAAGGCTGGGGATTAGGGGTGTCGGTCAATATGGATCCTGCACAGAGTATGAGCTTGGGTAGCCAGGGAAGTTATGGCTGGGCAGGTTTGGCCTCCACCAAGTTTCTGATTGATCCTCAAGAGGAGTTGATCCTGATTCAGATGGGTCAACTGATTCCTCCTCCAGAGCATCTATTTTTTCAGTATCTTAGAAATGTGGTCTATCAAGCACTGAACCCATAAGATCTGCCTCCAAAAAGAGAATTGGTTCAAATACTTGTGATTCTCATTTGACATAACCAAAGAGTCTGATTATTTTGCAGACAGAATTTGGCACCTTTACAACCTATGGAGTTTTTCAATGACCGAAATCGCCACAATCCCCAATCCTACTAAATCCAAAACCGGAAGTTCCCTCCGTCGGGTGGAAGACGCTCACCTGATCCTCGGTAAGGGACGCTTTACGGACAACCGTCCAGCAGTCGGCCAGTTACACTTGCACTTCATCCGTTCTTATCTGGCGCATGGACGAATTGTCAGCATAGATAAGGAAGAGGCACTCCAAAGTGAAGGAGTTATTGCAATCTATACAGCTGAAGATTTGCTGGCCGATGGAGTTAAACCTCTGCCGATTGCAGGAGGATATAAGCGACCGGATGGTCGACCGATGGCTCAGCCAGAATGGCACGCGCTTGCCAATGGAGTTGTGCGCTATGTAGGAGAAGCAGTGGTAGCTGTTGTTGCGGAATCTCAAGCTCAAGCCGTGGATGCTGCGCAGTTGGTTGAAATTGAATATGACGAATTACCTGCAGCAGGCAATCTTGCCGCTGCCAGTGCGCCGGGTGCTCCCCTGGTTTGGGAGGAGGCCCCCAATAACATTGTAGCTCAGAAAACGTTTGGAGATGAGGCTACTGTGGCTGAGGTCTTTGCTAAAGCGCATCATGTCACCAAGCTGGATCTGACTAACAACAGGTTGGTTGGCAATGCAATGGAACCTCGCACAGTCATCTGTGAATTCGATAAGAATTCTGGAAGAAGAACTATCCGTATTGGGCATCAGCATCCTCACGGACTACTGGGAACTCTTCCTGGAATTTTCGGTGAAAAAGCTGAGAATTTCCATGTAATCGTAGAGGATATCGGTGGGGGATTTGGTGTCAAAGCGATGACCTATCCTGAAGATGTCGTGGTCATTTATGCTTCTGGCAAGCTTCAGAGCAATATCCGCTGGCGAGGAAGCCGTACTGAAGACTTCCAGGCAACTGGTCATGGGCGTGATCAAATCAATCACGCTGAGTTGGCCTGTAGCGCAGATGGTAAGATACTTGGGATGCGTCTGCATAATCTGGGTAATCTTGGGGCTTTCCCAACAGGTGCTGGTGCTGCAATTCCATTGGAAGTAGGTCCGAAAGTCTCCACCTCCGTTTATCACATTCCTGCTTACTATCTTGTTACCGATGCTTATGCTACGCACACTGCGCCGCTAGCAGCCTACCGGGGTGCTGGGCGACCAGAAGCCGTCTACCTGATGGAGCGGTTGATGGAAAAGGCCGCCAGTGAATTGGGAGTGGATCTAATTGAGATGCGCCGCAAAAATTTCATTCCTGTGGATGCCATGCCTTATACTAATCCGCTGGGGGAGGTATATGACAGCGGTGACTTTAATATGGTGCTCGACCTGATCCTTGAGCAAGCAGACTGGAATGGTTTTGAAGCCCGTAAAGCAGAGTCAGCCAAGCAAGGCAAACTGCGAGGTAGGGGGCTTTCCTGCTACATCGAGTGGACAGGAGCTGTCTGGTCTGAAGATGTCACTATGGAAGCTTCGGGAGCTGGTAAATTCACCTGTTATTCAGGCACCCAGGCAATGGGCCAAGGGATTGAGACTGCCTACTTACAGTTACTTTCCGAAAAGATGGACTTGCCTCTGGAGCAGCTGAATGTAGTGCAAGGTGACACTGACGTCGTCAAGGGCAATGGAAGCTACGGATCTCGCTCACTCTATATTGGAGGCTCAGCGATCCATGAGGGAGTGCTGAAGTTTATGGAAGCTGCCAAGAAGTTGGCTGCTGAGAACTTGGAGGCCTCTCCTGAAGATCTCGTCTATCAGGAAGGACGTTTTGAGGTAGTGGGTACCAACGTAGGTATTGGACTCTTCGAGTTGGCACTGCAGCAACCCGAGCAAAAGATCGAGGTTTCTTCCAGCACAACAATCCCTGTAGCAAGTTGGCCGAACGGTGCTCAGGTGGCGGAAGTTGAGGTTGATCCTGAAACAGGAATGGTCAAAATGGTGAGCCTCATAGCTGTTGATGATGTGGGAAATGCTGTCAATCCGATGCTTGTCGCAGGACAGGTTCACGGTGGTATGGCCCAGTCCGTTGGACAAGCCTTGCTGGAACGGACAGTTTACGACGACAGTGGGCAATTCATCAATTCGACTTTCCTTGATTATGCAATGCCTCGAGCTGATGACATGCCACCCATTCAAACAAACTTGTTCCGTGAACAACCATGCCGCACTAATCCGTTAGGTTCCAAGGGTGTTGGTGAGTTAGGGACCGTAGGAGCTACGCCAGCTGTGGTCAATGCAGTACTAGATGCTCTTCGTGAACACGGCATCAAACACCTGGAAATGCCTCTGACACCTCAGAGTGTTTGGGCTGCATTGAACAGCTAATTTGCTTAGAAAATTTCGGAGTCTTCCTGTGACTGTGTGGGAAGGCTTCAACTAAAGCCTACCGAGTTCGTTCTTAATATTTTGAAGATTGATTTCTCTCACCCCACTGGCCCCCCAAAGATGCACGGAATGCTTGAATAAATAGTTTGAGACACTTCTAAACTATCCATTGCTGGGAAGGTTTAGAGAACGATTGGTTTTCCCAGACTTCAGGATATGGTTATGACAGCGACCACAATTGAACAAACAGAAACTCAGGTAGACTGGAAGCCTGCTATCCTTGTCAAAGGTGAGACACCCTACAATTGGCCCTTCCAGCCCAAGGTCGCTCTAAAGTGGTTGAAAAATTACCTGTTCGGGCCAATTGCACTGATTCACGCTGGCCTAGGGCTATTTACTTGGTTCTTCCTAACTCCTAGTCTGGCTACCATGCAGAACTTGGCCTGGGATTGGGTTGCTCTCATCTATCTGCGCAATGTAGGGTTACTCTTTCTGGTGACAGGTAGCGCTCATTTCTGGCTGTATGTGCGTAAGGGGCAAGGATCTGATTTCCAGTTCAACAAGCAAGGTCTGCGAGAAAATGATCCTCGCTTCTGGTTTAGGAATCAGACCTGGGAGAACATGTTCTTCGGGATTATCAGTGGTTGTGGCATCTGGACGTTTTATGAGGTGTTGACCTACTGGATGTTTGCCAATGGCTATGTGTTGTTTCCGGTGGAGTGGTTAGAATCACCGATTTACATTGTTTTCCTATTCCTGCTGATTCCTCACATCCGGGCTCATCACTTCTATTTCACCCATCGGCTGACGCATTGGAAACCACTTTATGATGCCGCCCACTATCTGCATCATAAAAATACCAACACCGGCCCATGGTCTGGTTTGTCGATGCACCCAATCGAGCATCTTCTCTATCTCTCAGGGGTGTTTCTGCATTGGGTGATTCCCTCACATCCAATTCATGCCTGCTTTCATCTGCTCCATGCTGGCATCAGTCCAACTTGGGGTCACACGGGCTTTAACAGGATTCAGGTAAATAAATTTAGATTAGACACAAACTACTTCCACTACCTGCATCATCGCTATTTTGAATGTAACTATGGCAACCTTGATATGCCCTGGGACCACATCTTCGGGACTTTCCATGATGGCTCCCAAGAATCCAAGAAACGAATGAGTGCTAGATTACGAGAACAACGAAAGCACTGAGTGGGAGTCAGTTTATGAAGCAATCAGATTTTGAATTAGAGCGAGGACGATCTCGTTCCCACAACGCTCTTCCTCTGCAGCGCTCGGATATGCCAATGGATTATCTTGTTTCATTGGGCAATTATACTTCTGGTCGCACTATTCGAATACCTGAAAACCTTGGCCCCACCCAGTCATTACAAGGTTTTGATTTAACTTACAGAAACATCATTGACTACATTGTTCGAATCACTTATCGCATTTGGGAAACCAATGATCGTGAGGTTGAGTACATCGGTGAATGCTATTCACCAGACAGCCAGGTTTTCGATGACTACGGACTTCAACTTGGTAACCAAAAGATCATTGCTGACACCCAACATACAACAGCGGCCTTTCCTGATATTGTTCTTGATGCTGAAGAAGTAATCTGGGCAGGAAATGACCAAATTGGGTTTCACACCTCTCACATCACGCGCATTAGTGGTACGAATAAAGGATTAAGCAGATACGGTAACGCCACTGGCAAAACAGTGAATTTTTTTGTGATTGCGAATTGTGTTGCTCTCCAGAACGATATTTTTTTGGAGCATGTGCTGTACAACACCTCTGCAATGCTACAACAGCTTGGGATTGATCCTTGGGAAGAGGCAGCCAAGCTGGCGCAAAATCCCCCTGCCGGCTGGCCTCGTTCTCAAGATAATTGGGATCAACTGCGATCAGTTACTTCTCCAGCAATTCCAATTTCACAGGCAGAGCCAATTTTAGGATTTGATCCAGACGCATTTGCGCGCGAAACTCACCATAATGTTTGGAATGGTGATCTGTCAGCAATTATAAATTCATATGCGGAGAACTTGTTCTTCGAGGGTGCGACTGAGCGTACTTTTTCTGGAAGAACAGCTTATCGAAATTATGTGAACGAGTTGCGTAGTGTTTTCCACGACTTACAGTTGCAAGTTGATGAGGTCTATTGGATGGGTAATGAGCTTGATGGGTGGCTGATTTCAACTCGTTGGAGTGCAGAGGGCACTCATCTGGGCGATGGGATTTATCAGAGTCCTACCGGTAGGACTTGTCAACTTTGGGGAATTACTCAATGGCAGGTCCTAAACGGTGTCATTCAGAAAGAGTGGCAGCTGTTCAATGAGCTAGATCTGATGATGCAGATCTTAGCAGCCTAGACCAAATAAAGAGAATCTATGATTACTGAAGATCAACGTGACTGCTTCCAGCAGCAGGGATATATCGTTCTTGAGAAAATCCTCAGCGAGCCTCTACTCAAGTGGCTGCAAAGTCGATGTGATGAAGCTGTGGATTGGAAAGCTAGTAGAATGCGATACTTGGGAATTGAAGAAGAAGGTATCAATCTGCTAGGCAAACGCTATTTTGTCAGTGGTTACCGGAAGCAGAATTCAGAACTCGACCGCTTTCTGTTTGGGGATGTGATGGCTGATGTTTCCCGTGGATTTCTAGGCGAGACCGTTTATCTGCACAATGAGCAATTTGTGGTCAAAGGGCAAGATCAGCGCAGTCGCTTTGCCTGGCATCAGGATAGTGGCTACTCGGTCTATCGAGGAGGAGCAGAGTTACATGATCCCTACCTGACCTGTTGGATTGCTCTGGATGATATGTCTGTACAAAATGGAACCATTTCCGTACTTTCCTTCGATGAGTTTGGGGAAGGTCAACTGGTGAAGCACTGGTGGGATGAGGATGAAGCCGCAATGGTTGGTTACTCTGGAGAAAAATCAGGCTCGTTGATGGCAGTGCCGGCTGGTTCGATTGTTTGCTTCTCCAGTTTTACAATGCACCGCAGCGGAATGAATCAAACAGAACGTCTACGCCGTAGCTATATTGTTCAGTATGCTTCAACAGCCTTTGGTTTCCAAAATGATCCCCAAAGACGCTACGCTCCCTCGGGAGGTGTTGATTTCATCAAAGCCAGTCAGCGGATGATTCAACCAGAACCGTTACCCAATTGATTTGTTGAATTATCCCTGGAGAAACTGATGTTTCAAAGTCATGATTCTTGGCTCGAAGCTTTGAGGATGATTACCTGAGCCTAATACTCATGCGCAAACCATAACCTAACCCTCCAATTAAGTCGGCAGCCGTCCCATTTCCTGAACCTGCTCAAATTCCTGCTGAACCAAATTATCCTTCTCAATACGAGATTTTCTGGTGCGTCTTTGGTGGCGTCTTGCATTGGGAGAGCTCACATGTGTTTGGAGAATGTGCTCCCGATGCCTGCGCACTTCGTTGGATTGCTTGAATGTCCAAAAAAGCTGTCGAGCTCTAGCCATTGCAACTTGGGGCAAGACAATGGGTCGTTCATAAATTGTCGGCAGCGTAATGTTCATGGACTAGCGATCAATCCAGCCTAATTCCCAAGGTGAAGCAAGCCAAGGCATCGGCACTTCAGCCAACTCTGGAACCCACTGCTGGATGAACTTTCCCTCAGCGTCGTGTTCCAAGGCTTGCTTGATGGGATTATAGATGCGGATCGTGTTAATCCCGGTTACTCCTGCCTGCATTTGAAACTGGGGATAGTGAATTCCAGGTTCGAAATCAAGAAAATACCTTGCCAGATGTTTCACCCCTAACTTCCAGTTCAAGCCCAACAGATGAGTCAAGCAGGAAACTAATAGGGCCCGCATCCTAAAGTTGAGAAAGCCTGTCGCAGCAACACAACGCATGCAGGCATCCACCAAGGGGATACCAGTTTGCCCACTTTGCCAGGCTTGCAGATGTTGCTCATCATTCTGCCATGGAAAATTGCTATAGCCTGGGTTGAGATCTGTGAACTCAATGTTTGGTTGGGTTTCGAATTTTTGAATGAAGTGACAATGCCAGTGCAAGCGAGATTCAAATGCACGAAAAGAATTACGGCGATTCTGGACCTGCTGAAGTGCGTGCCACACCTGTCGCATCGACAGGCAGCCGTATGCCAAATATGGACTTAAACGACTGGTGTGTAGAGGAGAAGTCAGTGGTTTGGAAATATGCCTTGAGTAGCCATGCCCACCTCCTTGGAGAAATTGACGCAGGGCGAACTGCGCTTGTATCTCACCACCCAATTGAAAGCTGGAGTGGCTTTGATTCACTCCAATTGGCAATTCAGGTCCCTTGTGTTCTGCATACCATGCAGAATCTAGATCAACTCCTTGCCACTCAGACCAATCCACTCGATGCTGAGATTGGCTCATCTGAGCTTTCCACTTCTTGTCCCAGCCATCCCGGTTCAAACATCTGCGCTGGACTCCATTGCAAGGGAACTCTACCCAACGAATTTCATGATCAGCGAACCACCGGTCGAGCTGGCGGTCACGACGATAAGTGATCTCCAATCCTGTTTCTTCATAGCTATAAATGGTGTTGATACGAAATTGTTCGACTAACAACATCCAGACTTCTTCACACTCGCGATGAAATAGGTAGAGTTTAGCACCACGATCCCGAAACTGCCGATAGCAATCCACAACAGATTCATAGAGAAAGCGCCAATGGCGGAGATCTGTATGTGGATCTTTCCAAAGCGAGGGTTCAAAGACGAAGAGCAGCAACACGGGCAAATTCTCTTTGGAAGCTTGCTCCAAAGCAGCGTGATCTTCTAAGCGTAGATCTCGTTTGAACCAGACGAGGTTGATTTGGGTCTTCATCTAACTGAGCAAAAAGAGGAAAGACGAACTCGAATTCTGAATCGATTGGAAAAACTGGTTCTGGAACTGTGCCAAGCTTTTCTACAAGAAGAGAGTTGAAATATGCTTCCAATGATGCTTTAAAAAGGGCTTGTTCCCATTCTAGTTGAGGACTTTGAGCCTCAGAAGGCCATTCAAAATGAAACATTTTAAAAGTTTGACGACCTTTCTCCAATAAATTCGCAATGAGTGCCCAAGCCCAAAAACCGATGTCCGAAATTCGCAAGGAGCTGCGTATCAAGTGGTATCGCTGTCCAATTGATCCTTCCGTTTTGCGAGAACTCTCTAAACCAAGTGACCTTCAAGGATTTAAGATGGCTCTTGGACATCTGGGGCTCTGGTTGCTCACTGGTTCACTTAGTTTCTATTTTGCAGTTGAGCAGCTTTGGTTGGGCTTCCTACTAATGATTTTTCTTCATGGGACGGTGGGGACATTCTTCAGTGCTCCTCACCATGAGTTGTGTCATGGTATGGTCTTCAAAACCAAGCATTTAAACGAGATCTTTCTGCGGATTTTTTCGACTCTTGGGTTGCAGAATTTCCACATCTACAAGATGAGTCATAGTTATCATCATCGCTTCACGCTTCATCGTATTGCTGATAAAGAAGTGGTGCTGCCCAAGACCCCATCGCTGAAGTTTTTATATTTGCTTCAGTTGTTTACTTTTAACATCACGGGCGGATTTGAATCGAGGGGCTTATTTCCAATGATGCGTGGGCTTTTTCGAGTTGCTGCTGACCGAATGGAACATCCTTACAACGAGTGGGGAACAGAATTATATGCTGAATTTCCGGAAGAACGACTGAAAGCGGTGCATTGGGCCAGATACTTGATCGCTGTTCATCTGATCTTTGCAGTATTTGCGGTGCTAATCGGTTACCCAATTTTGATTCTGATTGTTTCCTTGCATCCCTTCATTGGCAATTGGTTACGCTATTTCGTCGGGGCTCCGATGCACTGTGGTCTACGAAGCGATGTTTCAGATTTTCGAAAGTGCGTCAGGACCATCATCTTGGATCCGATCTCAGAGTTTCTGTACTGGCACATGAACTGGCACTTGGAGCATCACATGTTTGCGGCAGTTCCCTGTTACAACCTGAAAAAATTGTATGAGGCAGTCGCCGAAGACATGCCCAAACCTCGCACCCTGATCAGTTCTTGGCAAGAGATGTTAGCGGTTGTCAAACAACAGGAAGCAGATCCTGCTTATGAATTCGACACTCCTGTCCCTCCACAGAGAACAAGAAAAGAGAAAGAGCAGCAACTTGAATTGGAGGCTTCTATCGGAGATTTGGCTCCCACAGCGATTGCTTGAGCTTACTGGAATCAAGAGCACACTACATTGAAATTAAAAGTTTTTTATTAAATAGTTGCTTGCCAGATAAATTCTTAATCTTGATGAATGATATCCTTCGGCCACGACAAATCTGTTTACGCCCGAATGCCTGTTGGTCAAAAAAATCCAAAAAATATTGGTTTTCTAAAAATATCGACCAAGGCTAATCGAATCTACTTGCTCACCCGTAAGACATGATATAGGTTCGCAGCGAAGGTTGTGGAAGTTGTCAGCTTCCCCCTTTTCTTACAATCAATTTCTGAGGAGGTTTTGATGAAACTCAACCAAATGTTCTGCAAACTGATGCTGACTATGGCCTCTATGCTGTACCTAGCGAGTGGAGTATTTGCCAAGGATTTAGTGATCATGACTTCATTGCCCAGCATGGAGTTCCCCTTTTTTGTGCACATGCAAAAGCAATTGGATGAGGAAGCTAAGCGAATTGGTGGGATCAAGCTCATCGCAGCGGACGGACAGAACAAGGTCCCCAAGCAGACAGCTGATGTGGAATCAGCAATTATTCAGGGAGTGGACGGAATTCTAATCAGCCCAATTGATGTCAATGCGATGGCTCCTGCGCTGCAGCAAGCAATCGACAATGGGATTCCGGTAGTTACCGTAGACCGCTACGTCGGTGGTGTACCAGGAATCTATGCACACGTGGGTGCAGATAACGTCAAGGGTGGCGAGGCCCAGGCTCGGCTCATCATGGAGCGTTTCCCGAATGGAGCGACCATCGTCAACTTGCAGGGACAGCCCGGTGCATCTCCAGCAATTGACCGGAACCGAGGTTTGCACAACATTCTTGATGGAAACAGCAAATACAAAATTGTTGCTGAACAGACCGCTAACTGGTCTAGAGATCAGGGGATGACAGTTACAGAAAACATTCTGACTGGTCTAAGTAGCGCTCCGGATGTGATCAATGCTGCTAACGATGATATGGCGTTGGGTGCGATGGAAGCTGTCAAGGCACGTGGGATTGATGTTAAAATCCTTGGTTTTGATGCTCTTCCAGAAGCGATTGCTGCGGTTCGTGATGGCTCATTGATGGCCACAGTGGAGCAGTTTCCTGGGGGTCAAAGTAAGACTGCTTTGAACCTACTGGTGAATGACCTGCGTAGTGAGATGAAAGCCTACAACCGGGTAATTTCTCTCAACCCTATCACCATCACCTCTAATAACTACCAAAGCAACGCTGAGAGAATTAGCGAGGTGAAGTAGTTTCCAAACTATCTGAGGGATCTTGATTGAGATCTCTCTTCCCTTCTTTGATTCCCCATCATGCTCAGTAATCGAAAGAACCTTCTCTACTACGTAGGGTTGTTTTCTCCTCTCATCTTTCTGATCCTCTTGATTCTTGTGTTTTCGCTTCTGCACCCTAGATTTTTGCATCCTTTGAATATTTTCAATGTGATGCGTCAGATTTCAATCGGTGGACTAATTGCTCTTGGAATGACTTTCGTGATCATTGTTCGAGGCATCGATTTGTCCGTCGGATCACTGCTTGCCTTGTGTGGTTTGGTAGGAGCAGTGGTCGCCAAGGGAGGCCTGGTAGAGAGGTTCTCTGTGGGAGCTAATGCAGATCTTGTGAATCCTTGGTATTGGGCCTTGATCGGTTCTGTTGGGATTGGTCTGCTTGCTGGCGCACTGAATGGGCTGTGCATCACCAAGCTAAAAGTACCTGCCTTTGTGGTTACTCTTGGGGGGCTGTCAGCATATCGGGGAGCCGCGTTGATTGTTTCAGATGGGGGCCCAATCAGCGGTTTTGATGACGCCTATCGCTGGATTGGACAAGGAAAAATCGGTGAAGTACCGGTTCCTGTGATCATCTTTCTAGTGTTCATCATCCTCTGCCATATCGTGTTGCGCTATACGGTTTATGGACGTCACATTTACTCAGTAGGTGGTAATCCGGAAGCTGCTCGCTTGGCAGGTATCAACACGGACCTGATCATCACCAGCACCTACATCATCACTGGATTTTTCGTTGGGCTCTCGGCATTCATCTTGTCAGCAAGGCTTAACTCTGCTGAGGCAGTAGCCGGAATGGGCTATGAGTTGACAGTAATTGCAGCCGTCGTGGTTGGAGGAACAAGTCTCTTTGGGGGTACTGGGAATATTCTTGGAACAATCATTGGTGCCATTCTATTCGGAGTCCTGCAAAATGGTCTCGTTCTCCTCAATGTCTCTTCCTATATTCAGCAAATCATCATTGGCATCATCCTGATTCTAGCGGTGGCCTTTGACCGATTCAGTAAATCAACCAGGCAGGTCTGAAGATGGAACCGGCAGACTTCATTGTAGAGATGAACAACATCTCTAAGAGTTTCAATGGGGTTCAGGCCCTGAAAGACGTGAGTATCAACCTCAAAAAGAATGAGGTAGTTGGCATTGTTGGACACAACGGTGCTGGCAAGTCTACCCTGATCAAGATTCTCTCCGGGGCAATTAGAAAGGATTCTGGAACAATCTTGATCAATAAGTCTCCAGTTGATCTTGCAGGGCCCAAAGTAGCTCGGAATCTGGGTATTGAAACGATCTACCAGGATTTGGCCCTTGCAGGGAATCTCGATGTTACAGCTAATTTTTTTCTTGGCAATGAGAAAAGTCGCTACTTCTTTTTGAGAAACAGCTTGATGCGAGAAGAAGCAAAGCGAGTGCTGCAGGAACTCAAAATCCGGATTGAGTCCTATACTGTTCCTGTAGAGTTCTTATCTGGAGGACAACGTCAGGCGATTGCGATTGGAAGAGCAATTTACAACAAGGCCAATGTTTTGGTAATGGATGAACCTACGGCAGCCTTGGGAATCGAGGAGACTCGCCGGGTTGGGGAATTAATTAATCAGCTGAAAAAGCAAGACGTGGGGATCTTCTTAATCAGCCACGACATTCATGATGTCTTTGATTTCTGTGATCGTATTGCGATTCTGAAAAATGGTGAAATTGTGGAAATCTGCCGTTCCACTGAGGTCACCAAAGATGATGTGATCTCGATGATTATCAAGGGGGCTCGATAAAATGGATAACTTTTCCTAATTTGCTTGCTGGAGGAAATACTGAGGACAACCGAACTTCTTCACTTTTTCCAGTTAGCTTGGTCAACAATTAGATTTTCTCCCCTAAATCTGGCGTTGGAGCAATTGCATAGTTTTGACAAATGAAGTTATCTCCACGATTTGGAGATCTAACGATGCAATGTCCTCACTGCGCTCATCCAGACTACATCCTCTTTAGTAAGAATCGAGGGGCTCAACGCTACCGCTGCCAAGCTTTTCGACGAACCTTTCAGACGCTGCG
>Ga0209631_10005071_pt1 | contig 14169 bp, 20 predicted proteins | sample COG_08_FD_184752 | JGI IMG/M metagenome (GOLD analysis project Ga0209631, IMG submission 184752) | Pelagic Microbial community sample from North Sea - COGITO 998_met_08 (SPAdes) (version 2) | ecosystem: Environmental > Aquatic > Marine > Neritic zone/Coastal water | place: Helgoland, sampling... | reverse complement strand
CCGACGCCGCCCAAAAAATCCAACGGTGCAACTGCGCCTTGGGCTAAATAAACAGAGGGCTTCGGCCCTCTTTTTTTTAAAGGTTTTTTTATGAACAATAAAACTAATGTATTAGAGCTAACGGATTCAGAGCTTGGTATGCTCGACGAATTAGCTTTCAATGGGGCATCTGAATTAAATTATTTATTTTCTCAAAACCAAAAAGATAAAGTTAAAAAAGTAATGGGCAAAATAGAATATGCCCTTTATTTAAAAATGAAAAGGAAAAGCGGAAAACCAAATTTACATCTTGATAAATTGTTAGGAAAAATAAAAGGATTTGAATGAGCAAAATCGTAGAGCTGATTGACAGATACCACCAAGAGAAAACTGATACACAGCGTGGGCATATGGGCGGCTCTTTGCTTGGGCATAAGTGCGAGCGATATCTTTGGTATATGTTTCGGTGGACGTTCGCGGAGAATTTTCCCGGTCGTATCCGACGCCTCTTTCGTCGAGGCCACGATGAGGAACGCACCATTGTCAGTGACCTGCGAGCAATCGGCATCGATATCCGAGACGTTGGAAACAATCAGGCGCGAGTTGATTTTGGTGGACACGTTAGCGGATCAGTCGATGGCGTGATCAAGAGCGGCGTCCCAAATCATGAGATGGAAGAATTTTTAGCAGAATTTAAAACGCACAACAAACGTTCTTTTGATGATGTATCTCGCAAAGGCGTTAAAGATTCTAAGCCTATGCATTACGCTCAGATGCAAGTGTATATGCTTGGAAAAGAAATACATAAATCTTTATATGTCGCCGTGTGCAAAGACAACGACGAGATGTACACCGAGATTGTTGAGTTCGACAAAGAGTTTGCCGAGCGTTTACTGCGCAAGGGAGAATGGGTTGCGACCTCGATGGAAGCGCCGCCAAGATTGTCGAGCGATCCGACTTGGTTCCAATGCAAGATGTGTCCGGCGAAACATATCTGCCACGAGAACAAACCAACAAAACAAATTAACTGTCGGACGTGCGCCCACTCGGAGCCGAAAGACAGCGGAACTTGGACGTGTAACAGACACAACGCGGACAACATTCCCGAGGACTTTCAGCATAAGGGATGCGACGACCACATACTGCACAAGGACGTTGTGCCTTGGTCGAGGATGGAAGGCGATGATCCTAACGTTGTTACGTTCGAGATCAACGGTCAGTTCATTAAGAACGGCAATGGAGAAGATTGTTTTGCAAGCAGTGAGCTTGTTAGCAATACGGATGCTTGTCTGAGTTCAGACGAGTTTATTGGAAACCTAAGATCTAACTTTGGAGGCAAGATATCAGGATGATTAAGACAGATATAGAAAGCACACTAGCCGAGCGTCACGGGCAATACGGACATTACACTTATGTTAGTAAAACCAGCCAGCTCTTAAAACGAACCATTCGAGAGTCGCCAAACTACAAAACGATGCCAGCGTACATGAACGAAAGCCTGGACATGATATGCAACAAACTGGCTCGTATCTTGTGCGGCAATTACTTCCTTCGTGACTCATGGCTCGACATAGAGGGCTATGCAAAACTTGTGACCGATGAACTGGACAAATTAGATGCTCAGGAAGTACCAGAAATTAGCGATTGATCAACTCTACGAATGGTTTCGGTTTAACAGGCACGGGAACCCGTGCATTGTTTTGCCGACCGGAAGTGGAAAGTCGCACGTCGTAGCCGCGATATGTCAGGACTCGATAAAAAGATGGCCTGACACTCGTATACTAATGGCGACGCACGTCAAGGAGTTAATCGAGCAGAATGCTGAAAAGATGCTTTTGCATTGGCCCGACGCACCGCTAGGCATCTATTCGGCAGGAATTGGGCGTAAAGAATCCCATTGCAAAATCACCTTTGCTGGGATTCAGTCTATCAGAAATAAGGCCCACGAAATAGGGCATATTGATCTGATGATTGTCGATGAGGCACACCTGATATCCCATAACACGGATACCAGTTACCGTAAACTAATCGATGCGCTCAAGATTATTAATCCTGCGCTGCGCGTTGTTGGATTGACTGCGACGCCGTACAGACTCGGTCACGGAATGCTGACCGATGACGAGGGCATATTCCATGACCTGATCGAGCCGACCAGCATCGAGGCGTTGGTCGAGGATAAATACCTTGCGCCGCTACGCTCTAAACTGACAGGAACGCAACTGAGCGTTAAAGGCGTACACCGTCGAGGCGGCGAGTTTATTGAGAAAGAATTGCAAGCAGCAGTCAATAAGTCGCACACAAACGCGGAAGTCGTGCGCGAAGTGATTAAATTGGCTGGCGACCGCAAGGCTTGGTTGTTCTTTTGCGCTGGCGTAGACCACGCTCACGCCATTAAAGATATGCTGGTGGACTCTGGCATCCCTGCGGATTGCATCACCGGAGAGACGCCTAAGATCGAGCGAGAGCGCATGATTGCCGACTTCAAATCTGGACGCCTTAGAGCGCTCACAAACGCCAATGTATTGACTACCGGCTTCGACTATCCAGACATCGACTTAATCGCCATGATCAGGCCCACAATGTCTGCCGGGCTGTATGTGCAGATGGCTGGGCGTGGTATGCGCATTAAGAGCCACACCGATCACTGTTTGGTGCTAGATTTTGCTGGCGTTGTACAAATGCACGGGCCGATCACAAATGTGCAGCCGCCAAACAAGGCCGGTAAAGGCACTGGAGAGGCGCCAGTAAAGACCTGCCCAGAGTGTGACAGTTTGATCGCGCCAGCTGTAAAAGTCTGCCCAGACTGCGGATATGAGTTCCCAGAGCCAAAAGAGAAGAAGTATCGACTGTCAGACGTCGATATAATGGGCAAAGCAGGCAATGATCTCGTAGTTGAGTCTTGGAATTGGTCAAAGCATCTATCTCGTGCAAGTGGAAAAGAAATGGTTAAGGTTAAATATTACTCGAACATTTTAAGCGATCCAGTGATATCAGAATATTTTCCATTAACGCACTTTGGCTATGCCGGAACCAAGGCCGCCATGAAACTGGCTGAAATTGCGTCAGAGTCTAAAGTTGATATCAAGAAACTTAAGACGTCATCGCTTGATGAAATTTGTTCTATCATGAATCAAGGGAAGGCACCGCATGAGATACTCTACAAGAAGGAAGGCAAATACTACCGCGTCCTCAAAAGGAACTGGTCGATCTGAACACGTTGAGCAAAGAGAATTTGTAAGTTGGTTTCGGAAAAACTACAAAGGGATAAGGATCATCGCAATACCAAACGGCGGTCAAAGAAATATCGCGACTGCGGCACGATTAAAGGCCGAGGGAGTCATGCGCGGAGTCCCAGACCTGTACGTCCCGGCGTGGATGTTGTGGATCGAGATGAAGAAAGCTAGTGGCGGCAGAATATCACCGGAACAGAAAGACTGGCACAATTATTTACAGAGCATTAACCAAAATGTTATAGTCACCGCAGGATTTGAAGATGCAAAGTTACAAATTGAGGATTTTACTGAGACAATGGAGAAAACAAATGGCTGATAAAAATTTAACAAAGAATATGCGTAGCGCTGACAACATTAAACGACTTAGAATTAAAGTTGGACTGACGCAAGAGCAGCTTGCCGACATAATTGGCGTGACCTCGAGGCAGGTCGCCAACTGGGAGTCAGGCAATTCATTGCCGAATGATACAAACAAGATGCGCTTAGAGAAGTTGTTCTATACAGGAGATATTGAGAAAGATCTAATACAGTTAGATCCAGATCGTAATGCGCTCTTATTTTCCACCATTAACAATGTTGGGCTAATTGGCGCATTGTTTGTGGTCTTGGTTTTAATTGCCGTGTTCTTAGGCCTTCAGGCGGTGTTTAGTGGTTAGTCTAAATCTAAGGAAATTTAATAAACGGATCAAACATATTAAGTTTGGGCCGTACTACATGGTAGCGCTAAACAAATGGGATAAAGGCGAACAACTGTTTACGTTTATTGATGGCAAAATATATCGAGACTCTGAGGCCATGACACTGGCTAAAGAATACGGTTATAATAGCGTTGAGCGGGTGTATGAGACATATAACTCGCTCGGTTAGTCATTTTTGATTCTCCTCCATTTGGCCCTGCTTGTTAAGCAGGGCTTTTTTTTATGCGTAACTTTTCTTTGTTTTCTTTTTGCCTTTTGCTACTTTTTTCTTTCTGGCTTTTGCTGCCGCAGCCATTCCTTCTTTAGTGTATGGATACTTCTTCTTTCCTACCATTGGCATAACTATCTCCTTTAACGTTTAACTGCTGATGAACCTACATAGAAACTGAAGATCATTAACATGATCTGATCGTATGACGAACGAAACATTGCTGCGCCTTGAATAATTTCCCATTCCGTCCATCGCTTTGTTGTATCAATTAATCCAAACAAATACGTTCCACCAGATGATTTCTCAACTGGCACCGCAATATCAATTGGCGTAAACATTGGCGCAAGACTAATAAATGCAACCATCGCCAAAAATGACAATACAAGTATACGTCGAGTTGCGCTTGAGAATCTGTCTTTTGTTCTTACCTCAAACTCTTTGTCTGCAATCTCTGCTCTTGCCTTCATATGCTCGACATCAAAGGCAAGCCGTTCCATCATCAGTTTTTGTTGGTCTGCTTTCGCCTTTTGCGCATTTGCCAGAAGGCCCGAGAAAACGCCCACGAGATTGCCACCAATTGCGAGTATAACTTCTGTCCCAAGTCCAAGCATCTTGATTTGATCCTAAACTTAATTAAATAAAAAAAACTAACCAATAAAATCTTTGGGCTTTCTCTTAAGTGTCCAAGCCCAACATTGCAGTTATGACATACCAGACCTTTTACTCTGCCATTTTTGTGGCAGTGGTCAACTGATAATTTTCCTCGTGCAGTATCTAGGGCATTGACTTTGCATATATCGCATAGATTGCCTCTGGCGTAAGACATATCAACATATTCTTCGTATGTGATTCCATACCTGACTTTGTAGTTAGACTTTCTTCTTGAAATCCTACGCTTTTCTGGATTTTGCAAGTTTTCTTTTTTTAGCTAAAGCAGCTTTGCTAGTCTTAGCTGCCTGCTTAAATTGCTTTGCGGTAGGAGCGCCTTTATCTCCAGGCTTTCTCATCTTTTCACCAGAGCCAGCTGCGATCCTGTCTTTCTTGGCTTTGATGTTGGCATAAAGTCCACGTTTTGCCATGACTATCCTTTCTTTTTGTTACGATTAGCAAAATTTCTTGCGGCCTCTACACTACCAAAGCCCCATGCTTTTAAAGCCAATGCCTTGCGAGTTGGCCTTCCTTTAGAGTCTTTCATTGGGCCTTTCATTCCTGAAAATCTAGCAGCAAAAGATACTCTTCTAGGATTTGTTCCAGACTTAACTGGCGCCTTTAAATTGCCGCCATCTTTGCGTTCAAAATGTTTGCGGCCTTTTTCGTTTAGGCCGCCTTTTGGATTTTGATGCACTTTCTTAACCATCGGGCGATGCCCTTTCTAAAAGTTTAACTCTGACTTTTAAATCGTGTATATGCTCAAGCATTTCTTCTTTAAGTTCTTGACGCGCAAATGCGTTGCCCGGACTAGGAACAATCACGCCCTGCGGACTTATCAATTGCATTTGGTTAGCGCGAATTAACTGAATGTCTGACGTGATCTCGCCAATGCTAGAAATGACCCACCACATAGCCGCCAGTAAAACTGGGACTAAACTTGCTAGTGCCTTAGATAAATCAAACTCTTTCACTTGTTTTTATTTAAAAGATCAAAAACAGTTTTAATCTTTTCTTCTAAAAATTTGAGTCGCAACAAAACTTCGCTACGAAAGCTGATAAGACCTGCTGCCAATATTGCTAAGGCCGAGATGATAGGCCAAAGTTCTACTAACGTTTGAGTCACTTATCAGCCTTCCCATCAAGCTTTTCATCAATAGAATCTAACTTAACAAAAACTCGATCGACAAACTTTTCAAACTCTTTGCGTTTAAGATAATCACCAGCAACTAAAACCTCGATCTCGCCAACTCGACGCTCAGTCCGGCTTTGCAATTTTTGCAAGTCTCGGATTGCCGCCCAGATAATATGCGCCAAAGCGCCTAACAATGCGCTTGCGCCACCAAGAATAAAATTGATGGTGGATTGATCCATGTTAGAACGTTCCTTCCCAGACTCTGAACTTGTTGAAGTCACCAGATAATATCTTTCTCTTTATCACTTCCTGCGCCGCCTTGTGATCATCCCACTTAACGCCAGCTTCTTTTAACCACTGCGTCATAATGTGCATTGGAATTCTGCCTACAAGTCTATTATCGCCTTTTTGTTGATCGAATCCAGCATCTTTTAAGTCTTTAACTTGTTTAATTGTTGGATCGTTATCGTATACGTTTTCAATGGTAAGTGTGTCCCCACCATCGTCGTGATGCACTATCTCTTTAACTTTCAAACAAACCTCCAATAAAAAAAGGGAGAGGCGTTAGCCCCTCCCATACACCAATTAAGATGTTGTGTTATCGAATACACCGCCTGATGCTTTCTCGTTATTAGAAACAAGAGTTAGCTCAGTAACGATTGCTCGACGTGTGCTGTCGCTTGTTTTAGCAAGCTCCATATTCTTAGTATTTCTAAGAACAGCAACACTCCACATATCATCCTGACAGATGAACACATCACGACTTCGATTTTGACGCGAAGGCATGAAGTTTACAGTTCCCCAAGGAGTAACGTAAACGTCAACTGCGTTAACAACAGCGTTTGTACCACCGACAGATGCGCCGATAGTTGCTCGCTGATTGTTCATACCAGTAAAGCCGAGTGCCAAGTTCATTTGAAATGCTGATAGGTACACAGTATCAGGATTTCCGCCCTCTTCCCAGATTGACTGCATGACTGTATCAAAACGAGCTTGACTAAACGCTTGTAGCGTTGTTGTCTCGTCTGTACGAGCGTCAGTTCCATCGCCTGTGGCGTCAGCGCCCTCATTTGCACCAAAGTCAGTATTGGTGATCAACCATGATGGCAAACCAGCAAGCTCACGCGCAGTTGTGCTGTTACCAGCAACTCGTGCGTTGTTATCGAAAAGTGCTTTCTCGATATCGAGCTTCTGCTCTTTAGCAGTCTTAAGCATTTGATATGCAATCTCAGATGCGCGACCAGCTTTTTTAAGGCCAGAGTCTGTATCTGGAACTGATACAGCGTCAACAAAGATTTGAGTGTAGTTCCCAAGTCTTGATGTTGCTGTACGAGCATTGGCAGTGATCTCATCGCCCTCGACGTGAGCGTTAGCAGCTGCCGCACGAAGCGCATCTGTCTGCCACTCATGTAAAGAGTTACTTGCCTTTACTTTTTTACACTTAGTGTAAAACGGTGTTTCTTCTGGAGAAACGTCATAGATGATATCTGAGAGATCCTCTCTGATACCGACAGCATCATAGCTGTCAAAAGTGTTACTTGGTTGTGCCATTGTATTTACCTTTTAAGTTATTCATTAACAATTAAACCGAGCACATCTTCGATGCGCCCAGACTTTTTGAACTTGGCTCTTTGCCGTTCCATTGCCTTGCGACTCGGATTAACGTTCTTCTTCGCTCCCGGCTTGATAACTGGTTTCGCGCCTTTAGCTTTTTGCTCGGCCTTCGACTTGCCAGCGACTATCTCGCGGTACTTGATAGCGTCGTTTAAAACCCGTATGGCTCGATGATCCATGATGCCCCCGATCTCTTCCTGCGTGTAACCGTAGAAATTCTGACCAGAGTTCACCAACTTTTCCTTCAGCTTAGGCGCCTTTTGAGCATCCCCAAACTCAGGAATAACTTGTGCTAACGATTGCATTTCCTGTTGCAAATACGTTTGTACAGCTTGCTCACGGGCTTGCTCAGTCTGTTGCATGACCTCGCCCATCTTGCCTTGTTGCTGATTGTATTCGCTCAACGCCTTGTCGTATCTGGCCTTTTCTTCGATGTATCCAATTGGATCAGTCGAGACAAGATCGTCAGATGGTGGAGTCGGCGGTTGCAAAAATTGCCCTTGTTGCATTTGTTCATACATCGATACCAACTGTTGCCGTTCGGCTAAGAGTGCAGAGTAAACTTCCTCGGCCTGCTTTTTACTAGCTGCCGCTTCCTGCATTCCTTTTTGGACGTACTTTTGGCCTGAATAACCTTGCTTGAGATCCTCTAAGGATACCTGCTGTTCTGCACCGTCAACTTTGACAGTGTAAAACGTTGGCGCAGGCTCTTCTGGATCGGCTGGTTCGTCTGCCTCTTCGTCATCGTCCGACATTTCAACTTCTGTTTCTTCTTCCTCGCCGTCGTTGACCTCGGCGTCATCAACGTCCTCTGATTCCGATGCTTCCATCTCTGGAGATACATCCTCAGATTCTGTAATTTCTTCTTGCTCGACCTGTTCGGATTCTTCAGGCATAGTAATTAAACCAACTGCCTGCTCGATACTTCCGTCGAATGCTGGTGCTTCTTGAGTTTCAGTCGTGTCTGACACGGTACTTATCTCCTATTTTTTTTTATCGAAAATCTTCTCATCCGCCAAGGCGGTGTTGATGTAATCATCGATAGTTGATAATGCACGGATGATATCGTGCGCGTTATCGCGATCCTCGGTGGTCGAGTTCGGATCTGTGAAAATGCTAACCTGTAGCATTTTTACGGCTTCAAGGACTTCCTTAAATGTGGAGTCATCCTTAAGCCGTTTTAATCTTGATGCTTTTTCTTTAACTTTCGACATTAAAATCTACCGCCAGATACTGCCTCCGATGGACGCTCATCTGGATATCTTGGCTCTTTCTGTGATTGCTTAATATTTTCAACATCAATCGATGTGCCGTACTTGCCAAGTATTTCAGCGGCTTTAACCAATAGATCTTGATCCATCTTGTCACGTTCTCGGTCATCTTGAGCGATGGCTTTCTGCGCATCGACCTGCATCTTAACCATGTCAGATTGAGCCTTGGTTTGAGCTTTGAGTTGCTCGGCTTGTACAAGAGCCTGACCGGGGTCGAGCGGCTTAGGCTGTCCAGCCATTTGCTGCTGTTTCATCATGAGCAACTGTTGCTCGGTCTGAGCATCCATTGGCATCAAGTATCTATCGCTGTTTCTAACGCCAGCAAGCGCCATAATATCCGCCATCGTGTTGCGAATGAGCGTCATTGATACAAGGCCGTTGCCGGGGCCGTAAGTCTGCCATATCTGCATTTGCATCTGTAACGTCTGCTGCAAGATGGCGACTTTCTCATCCTCTTTACCAGTGCCAAGGCCAATGTTACACATAACATCCATGCTCGAGTTCCATGATCTAGGATCAATTGGCACAAACTGGCTGTTCATGCGCATCATTTTTTCTTCGTCAGTATTTTCGATAAAGAGCTTTAGCATCAGCTTAAATAGGCGCTTCATACCGCCCTCGGCAAGATTTCGTGACATAACCTCAATCTGAGCCGCACCAGCCTGTTTTGTGATGTTTGCCGCAGTAGCGGTAGTATTCTGTAAAGCGTCTGGATCAAGGCCCATAGAAGCCCGAGAAACGCCTGTCTTGGTTTCAATGGCGTCATCCATATACTGAATGGCTGCGAGCGTCTGAGCGGCTACAAACGGCACTGAGATAGGCACAATCGCTTGTGGATTCTTCATCCTAATAATGCCGCCAATCTCGTTGTTTAGCACGTCGTCAACGTTGACCTGATTGTCCACAATGCCCATACGAGGATTGTTTGTCAGCGCAACGTTGTCTAGGACGCCCCTAAGCATCGCTGTAGCGGCATCTTGATCATCATTGATAAGATCAGATATAGAGCGTCCAAAGAATGCGTGTGGCTCAGGATCAACCTCAAACACGGCAAACGGGACTTCACTGTATGGCTCGTAATCTAGGAGCTGGTAGTCATTGCCGCCAAGCATAAACTTGTATAACTGTGCGACGCCAGTTCCCTCGATGTCCATCTTCATGTACGCCTCGGTCACCGCGACCAGCTTCATTGATAAATCTTCGGTCGACTCTTCCTCTTCCTGCTGATATCCGCGACGCTCAAAGTCCTCTATCTCAGAGTATGTGTCGCTAGATCCGATGCCAGTAAGATTAGATACTTTTTCAAAATCAAATCCCATGTTAACGAGATCAGATACACGCATCTCGGTACGGTGCGCCACAACGTAAAAGTCATCAATAGACTTGGCGTTGCGATCCACCATAAACTCCTCTGGCGGAACAGATTTTACTTGTAGCATCCCTTTGTCAGTTTTTCGACTAATCGTGACACTATGCTCAGGAACTTCGATTTCCATCCCCATTTGATCAATGGAGATAGACATTTCTTGGCTATGCTCAATAACATCGACATTATCCTCATTAACTATGGCTGAAAACTCTTCATCGGTTAAGTTTGTAAAAGAGTAAGTTTCAGCCTCTGTGTATTTGTCCCAGTAAACTTTTAGGACGCCAGCCTTCTTAACCATTGCGTCGTGAAACGCATCGTTCAATAAGTTGTAACCATTAAGTTCATTAAATGCCCAGTGCATATACTGCGTCGCCTGTTGAGCAACGGCAACATCATCTTGGTTCGATGGAATGTACTCAACGGCACGATCAGTTGATAAAAACACGCGCAATAGACTTGGCTTAATTGATCGTATTGTGTCGCGTACTTTTGTTGCGACTACTTTGGATCGACCATCCTCTTCGCCAATATCTACTTCGCCATCAAAGTATCTTTGCGCTTTGATCCTGTCGTCAGCAATCTCGCTCTCGATAAAGTCAACAGCGTCTTGTACGGCCTGCTGTACGATGCTTTCAACTCTATCTTCATCCATGCGTTCTGGCTTCATTTACTTTTCCTTGTTATGGCCCAAATGGTAAAGGAATCATATCTAACAAACGATCTGATTTTGGTTTGTTCTCTTCCGCAGCGGCTATTGATGGCCCAGCAAATGGAGATCCTTTATATGGAATTTTGGCAAATGGCGTTCCTTGAGAAAATATTGATCTAAGATTTTCTAATCCCTCTAATGCATCTTGCTCAGAAGATAATTTTGCTGTTTTGCTTGCGCCAAGTTGAGCCAAAGCAATTTTAGGATTAACAATTCCAGCAGATTGATTAATGGCAAGCATTAGGCCACTAGAACTAGGATCTAAATTAGCAATTGTTTTCTTAAATTTTTTATTTTTCATTTGTTTTAAGAATTCTTTCATGCCATCAATTTCTCTTTGGTCTAAAAATCTGGCATCTTTGCTTTTTAACATTTTTTTAACAGCATTAGTAAATGCAACAGCGGTATTATCTTCGTCTTTAGCCTCATTCCAAGCCGAATCTAATGCCGACGTTTTTTGATTTTGTTTGTAAATTTTTCTAGCCGCTTCGATGCCCGGAGTTGTTGCTGGATGACTGTTAACAAATTCATCTAACTCACCAATCATTTCTCTTATATAATTTGTTTCATTAATAAGATTTTTTGCTTTTGCGGTATCGTATTCATTCCACATTCTTTGTCTTAATTTATCTAACTCTGACCAAGACATTTTTTTAAGATTTCTGTTCTCAATTAAATTTAAAACTCTGTTTGCAACTTTATGAGTTTTTGGATTCCAATCAAAATCAGACTCAAGTGAATTTCTAACTTGCTTTGTCAACCTGTTTGTATCTTGAGGAGAAAATATAGTCCCCGCCATTTCAAGATCTTTGTACAATTTATTTTGCAACGTATCAAACGATTGCTTAGTCATTTTTTGATCATATGCTTCAATGGCGGCTTTAATTGGTTTGCTTACTATATTTGCAAAAGTATTTGCTCCAAGCATAAACAATGGTGTTGTTACAGCAGTTGCCGCCCCCTCTTGCAATCTTTCCCCTATATCTCCCTCCGCCTTTCCAGTCCCATATGCAAGTCCGCCAAGAGCCGCTTTACTGTATTGATATGCCTTTCCAATTGGTAAATAAGCGCCACCTAACATTTCGGCAGCAGTTCCAGCTCCGCCACTTTCAACGTTATATCTTTCCATTTCGGATCTAATGTCTGATGCTGGCTTTCCAGTAAAAAATGATTCTATTTCATCTCCAGCTCCAAAAGTTGGAACTTGGGCAAAACTTCTTACAGCTTGAGATCTGCCATAATCTGTTGGCATTTCAATGCCAGCAGTTGAAACGCCAAGAACATCGTCCTCGGCTGCAGATTCTCCCATTTGATGCGTTGGAGGAAAAGCCTTATCAACAAGAGTCAAAAATTCTGAATCACTCATATCATCAGGTTTTTCAACTATTTGACCGCTTTTTAATCTTATCTTTTCTGGCATTATTGCACTCCAGCCCTTCTTCTTAGTTCATCGACGCTTATAACGTCCTCATCTGGATCAGATGATCCAGAATTTCTCATTTTCTTTATTAATGCTTGAGCTTCTTTAAGACTATTTATTTCGTATTTTGATTTTGGATTATCAATTTTTTCTAATTTTATTCCGCTTGCTTTTTCATATTTAGCTAAACGACCGTCCTCTAAAGCATTATTAAATCTTTCTATTGCTCTTCTTTGTATGTTTTCTCTAACTTGAACCATATACAGCAAAGTAGGTTCATTCATTTCAATTGATCCAGATAAAACTCTTTCCAAGAATTTTCTTTCTGCTGGAGTATCCAATCCTCTTGCGCCAATTCCAAGCTCTCCAATAGCGCTAAACACTTCTGATCCTAATAATGATTCTAAAGCCTCTGCCTCTGAAACTCTAAATGATGCAGTTTCATCGTCCCATAAAATAGATTTTAATCTATCTACAGTATTTCTCATTCGAGCAAAAGGGCCAGCTTCAAATTCTGGACTTAAAATCATTTCTTTTGTGCGTTCAATTTTATCTAGCTTATTAATACTGTTTTCACCAGCATCTACTATTTTCATATTTCTTTCTACTATTGCCTTACCATACTCTTCTGCTTGTTTATCCTCGCCCGGAAACATACTTGTGCTGACCGCCTTAATATCACCGCTTGAAACATCTACTTTGTATGCCTCATTAGGATCTAATTGAGGATTAGCAGCAACTTCCTCTGGAGTCATTAATTTCCAATTGGGAGCAGGTTTTTGCAAAATAGCAGTCATTGCTGGTTTTGGATCAATGTTTCCTTGCCTTACCATTTGCGCTATTTTCATCATTCTTGAGTCTACTGATCCATCTGCCTTTTTTGCCATCATCTCAATAGCATCAGCAGTTCTGTTTGAGTTTCTAAATTTATTATTACTTTCAATGGTTTTCATCATCGCTGCGTTTAAACTTGGATCTGGATCCAATCGCATTGTGTTAAAAGCCATTGCTAAATAAGGAAACAAATTTGGATTGCTCATCATGCGCTTAACAAATCCGGGGCTTTCTGCCTCTTTTTTTCTTACTTCTTCAGTAAGTTTTTCAGCATTTTCTCTTTTAGAAAATAAATTACTATCTCCTGAAGGAGTAATTGTGTTGATTAAATTAAGAGGATTGCCAGAATCAACATCGCTTACATCAGTAACTAAGTCTGTACCACTAAGATCTGTTGCAATTTTATTAATTACGTTTTCAGCTTCTTTATCTGATTCAGAGGCAACTCTTAATTGTTGCGCTTGCATTGCTTGGTCATCCGTGTATTGCGGCATAGCTGATGGAGCGCTTTGCAATCCATTTGAAGAAAACGGAAATGCGTTACCTTCTTGCATTGGATTGATTGCCGCCTGCTCAATAGATTGATCAGAGCTAAAATTTTGCATTGATCCATCGCTGTTTAAATTTGGATCAATATCTTTCTTTGCCATTACTTTTTTTGCAAGAGGGGCAGCCATCCTTGCAACATCGCTAATAATATTATCGCCAAAAACAGAATTAACTCGCTGAGGTTGCGGCGCAGATGGACGTTGTATTTTTAACGGAACTGGCTCTTCTATTGGGACAGATCTATAGTCTGGAACTGATGCCATATCTGTCATCATCTGACTTCCAGTCATAGCTTGATCAGGCCTTGAAGATGCGCCTAACAATCCGCCTCCTCTGGAAACTTCTGGTGGCATATACTGTTGAGTAGGAGCTGGCTGACTACCATAAAATTGTTTTTGGAACGGATTCCCCATTGGAACAGTAGTATCTATCGGCGGAGGCATCATTTGCGCTGGATTGGCAAATGGGCCACTTGGTGGCGGAGTAGATATATCAACAG
>Ga0209631_10005068_pt1 | contig 14177 bp, 8 predicted proteins | sample COG_08_FD_184752 | JGI IMG/M metagenome (GOLD analysis project Ga0209631, IMG submission 184752) | Pelagic Microbial community sample from North Sea - COGITO 998_met_08 (SPAdes) (version 2) | ecosystem: Environmental > Aquatic > Marine > Neritic zone/Coastal water | place: Helgoland, sampling... | reverse complement strand
ATCGGCTAGTGTATGGGGCGCGTTCTTCAGCGGATTATTTTCCGCATCAATACTGCCCGATTCAACCGCTGCGATTTCCTTACGAATCTGAATCATCGCATCGATGAATCTGTCTACTTCCTGTTTCGATTCACTCTCGGTTGGCTCGATCATCAGTGTTCCAGCTACTGGGAAAGACATTGTTGGCGCATGGAAACCAAAGTCCATGAGTCGCTTGGCAACGTCTTCTTCACTAATGCCTGAGCTAAGTTTAAGAGGGCGTAGATCGATAATACATTCGTGAGCCACCATGCCGCTGCTGCCGGTATATAGGACGGGATAGTGCTCTGCCAATCTGACAGCTATATAATTCGCGCTCAATATCGCGACCTGAGTTGCTTTTAGCAGACCCTCGGCACCCATCATTGCAATGTACATCCACGAAATAGGCAGTATCCCTGAGCTACCCCAAGGTGCTGCAGAGACAGCGCTATTACTGGCCTCTGGGCCATTCAGTCTTATAAGAGAATGATTAGCCAGGTGCGGAGCGAGATGTTTCTTGACGCCAATTGGGCCCATGCCAGGGCCGCCGCCACCGTGGGGAATACAGAACGTCTTATGCAGATTTACATGGGAAACATCGGCGCCAATATCACCTGGCTTGGCGACTCCAACTTGCGCATTCAGATTAGCGCCATCCATATAAACTTGCCCGCCGTTGTCATGAACGATCTGGCAAACTTCCTTCACGGCTTCTTCAAACACTCCGTGCGTAGAAGGATAGGTAATCATTAATGCTGCAAGGTTTTCGCTGTGTGCCTCGGCCTTACTGCGTAAGTCTACTACATCGATATTGCCATCATCGTCGCAGGCAACGAGAACAACTTTCATGCCAATCATCTGTGCACTGGCGGGATTCGTCCCATGGGCAGAAGTAGGAATCAGACAGATATTCCTCGAGGCCTCACCTTTGCTCTCCAAGTACTTCTTGATGGCGAGCAGTCCGGCATACTCACCCTGGGCGCCGGAGTTCGGTTGCATACTTACGGCATCGAAACCAGTTATCACCTCTAACATTTTCTCCAGTTCGGTAATCATTTCTTTGTAGCCCGCCATCTGTTCGATAGGTGTGAACGGATGTGGTTTGGCAAACTCAGGCCAGCTTATGGGTGCCATCTCTGCTGCAGCATTTAGCTTCATCGTGCAGGAGCCCAGCGGAATCATCGCGTGGGTAAGCGAAATGTCTTTGTCCTCGAGCCTTTTCAAATAGCGCATCATTTCGGTTTCGCTGTGATAGCTATTGAAATTAGGATGTTGCAAATAGTCGCTGCGGCGCACGAGGTTTTCTGGAATAACTGCTCCCTTTTCTCCGCTCACGATTTGAGCGTCTATATCCTTCGCAGAAAGTAGTTTCGCGGCATCAGCCAAGACTACTTTCCAAATTCTCTTAACATCAGCGCTGGTAGAACATTCATCAAGACTAACCCCAATCAGGCTATGCTCTTGTGCATTGTCGATACGCAGATTGATCTTGGCCGCATCTGCCCGATTTACTATGTGGTTAATATGCGCCGGATTGATCTTGAGCGTAAGCGTATCGAAAAAGTTGTTATTCACCAGTTCGATGCCGGCAGCTTCTAGGCCGGCAGCTAAAATAGAAGTCAGGCGATGAATACGTTGCGCAATATTCTTAAGACCTTTTGGGCCGTGATACATTGCATAGAGTGCAGATATGTTTGCCAGCAAAACCTGCGCGGTACAAATATTACTATTCGCCTTCTCTCGGCGAATATGTTGCTCTCGTGTTTGTAATGCCATGCGGAAGGCCTGACGCCCTCGTTTATCAACCGAAACACCAATAATACGGCCGGGAACAGCGCGCTTATAGTCTTCCTTGGTTGCAAAGTAAGCTGCATGAGGCCCGCCATATCCCATAGGCACGCCGAAACGTTGCGTGGTGCCGGTTACAACATCAGCTCCCATCTCACCTGGGGGCTTGAGCAATGTCAGGCTCATCAAGTCGGCTGCAACAATTGCAATAGCATTGTGCTCATGTAGTTGCTCGATGATAGATGTTAGATCGCTGGCTTGTCCGGTGACTGCTGGGTATTGAAAAATGGCACCGAATAATTCAGGCAGTTCGACATCTGCTATGTCGCCGATAATAAGCTCGAAGCCGAAACATTCGGCTCGTGTCTTAATGACATCGATAGTCTGAGGGAAGCAATTCTGATCTACGAAAAATTTGTTTGCTTTCCGGTTCTTGCTTACACGCTTCGCTAGAGACATAGCCTCCGCTGCGGCCGTCGCTTCATCGAGTAGAGAGGCGTTTGCCAAATCCATAGCGGTAAGGTCTAGAGTCATTTGCTGGAAATTTAATAAGCACTCGAGTCTGCCTTGGGAGATTTCTGGTTGATAGGGAGTGTAGGCTGTGTACCAGCCAGGATTCTCCAGCACGTTACGCAGGATCACGTTCGGGGTAAAGGTGTCGTAATAGCCCAGCCCAATAAAAGACTTTGCGGCAGTGTTCTTCGCGGCGATTGCCTTTAACTTTGCGAGGGCGGCACTTTCTGTGAGTGGGTCATCTAAGTCTAGCGCGGCATTAAGCGCAATTGCTTCTGGAACAGTTTTGGCGATCAGCTCATCAAGCGACTTCACGTTGAGTGCTTGCAGCATCTGTTCGATCTGCTGCGCGCTGGGCCCAATGTGTCGATCAATAAATTCGCCGTGATAATGCAGAGAATCCAGAGAGGGGGCGGAGTCGTTCTGGGCAGAATCGTCGTGATTCGCCTGACTTGATTGAGTATGCATTACTGTCCTTTCTGGAAATGTCATTCTTCGTTAACACTGGTTATTGAAATTTGAAGTGGAAAGTCTACTGGAAAATAGAGACTACTAGTCGTCTTCGCAGTGATCGGAATAGGCATCGGCGTCCATCAATTCGTCTAGCTCGAGCTCGTCACTGATCTGAATCTTGTAGAACCAGCCATCATCGTAGGGAACTGAATTGACTGTTTCGGGGGCGTCTTCCAGCAGGCCGTTGGTTTCAATAATCTCGCCGGATACGGGGCTATAAACATCGGATGCGGCTTTCACCGATTCGACGACGGCGACTTCATCCTTTGCATGAATAGTAGCGCCTACTTCGGGTAGTTCTACGAAAACGATATCACCCAAGGCATCCTGGGCGTGATTGCTGATACCGACTGTCGCGGTGCCGTCTTCTTCGAGTCGAACCCATTCATGAGTGGCGGCGTATTTTAGATTGTCTGGATATGTACTCACGGGGCTTTCCTCATTTAGTTGATGCTATTTTAAAGTGGTTTGCTTGCTGCTCCAGTGGATAATAGCTGAGCTAGTCCATGGGATAAATCTCTTACTACTATTCGAATACTTTCTTACCAAAGCGAACGAAGTTAGGCTTCACGATACGGACATCAGTCAGAGCACCCCTAATGTCCACTTGGCAGGCACCGCTATCTATCGGAATTCTAGCTAAAGCAATTGAATGCTTCAATGTAGGCGAAAAGCTTCCGCTGGTAATCACCCCCTCGCCATTTTCACACAACACTTTCTGGCCTTCACGTAGCACGCCTCGCTGTTCGAGCACGAGACCCGTGAGTATGGGCAAGTTGCCCGCCAACTGAGCTGCCTTGTGGGCAGTGACCGCCGCACGGCCTATAAAATCTCGATCCTGGGGCTGCCAGGAAATGGTTTGCTCCATGTTCGCCGCAACGGGTGAAATTGATTCATCCATATCGTGGCCATAGAGATTCATCCCAGCCTCAAGACGCAGAGTATCTCTGGCACCAAGCCCCACGGGTTTGACATCAACTTCCATCAATTTGTCCCAAACGTCGGGAGCCTCTTCGTTGGGCAGAATCAGCTCCACTCCCTTCTCTCCGGTATAGCCGGTGCGGGCGATAAACCAAGCCCTCGATTCGAAGCCGCGAAAGTTCTTTAGTTCTGCCGTTGCTGCAGAACGCGCATCGTCCAGAATCGAACATACCTTCTGTATGGCCTCGGGGCCGTGTACGGCCAGGATCGCGAGTTGTGGCTGCTCTTCGATCTTTGCGTTGAAGCCTTTGCTGTGTGCGCCTATCCACTCTAGATCTTTGTCGCGGGTAGCGCAGTTTACAACTACCCGATAGCCAAAGCTCATGCGATAGACGATCAGGTCATCTACAACGCCGCCAGTCTCATTAAGCATGCCACTGTAGAGTGCGCGCCCAATCTCATCCAATTTGGCAACATCGTTGGATAATAAGTAACGCAAAAAATTCTGCGCGTCAGGGCCTGAGACATCGACCACCGTCATATGAGATACGTCGAATATGCCGGCTTGGTTTCGTACCACATTATGCTCTTCAATCTGAGAGCCATAATTAATAGGCATATCCCATCCGGCGAAATCTACCATCTTGGCACCGGCATCGAGATGCTTTTGATAAAGCGAGGTTTTTTGACCCATTAGATACTGCTCTTAAGAGGGGGAAAGAAGGCGCCATTTTACCTAGAGCAAGGGCCTTTTAATAGGGAAAACCGTGGCTAATCAATGCTCTCTTTAGTAGCGACAGCTGGACTGTAAATTCTTGCTATACGTGGGCTCTAAGGCAGCCATGCGTAACTAAACTTTGCGAATATCGTGCGGTTGGTTTTCTCGATTGAGTCGTAAGTGTCGTTCTGAAAGCCAGCATCAGAGTAGCCAATAAAAAAGCGTGTGGCGGCACTCACTCTATAGCTATAAAGAAGCTGTGTGGTTAGCTGCTTACTGCGTGCCTGAACTTCAGATAGATAGAGGTCCTGATTGCGTTTGTTATCGGTGTACTGAAGTGTGAAGCGCAAGAAGCTGCGAGCACTGAATTGGTAGGTTGTCCTGAAGTCCGTGAGGTTCGCCGTAAAGAGCCTGCCACCGTCAACATCGAATTCCTGGAAGGTATGATCCAGGCTCAACTCCAGGTGCTTACCCCAGCGGTAGTTGATGCTAGGCCCGAAACGCTTCGAGCGGCCGAGGCGGGTATTGGCAAAGTCGACAATATCTTCAACGCGAATAAGGGTGCTTAGGCGCAGGTTTGCGCTGGGCGTAAACCCAATAGATATCTGATTGAACTGTTCATCAAAATATTTGCCGTTCCAGTAAGTTTCGCTGCCACCAAAAAGTCCATTGAGGAACGATTGCTGTGGGCCGTTCATGTTGACGAATACCTCGAACTCTTCTTCGAGCTGCAGGCCGGATTGGTCTTCCGTACGGTCATAATCTAGTGCAACTCGAATTCGATTGAAGAAATCGTCAGATTCACCCCACCAGGTATGCCCGAGCGTCGCTACGACGAACTTGAAATCGACCCGATTCACGAAGCCGAGATCCGCACGAAAATCTTCACCCATATCGGTGTAGCCCAGACGCCAATCCCAGCGCCTGTCGTTGTGCCGATATTCCATGCGATGACTGCTATCGCTCATGCTAGCGGCTTGTCCATAGCGCCCCTGTATCAGGGTCGGATAGTCGGAGCTGGAGCGCATGGTTTGCACAGTAAGCACATCGCGATCACTGGGTCTAAGCACGGCATCTATACTGCTGACGGTGTTGCTATAGCCGTCTGCACGGCGGTCGGTTACCAGTGCGCCAATGGTCGAGTTCTCGAAGATATCGAAGCGGTAACGTCCGATAGCGACTTCCGACTCAACATCACCCAGGGTTGCGATATTGGACCCCAGGCTGCGGGGCATCAGGAAACTGGTGCTGGCATCATTGGCCGTAAGCAGGGCATAGGTATGGCCATTACTCTTACCTGTCAGCTTTACCCCGTAGTCAGGGTCGGAGATGTTTCGGGTATACACCAACCTCTCAAAAGTATCGAAATAATCGGCTCCATCGAGGAAGAAAGTTCGCCGCTCTGGGAAGAAAAGGCTGAAGGTGTTGTTAATGTCTAATTGTGCGCTATCAGCTTCTACCTGAGAAAAGTCAGGGTTGAGGGTCGCATTCAGATAGAGATCCTGAGTAATACCCCAGCGTACATCGAGGCTGGCTTCTGGATCGATGCTCTCACGGTCCCAGTTTCCTAGTGCCGGGTTTCTGTTTTCTACCGCTGTTGAGGTAAGCGTTGGAATGACTTGAAGATTTCTGCTTCGAGTCAGGTTCGCAAACCCGTCCGCCTTGCTTAGCTGACAGATATAACAGGATATGTTTCTGTCTCGACGGTTATTGGCAATTCGCGTGCCTCGGTCGCGCGGATAGTATCTCACCAGATCGATTCCCCAAGTCTGGTTGTCTTCACTGGGGGTGAAGCGCAGCTGTTTCACTGGAATCGCCATCTCGACGACGTAGCCTTCTTCATTTATCTGGCCGGCGCTATCCCAAATCGCGTTCCAGGAATCATCTTCCTCGTCGTTCACATCATCTTGTATCGCATCGGCTTGCACACCGAAAGGGTTGGCAAAGAACTCGAACGCGCGTCGTTCATCGTTGAACGTGTCTAGGATGACGGCGACGTAATCGTCGTTCCATAGGGCGTCTCTATCTCTGTAGAAGGCGCGTATCTGGCCAGGGTCTGGATCGAGTGCGATAAAGGCAACGTACAATATTTCGCCGTCTTCCATCAGCAGGGCTTCGGTCTGTACCTCGGCGACAACATTGTCATTCGGATTGGTTTCTATGTTGACCGCAACGCGAGTGGCTTGACTCCATTCACCCTGATCGATCTGGCCATCGATACGTGGCTTGGTACTCACTCTGGGAATGTTGTAGTTGGTCAGCGATTGCGCGTGAACCTTGGAGGCGGGGATGCCGATCAGAAAAAGGGCAACCAGGACGAGGCTCAGCGTAGATTGCGTGCTGCGGGCAAGGTATGAGGATAATGCCATTGCTACTATTCGATCACTCATTTGGCTATTTGCTGAGTCTACTGCTCAATTATTCTTTCTTGGCCCTTATGGATCGGGTCATGCCTAGCGCGTGGGTGCTGGGGGTGGATTATTGCACTTGATGGAGCCAAAGGGAAAACGCTGAATGGGGGCCACAAATCCTCCTGTAGTCCTGTAGCCACGCGCTGGCGTCGATTTCTAAGGATCACTGGAAAGGAAAAAGCAGGAAGCCCCTCGACTTCCTGCTTATGGCATAGCGCTTACAGTTTAGCGGCGGCCTCGAGAACGTCTTCGAAAGGAGGCCTGTCTTGATACCGCTCTTCGGCAAACTTGGCCTTAATCACACCGTTTGGATCGACCAGAAATATCCCGGGATACGGTATGCCGTATACTCGGTGCCCCGGTTCGTAGTCCAAATTGCGAACGCCGAAGGCATTCACATGGCTAACATCTTCGTCGTGAAGGAGGGTGAACTGAATGCCCTGATCTTCCTTGACGGTTTTTAATAACTCTACGGAATCGTAGGTTAATGCTACAACACTGATTCCCATAGCTTCGATCTGGTCACTGATTTCGGTCAGCTGCACGAGCTGAGCTTTACAGTAGGGTCACCAGTCAAACGAGCGGCTCATCATAAAGAGCATGCCTTTCTCGCCTTTCAAGTCATCGAATGTTTGAAAATTGCCATCTTGATCCTGTGCTGAGATTTCCGGAATCGATGCACCCACGGGGAAGTCTGGAGCCCAGACGAAATCCTGTGCCAGTGAAATCTGGAAACTCCCAAACAGCATCAGGCCAAGCAGTAACTTGCCCAGTATTCCGACGCGGTGTTGAGTTTTCGCGATCATGTTTACCTCACTTGTTTTTGTATCAATCGAAAGTTTCTGCTTCGAAGCGCGCTGACGCAAGGAATCAAAGCATTACTAACAATACCCGATCAGGGATGGTTTTATTGCAAGATTGGTCAAATACTTCGATCTGGGCAAGCATATAGGGCAATCAGCATGCCCAATCGATGGAAAATAGCCTGTATCTCTGTTGGTCCAGCGACACAGGTCTGTGTAATTAATTACTGGATGTGGTCGATTTCTGCTAGAAAGCGCTCGCCACGGGGCATGTAGTTGTTGTCACTATCGAGAGAAAAAACTACTGAATTCGAGCGGCCTATGATCTCTTCTCGCGGTACGAAGCTATAGACGCGACTGTCTGCGCTATTATCGCGGTTGTCTCCCAGCACGAAATATTGACCCTCAGGCACCTCGGAGGGCCCATAACTACGTGCGGTGCGGCTCACAAACCGGTTCGACAAGCGTGCCTGGTGTGACTTATCAGGGAGCTCCTCGAGGATGATTATGGCCTCGTCATCTCTGGACAGGACCTCATAGTTTGCCGCTTCCCCGTTGATAACCAGAGCATTATTCTGCATGTATACGGTATCGCCAGGAACTCCGACGATGCGCTTAACCAGGCGCTTGTCTGCCTTCTTGGAGTCGATGATTACAACATCGCCCCGGTTAGGGTCGGACAGTTCTGCCAGGGAAATTTCGGTAAAGGGGATCTTCACGTCATAGGCGAGCTTGTTCACCCAGACCTTGTCGCCATCCAACAGAGTGGGTTGCATGGAAGCGCCTGAGATAGAGCTTAAATCCGCGATTGCGCTCTTAAAGAAGACAATACAGGACAGTAACAGGAAGAATTGCTTATTTTCCTTCCAAAACAGGCTGAGGTTGTTGCCGAGACGCTCGGAAATACTGTTTTGTTGTAAATCATTCATTATTTCTACACCTTATAGGGCACTAACCTAGCCCAGGAGTTCCAAGCATGTCAATTGGCTTGCGCTGGCTGAGCCTGCAGAGCCGCTCAGTGGTGATAGCTGCTTTGTGTGTGCTTCCAGCATCCGCTTCCTGCACAACTATTGCAAACGCTTGGTCTCTTCACTAACCTGTATGCCCGTACAGTGAAATCCTGAGCCAACTAAACTATGGCATTGACGCAATTTCATCCAGCTTCCCGCGACTGGTTTACAGACCAGTTTGGTGTGCCAACCGAAGCACAGGCCCAAGCTTGGCAGGCGATCAGGTCTGGTCGGCACACGCTCATCTCGGCACCGACCGGTAGCGGTAAGACCTTGGCTGCATTCTATGCAGCAATTGATGAAATATTGCAGCGCGGCCTGAAACGGCAGTTGAGTCCTGGCGTTCAGATCCTCTATGTATCCCCATTGAAAGCCTTGAGTAACGATATCCACAAGAACCTGGAAACCCCGCTTGCGGGCATCGCGGCTAACTTGAAGCGAAGTGGCCAGGCGCCGGTGGATATCACCATTGCGGTTCGCACCGGCGATACGCCTGCCAGCGAGCGGCAGAAGATGGCGAAGAAGCCTCCGCATATTCTAGTTACCACGCCGGAGTCGCTCTATCTGCTTTTGACCAGTGCCAGAGGTCGCGCGATGCTGGCTAATGTTTCTACTCTGATAGTAGATGAGATACATGCCATGCTGGGGGACAAGCGCGGCTCGCATCTGGCCCTATCGATCGAGAGGCTGCAAAGACTGGTCCTGCAAAATTCAGGGCAGCAGCTGCAGCGCGTTGGCCTTTCTGCGACGCAGCGGCCAATCGAGATGGTGGCCAAATATCTGGTTGGAAATAGTAACTGCAGCGATGCAAAAGTAGACTGTGAAATAGTGGATGCTGGTTTTCGTCGAGCCCTGGACATTCGCCTCGAAGTACCGAGCTCGCCACTTAGTGCATTGATGAGCAATGAAGTCTGGGAAGAGCTTTACAAGCGTCTGGTTGAGTTAATCACAGAGCATGAAACTACACTTGTTTTTGTTAATACGAGGAGGCTTTCGGAACGACTGGCATTGGCGCTTTCGGAGCGCCTTGGCGAAGATGCGGTTTGTTCCCATCACGGCAGCATGAGTAAGGAGCTACGCTTCGATGCCGAGCAACGCCTAAAAACAGGGCAGTTAAAAGTATTGGTGGCAACCGCTTCCATGGAGTTAGGTATCGACATTGGTTCAGTCGATCTTGTAGTTCAGTTTTCGTCACCGAAAAGCATTGCGACGTTCTTGCAGCGTGTTGGCCGCAGTGGTCACTCCATCCACGGTACGCCTAAAGGTATTCTTTTTCCCTTAACTCGCGATGACTTAGTTGAGAGTGCCGCTCTTTTGCACAGCATTCGCGAAGGCGAGTTGGATTGCATCGTGATGCCCGAGAAGCCATTGGATATTCTCTCGCAGCAGATCGTCGCCGAAGTCTCTTCGCAGAATCATGATCAAGCCGGTCAAACCGGCGAACTATTCGACCAGCAGCAGGGTGGCTGGAGCGTAGATGAGCTCTACGATCTTTTTCGCAATGCCTATTCGTATCGCAACTTGCAGCGAGAGGAGTTCGATACCATCGTAGGAATGCTGGCAGAGGGCTACACCAGCAGGCGAGGGCGTCGCGGTACGCACTTGCATCACGACGCTATCAACAATCGACTGCGTGCGAGGCGGGGAGCGAATCTGGTTGCTCTTACGAATGGGGGCGCCATCCCAGATATGTTCGACTATCAGGTTGTGCTCGACCCTGAAGATATTGTCGTAGGCAGCTTGAACGAAGACTTCGCACTCGAGGCGCTGCCCGGGGATGTCTTTACACTTGGCACCCACAGTTGGCAGATGTTGCGTGTGGACGGGCTTAAGGTTCGAGTGCGTGATGCGCAGGGCATGCAGCCCACGATACCCTTTTGGTTTGGCGAAGGGGCTGGTCGAACACGGGAGCTGTCCCAGGCCGTTTCGGCACTGCGCCAGCGAATTGCCGATCTTCTCATCAACGACTCCGCGAATGCGGCCGTGCAGTGGCTGTTAGATAGCGCGGGTCTTCCACTAGAAGGCGCGACCCAATTGGTCGAATACCTGGAGACCGGGATGAATGCTCTAGGTGAGATGCCCACCCGCACCTCAATAGTGATGGAGCGCTTCTTCGATGAGGTGGGTGATATGCATGTTGTCATTCACTCGCCATTTGGAAGTCGAATCAATCGCGGTTGGGGTTTGGCACTACGAAAACGTTTCTGTAAATCATTCAACTTCGAACTACAGGCAGCTGCCAACGAAGACAGCATTGTCATCTCTCTGGGGTCTATTCATAGCTTTCCATTGGATGATGTATTTAAGTATCTACAATCCGCTACTGTAAGAGATGTGTTGGTTCAGGCCCTACTCGATGCCCCGATGTTCGAAGTTCGATGGCGTTGGAATGCGACGCGCTCTCTCGCGATTCAGCGCAATCGCAACGGTAAGCGCGTGCCCCCGCAGTTTCAGCGCATGGATGCAGAAGATCTCGTGGCACATGTTTTTCCAGATCAGATTGCCTGCGCCGAAAATATTACGGGTAGACGCGAAGTGCCAGATCACCCTCTTATCAATCAGACAATTCACGACTGTTTAACAGAGGCTATGGATATTGAAGAGCTAATGGAGCTTATAGCCGATATTGAACAAGATAAATTGACGCTTATCGCAAAAGATCTACGCGAGCCCTCTCCGTTTGCGCAAGAAATAATCAATGCCAGGCCCTATGCCTTCCTCGATGATGCGCCCTTTGAAGAGCGACGCACCAATGCGATTCGTAATAGAAGTTGGGCAGACCCAGGGGAGGCGAAAGATTTTAGTTTACTAGACGAAGAAGCGATTGCAAGAGTAAGAGATGAGGCATGGCCCTATATCAATAATGTCGAAGAATTTCATGACGGTCTTTTCAGCCTCGCCTACATGAGTAAGCAGGAATTCGAGTCCAACACGAATTATCAAACATGGCAGGCAGTATTACTCGATGCCGGGCGTAGTCTCAAACTAACGGGGCAGCCAAACGAGATGTGGATCGCTACCGAAAAGCTAGGCTGTTTTCTGGCGCTCTATCCACAGCTACAGTCACTACAGGCATTGCCAGAGATTCCAAAATTCATACTTGAGAAGAAGTGGGATCGTCAGGATGCTCTGCGCGAGATTGTGCGCTCCAGGCTTGAATGCCTGGGGCCTATTCGGTCACAGCAATTGGCAACGGAATTGGCGATCGATGTTGCCGAGATTGATTTTGCGCTACTGGCTCTGGAAGTCGAAGGCTTCGCGTTTCAGGGGCAATTTACTCAGGCTGCACGCAAGCAAAAGACAACCGACGATGCGGTTGTCGAATGGTGCGAACGAAGGCTTCTGCAGCGAATTCATCGTTATACCATCGATGCGCATCGTAAAAGTATTAAGCCAGTATCACTGCAAACCTATACTGAATTCCTGTTCGATATGCATCGATTGGTTGCGGTCACAGAGCCTGCGATAGATACGGCGACTGCTAAAGAGCCGGTGCTCGATGGACAAACGCGCCTACAGAATACCCTGGGGCTATTGGATGGCATAGCAGCGCCAGCTGCGAGTTGGGAGGCAGACCTCTATCTGGTGAGGGTAGCCGACTACGACCCGAGTTGGCTGGATGTAATGTGTATCAGCGGCAGGATAGTGTGGGGTCGTTACTCACTGCCGAACCCGTCATTACGCATGCAGCGACGCAAGGAGCTAAAGTCTTCGAAATCATCTGGTCCAATCAAGTCGACACCTATATCTATAGTCAGTCGCGCCAACTTAGATATATGGAAGGCTCTGTCTGCCGCACAGGCTAATGAAGATGTTGCGTCTATCAGTGAGCTGGCAAAGAGAATTGAATCGGATCTAGCGAGCAACGGTGCCAGCTTCTTCGATCAAATTCAACAGCGCACTGGCCTGCTTAAAGCACAGCTGGAACAAGGCCTCGCCGAATTGGTTTCGAGCGCCAGGATAACCAGTGATAGCTTTACCGGCTTGCGTGCCTTGCTTACTCCCAATAAAAAGAAGCCGAGTACGCATAAGAGGCGTGGGCGCAAGGCTATGTTCGGTGTCGAGGACGCTGGCAGATGGAGTCTTCTGGAAACAGATAATCGACAAGGTTTATCGACAGGCAATACTCGGCATTGGGATGTTCTCGATGAAGATCAACTGGAGCGTCTCATAGGCATTTATCTTCAGCGGTGGGGAGTCTTGTTTCGCGGCCTATTAGAGAGAGAATTGTTTGCTCCACCGTGGAGAGTATTGCTGGCAGCGCTACGCAAGATGGAGTTGCGGGGAACCATTCGTGGCGGCCGCTTTGTAGCCGGAGTTGGCGGTGAGCAGTTTGCTTTCCCTGAAACTGTTGATGCTCTTCGCAAATTCAAGAAGCGCAGCGATGAGAGCAAAGTAAATTATTACAGCCTCAGTGCTGTCGATCCGCTCAACCTTCTCAATCTAATACTGCCCAATCGGAAGTTGTCGAGGCTTAGCAAGAATCGAGTGCTCTATGAGAATGGAATTCCGATAGCAGTATTGGAATCAGATAAGGTGAGTTTTCTTAGGGAAGTTGATGCGAATGAACAATGGAATTTGCAACAAGCACTGATCAAGAAAAACTTTCCACCACGACTGCGCAGCTACTTGGGTAGTCGCTAGCTTAGCGGGGAAACTTCTGTTTCTTAAAAAGAAAATCCCGCTATCACTAAACGCGATAGCGGGATCTACTACTTATGGGAGCAAAGGAATCGTGAATTACTTCAGCGAAACCCCTCCAATTACCCAGACAAGTCTTATGGAAACAACTTAGATAGAGCAATTGGAGGCTCCCTTAATAGATTGACTATTGATGGGATCACCTCCTTTTAATGCCAGGGTAGCCAAGTATTGTTAGCAAATCCCCCCTGTTAGAACTACTAACAAAAGCCTGGTGTTTTTATATAACACATTCTCGGGACTGTAAAGCACAGAAGTAGTTACAGGGTGAGCGCGGTATTAGTCAAAGTTGACTGATTTGTGAGTAGATCTACCCCATGAGATTCATTGTTTGGACAAGCCTTGAAATCTTGCCTAGGCTTTAGCCATTCCAGATAGCTGAGAATCCGAGTAGCTTGAATAGGAATCTGGGACTAATTGCGTGTAGAATTGCGCGCCAGGTCACATAGTTGGCTGACTAATCAATGATGGCGAATTCAATTGGATGCACAGGTAAATTACAATCAGCACTGATCAATCGTACTAAAGCATGTAACACGAGTATGTGACTATAAGGGAAAGAAGACGACATAAACGGGTAGAGGTGGATTTTTGGGCTAGTCTTAGCCATCCACTACTGGGCACGATTACCTGTGATATTCAGGATATGTCCGTAAGTGGCGTATCGATAAAATTAGACGAAGATCTGAATTTCTTCGTCATGATGGAACTAGATGTCAAAATTCGCGGTGAAGGCTGGGACGAATCAATGCCCGCATTACCGGTGCAGGTAACGCGG
>Ga0209631_10005063_pt1 | contig 14183 bp, 13 predicted proteins | sample COG_08_FD_184752 | JGI IMG/M metagenome (GOLD analysis project Ga0209631, IMG submission 184752) | Pelagic Microbial community sample from North Sea - COGITO 998_met_08 (SPAdes) (version 2) | ecosystem: Environmental > Aquatic > Marine > Neritic zone/Coastal water | place: Helgoland, sampling... | reverse complement strand
TCAATCTGCGAGCACGGTCGTCAGCGCCATGTGTGCAAGGAGTGCGGTGGTGCATCAATCTGCGAGCACGGTCGTCGGCGCCATGTGTGCAAGGAGTGCGGTGGGGCATCAATCTGCGAGCACGGTCGTGAGCGCTTTCGATGCAAGGAGTGCGGTGGGGCATCAATCTGCGAGCACGGTCGTCAGCGCTATGAATGCAAGGAGTGCGGTGGGTCAGGAATCTGCGAGCACGGTCGTCGGCGCTATGAATGCAAGGAGTGCGGTGGGTCATCAATCTGCGAGCACGGTCGTCGGCGCCCTAAGTGCAAGGAGTGTCGATAATATTTGCGTCGGTGAATTTCATTCAACAGTCGTCTACGTCAACCCTCACCTCTCTCGTCATCGCTTGACGTCCCCCTTGTGCTCGTCCACCACCTTGAGCACGTCGTCGATGACCCTCGACTCGATGACCCCAAAGTCGTACGCGTTGATCAGGTGCAGCGTGAACAGCCTCCTGAGCGCCCGGTGTCCCGCCAGGTCTTTTCCCTTGAACCTCGCAAACGCCTTGAGGCAATCCGGAATCTCCCGATCGGCGCACGGCCGGAACCGACGCACGAACACGTTCCAGTCGTGCATGAACTTCTTCTCCAGCGGCGCCACGTCCTCAAAGTCCGACAGGTGCCTCAAATCCTCCTTCGCCCACGCGTGCAGGTCCTCGTCGTCGTCGCTGTCCGTGTTGACCTCGTCAGTGTTCACCGGCGGAACAATCGGCTCAATCGGGACGCACGTCTTGGCGTGGTAAAACGTCCCGGGTGGACCCACCCCGCCCCACTGCGCCTGCTTCTTCGGGTCCTCGGATATGTCGTAGTGGGACCCGATGATCCCTTTGCTCCAGTTGCATTTTGTGGGACGCTTAGCGGGCGGCTGCGACCCCGCGGGTTTGTCGGGTTTGTCCCGTCTGACGTACGGGCGCTTTTGTCTGGGCTGATCCTCGTCGCCCATCAACTTGCGCTTATCCTTGCCGGCACCCTTGTCCTTGCCGCTCGCGCCCTTATCCTTGTCCTTGTCCTTGCCGCGCACAGCTGTGTCGGCACCCTCGGCACCCCGGTCCTCCGTGACAGCCTCCATGAGAAAGTCGAGTCCCGGCGCTTTTACTCCGGATACCTCCGTCGTTTTGGGCTTCTTCGGACGTCCCACGTCCCGCGTGGACCACTTCTCCATCTTCTTGTACCGCCGCGGCGCCGCTCGTGTGACCTCGTTGAGGTCCCGCGTCTTGCGCCTGTGGCGGACGCGCTCGTCGTGCTCGAACACGTCGTCGTCGTCGGCGGCGGCGGCGCCGGTCAGGTTGACGAAATTGGTCGGGCTCGAAGGGTCGCCGCGTACGCGTACGCCGTCGTCCGGCGGAGGTACGCCCGCCATGTACGCCGGGCCGATGGGCGGGCGAGTGGGCTTGGGCTTGGGCGGCTTGGGCACGTACAAAACCTTTCCCGCGGCGGCGTGGGCTTCGGTGAGAATCGACATGTGCCCCCGCAGCTCGCGTATCATCGAATCGCCAGCCTCGATCTCCCTCGGGGTGATACCCAACTCTCGCGCCAGCGCGACGGGATCGACGTCCTGTAGCCTGTGTTCGACCCACGCGCGGATGACATCCTTCCGTGGCGGGAACGGCTGGTGCTGTTGATGTCCTTGCTGGCGCAGTAGGAGCTGTTGCAACTGCTGCTGCTGTTGCATCTGCTGCTGCTGTAACTGCTGCTGCTGCAACTGGTGCGTCGGGGTCATCCCCGCGAGGCCCAAACCGTACGCGGCGTTCGTGCTGAGCCCCGAGATTCCACCCGCAAACGCGCCACCGCCGAGCCCTCCGAGCTGGCCGCCGAGTTGGAGCCCCTGCTGCATTCCCAACTGACCGCCGGGCCCTTGGTTCAGCATGAGATGATTCAGCAAACCGGGATGGACCTGCGGGGTGAGAATGTGGTTGATGTCACCGACGAGCCGGTGCCTGCCGGCGAACTGCTGGTGCCGGTGCCGCTGAAGCTGCTCGAGTTGGTGCCGTTGAATCTTGAGTTGGTGCTGTATCTCCGCCGCCTCCGCTCTTTGCTTCAATTGCGCCACCTTCTCAACCTCTTTGTCTATCCTGCGCCGATAAGGCCCGCGCGGTCCAGGCGCCGATACCGACGCGTGATGTTGCGATCGCTGGTGCTGAAGCCACCTCGGCATGCGGTAACGCGTAGACGCGTACACAAACTCCCGATCCGCGCACGTCGGAGAAACATCCTTTCGCACCACGCCGCCGTCGCCGCCCACCTCGTGGTGGGTCATCTGCACCTTCGCCTTGGACTGCACGAACCACCCGCCGTGCTTAAAGAACCACTCACTCGCCTCCTTCCTTCGCGCCGATTCCTTCCGCACCTCCCCGGACCCGTTCTTAGATCTGACTTCCTCCTCGCTCCGGCACACGACGTGCACCCGCGGGTCCGCCTCGTTCTGAACCTTTGGTAAAAACTCAAAGTTGAACGCGTCGTGGCACGCCTCCAGGTGCCGCGACATGCCGTCAAAGTCTGCGTTGACGCACAGGCAGAACGGGCACGTGAACCCCGTCGTCAGCTCCGTCTTTCGCATCTGCCGCCCGTGGTACAGGTAGTGGAACACGACCCGCCCTTTGGCCCGTTGCTCCCCGGGCAGCTTCGTCTCGGGCTCGACGTTCCGCGTCGGCGGGACGTGGCGGCTCAACTCAAACTCCACGAACGGCACAGCCTGCGCCTCCGCATCGGACATGTCGCGGGGATCCATCGACGCACCCTTCGACGCGGCGACCACGTCAGTTTCACTCATCCCGGCGAAGACGAGCTCGACGGATTCGTAGCTGCCGTCGCCGAACGCAGGTCCCGTCGTAAAAACGTTTCTATGAATCGTCCAAGGAGAGTCGGACACGGGCGGGTACGGCTGGATGACGTGACTGCGCATAGGGCCGACATCGGACTGCCCGGTGGGGTTCCGCACGTGCGATCCGTCCGGAACCGCGGAACAGAACGACACGCGCACGCGGGCGTTCTGGGGAATCACGCCCAGCGCGATCCCGTGTTCTCGAATGCCCTCGTCGCCCTCCTTCGGTCGCGCGTAGAGCGTGCACTTGTTTCGCGTCGGGTGCGATGACCCGCACAGCGCGTCGCCCAGACCCGCGAGGCCGTCCCAGGTCACGAACGCCACCCTCAGTTGACCCTCAGCTGGTTTCTCTCCGGGTTCACTATCGACGTACCGCGACAGTTCCGGGTGGTCAAACACTGCGTCATAGTAATTCTTCTCGTCAAACTCACCGCCGGGAACAACCTTTATCCGTCTGCACTGCACCGCGGTGACGTTCACGTAAGGAGCATCCAGATTTTCGTCATCGAACATTCGATCGTCCGGGTTAAGACCCTCGTCGTCGAACGATGGATGGACGCGACCGCCCGGTTGGCTCGCTTTGGAAAGATCCACCCCCGTGAATTTAGCCGGTGAGGATCCGTCGGGCGATCCGTGCGTGCTCTTATTGACCGAGTCACCGTTCGCATTGGATGATGGGCTCTTCTTCGCGTCCGAGCCCTCCGTGGCGGGCGACGCCGCCGCGTCGCTGGACGCGTCGACTGCGATTGGCGCCGCCGATTCCTCTTTCTCCTCCGGCTTGGGATTAGATTTGGGAATCAGACCCAACCACTCCGTCCACGGGCGCTTCTCCACGCACAACACCGCGTACACGACGTCGACGTTCGATGCGCGTCCTCCTCCCGGTCCATCGCTGCGTCGAAAAAAAATGGATGATTTGGTAACGGCGCGTCAGTCGGCGAGGTTTGACGATGCATTCGGGGTTGGAAAGGGGTGCACCGGTGCCCTTTTTTTTGAACGGGCGTGTCGATCCGCCTGGGAGGCGCGCCGCGGCCGGCCGCGCGCGCGCGATCGACCGCGAGCGAGGTTTTGGCCGCTCTCCGTGCGGGTGCATTGGATCGTCGCGATAAAAAAATCGGGAGTTTCGTGCGTGAGGGCGCCGCGCGGGGCGCGTGACTCGGACCGCGATCCCGCGGACGGGTTTTGGTTTTCGTCGTCTGAGGCGCCGGGTGGGTGTTCCGTGCGGCTCACCTGTGTTCAGCCCGCTTCGGGTACCTGCATCGCACGCGAAGCTCGAGCCTGCGGGGATTTAATGACGAGTTCCGTGAGTGTCGTGAGGGCGGCGGTGGTTTCGTGGGAGAGGGATTCGGCGCGGCGTCACGGTAGTAGTACACTCTCCGCGCTCCCGCCCGGGAGGAGGAATTCGGCCTGGGACACGGCGGACGCGGGTTCGATCGTGGCACGCACCTCGGCTGTTTGTCGGCGTCGTCGGCGCCGTTTCTGATCGCGTGCAGCTTCGTATACCTCACGGTACGCTTCAGAAAGAGCGGCTGCGGGGCAAAAGGAGGGCATCGTCAGGTTCCGCGCGACTATCGGGTCTAGGGCGGGGCGTCCAGAGCTAATTCCCGAAGGGAGAGGCTTCCGCGGGGCAGATCGGCGCGACTCGCGGGCACACTCACGTTCTTTCGCGCCCTGTTCTTGATATGGTTGTACACTCGAACCTACGTCGGGGGGAACGAAATGGTCAGGTTTCGATCGAAGCGCCGCGCGTGGACTGGCGGACCGCGCCATTCATGCGCCGCGGCCGGCTTGGTGATTTGGGAAAGACGCGAGGGAAAAACCGGCTTCGCACCGGCTCGACGTATCGCTTGAAGGATTCCTCCGCGGAAGCATCCGCCGGCGCCTCATCAACCCCTTTGGATGCCATGACGCCTCCACGCACGCGCGAGCCGGGACCGGAACCGCGCCGTCGCCCGCGCGTTCCTCGTTCGTTCAAATCCCGCGCGTTGTGAAAAACGTGACCGCAGACCAACTCCAGTAAATTCGGAGTTTTCCCTTGTCCAGCCCTTCGCACGAAAGGTCACAATCGTATCCTCGATTTGCCCAATGGCAGAGGCAGGATGAATCTTCTAGAAATTGTTCGGGTAGTTCAAGCAATTGGCCATCGAGGGTCGGGGTACAAAAAAATGGCCATCGACAAAAATAAATGCTGGAGGTTATTTATTTTAGGGATCGCGAATTGAGGCGCCAATCGGTGGCCGCGACTGAAGACAGACAGCGACGGGAGATCGACGACGACACCGCTCTCTGACTACGAGCATCCATGGGTGACCAAAGCATGGGCTCCCCGTCCCGCTCCGACGGGTCCGCTCGCTCGGCGCAGGATCCAAAGCCGCCCGAGGAGGGAGACGAGGCGAAAGCGAGATCCTCCGCGTCGTCGCCGATGCGCGAGGACGGCGAGACCGACGGGGACGACCGCGTGGTGCGAGTGTCCAACCTGACACGGATCGTGAACCACAAGCACCTGGAGGAGATCTTCGCGCACTACGGCGCCGTCGAACGCGTCGCGCTGGAGAGGTTCAGGCCCGACAAGGGTGACGAGAACGGCGGGGACACGTCCAACCTTCGCGCCGGATTCGTGCAGTACGTACGCGCGGGCGACGCGACGAACGCGATGTCACACATGGACGGCGGACAGATCGACGGCAAGGAGGTCACGCTCATACGCATCGCCGCCGTCCCGCGCGAGGCGCAGCGACCCAACGAACACAACAACGACCGAGGGCGCCATCCAAATCATCATCAGGGAAACCGGGGAAACCGGGAAAGCCGAGATGGACGTCACGGAGCGCCTCCCTTCAATGCACGCGGTCGCGGCCGCGGCGACCGCGAACTCTACCAGCCCGGCGGCGGACGCGGCGGACGCGGCGGGAACGACAGGGGCCCCGGACGCGCGGGCGGCTACGAGGAAAGGGACTGGGGCGCTGATCGCGACCGAGACCCGCGAGATTCACGCGGTCCGCGCGGCCGCGGTCGGCCCGATCCCGCGCCACGTGGCATGGACTCCCGAGCCCGCGGCGGACCGTTCAACGACCGAGGCAGGCACGACTCACGCGATGGCCGCCGCGGGCCCGGGGGACGTGGGCCCGGCGGACGCGGAAGCTTCGACCCCAACCGCCGCCGGTCTCCTCCGAGGAACAACCGTAGCCGGTCTCCGTTTGGCCGCCGCGGGGGTCACGGGTACGGGTACGGGGACTCGCGGAAGCGGAGCAGGAGCCGTGGGTACGGCGGGCGTCGCGGGAGGAGTTACTCGCGGTCGTACTCGAGCAGGTCGCGGTCGCGGTCCAGGCGTTCGAGGTCCAGGAGCAGGAGCAGGAGCCGGAGCCGGGGTCGGGGTCGGGGCGGCGGCGGCGGCGGGAGGGTGGGCGGGAGCCGGCGGAGCAGGTCGCCGCCGCCGCCCAACCGGGGCGGTGGGGGCCGGGGCCGGGGTCGTTCGCCGTCGTCGAGCAGCAGCGGGAGCAAGAGGCGGCGACGCAGGCGAAGCTCCAGCTCGTCATCGAGCTGAAAAATGAAATGCGAAAGTTAACCGAAAACTCGAGTTTTGTTTGGCGATTTTCCAGCAACGATGCGCATACAAGACAAGCACAGAACTTTTTCCAAAACTCTCGGTTCAAAAACGCGTGAGAAGGGCGCGTTCAACACCATCCCCAAATCCGTTGGCCTCTTCCGTCTCGCGTCGGTTACCGATCTCGGGTCGGCCGCGCCCCCCGCTCGGCACAACTCACCGCGAGCGTGGTCCCGCTGCGATTCGACGACGGCGTTGGGTCTTGTCGCTCGATACATCGCGTCAAGGGTCGCGTCACCGCGCGTCATCACATCGCACCGGCCGGGTTCCATCGGAGCCGCGGGTGTTGGGATCGTTTTTTTGTGGACGGTAGTGAAACTCAAGGATGGGCGGGGGCGCGCCGCTCGACGTCGGCGAGGACGGCGAGGAACGGGCCAAGGGCGAGCCCGAGGTCCCGTATAAGAAGGAGAACATCCTGGGTATGGTCAAGGCGCGAGGCGGCTGGCTCACCATCTTCTTCGTCGGCCTGGTCCTGGCGGCGCTCGTGGTTGAGCAGTTCGAGCACCTGCTCCAGGCGAACGTGGAGCTGAGCTACTTCGTGCCGCTGCTCATCGGCCACGGCGGGAACACGGGGAGCCAGTCCGTGGCCACGGTGATCCGCGCGGTGGCGATGCGACAGGTTGGCGTGAGGGACATGATGCACGTCATATTTAAAGAGTCCATCGCGGGCTTCCTCATGGGCCTCTTCCTCGGCCTGGTCATCTACATACTCGCAATCTACTGGAACGGCCTGGAACGGAATATCGGGCTGGTGGTGTGCATATCCATGCCGCTGGTGTCCGCGTGGGCGAACATGCTCGGTGGGTTGTTGCCCCTCATGTCGGTGTACCTGGGATACAACCCCGCGGTCACATCCGCGCCGCTCATGACCACCGTGGTGGACAGCAGCGGCCTAATCATCTACTTCATGGTTGCGGCGGCCATCCTGAAGTTCAAGGACACGCCCGACGAGGAAACCCCGCTGGAGAGACTCATCGTGGACCAGGCTAACCCGATCGGACGGAAGTTGCTCGGGCTCGGGTGGTGAACGGACGCACGAGAGGACGCGGAGGATGTAACAACCGCGAGAGAGGAGGGAGGAGCAATTGGAGGGAGCGCGTCGCCAACAAAAGTTGTCTACGCCGCCGTCACCATGACAAATAGCTGTATTCAATATGATTGTCGTTGCCGTGAATCGCCGCGCGGGCGGGAGTGGAGGAGTGCGCTCGGCAGGTACGCCGCGGGCACTCACGCCACCCACGTGCCGTGCCGCATCGACGACCCCGAGACCCGCACGAGAGCCCCCAACGCCAAAAAAAGCTGGTCTCAATCATCAGACAGTCATCTCTATGCACCAAATCAGCTGAATATCTTCCCGTCCGTGTCAAAACGAGGAGCCGCCCGTCTCTCCCGCGAGACGGCGCATCCACCGCGCGCGCCCGGCCCGGGATCTACTCGACGGCCGCGTGTGCATCACTCGAAGAGAGCGGCGTGCGCGCGCGGGCACACGAGCCGGCGCACGCGAGCCGGCGCCCCCCCTGGGTCGCCAAATTGAATTTTTTTTGACTGCAACTCCGAGCGGGCGTTTTCCAGGAACCCGGACTTGAGAGAGCGGAGAGAGGGATGGAGGGTTCGGGACGCCGCCCCCCTCAGGGTCGACCGAGTCATCCGCAGCCGACGTGCATGGACGTGATCGTGAGTGAACCCCTCGGAACCCCGCGCGAAACCGCGCCCCCCGCCCGTCTCTCCCCGTCATTTTTTAAGGAAGCCCGCCGGTCGGTTCGAGGCCGTCCCCACCCGTCCCCTCGCCCACCCCCCCGACCCATCCCTGACCAAACCCCGCGGCGTTCTCCCCACGTCCTCCCCACCAGATGACGATATGCTGCTGCGCATCACCCCGGGGCGCGGACTCCCCAGGCAGCAGGGACAGCTCGCTCGACGGCAACGGCGAGCGCGAACGGTTCAACGCCGGCACCCCGTTCCTCCATCGCCAGCTCCCGGACGACTACAGGCCCGCGGGGTACAAAGCCCCGCCCATGCCCTCGCCCCTGACGCAAACATCCGACGCATCTGCATCTCCCGGTGGGGAGGGAGGCACCACGGGGGCATCGAGCGACGGCGACGGCGACGGGCTGGAGTCATCCTTGCTCGATAAATCGACCAAATCGAACCGGTCGGACTCGAACAGGGCGGTGGACCACGACGACGTCCTCGTGGAACGACGGAAGAGCGTGGACGGCAGCACGTGCGGAACCTCGCCGTCCGCAGATCTACGCACCTCGCCGTCCAAGCATAACCCTAAACCCAATAAGACTTCTTCGAAGCGCGGGCATCACCGCACCGGGTCGGCGCCGGTTTTCAGCGGCGCCGTCAAGGATGCCGCCGAGGACCGCGACGCGATCGCTGCGAGGCTGCTCCGGGAGTCGCTTCAGCGGCCGGCATCGCCGGGTCTGCGCGCGGGCCAGGGCGCGGTGAGCGGAACGGTCATCGACGGCGGCCCGAGGGCCAAGGCGGCTGATCCGGACTCATCGCGAAGATTGGCCAGTCACCACCGCAAGTCGACGAGCGCGGCGTCGCTCGCGGATGACGACGCGTGCTGCCCGATTTGCTTCGAGGAGTACTGCGCGGATAACCCGAAGACGCCGCTGGTGTGCGGGCATCACTTCCACCTCGGGTGCATGTTCGACTGGTACGAGCGGAGCGATCGGTGCCCGGTTTGCGAAGAGCCGATGATCGATCTCGACGGGATACTCGTCGCCGCCGCGGAGGACGATTAGCCCACGGCGCCCCGTGGGCACACACGCGAGCACACATAGCGCATACTTTTAGCACACACGGACGTATAAATACGACACACGCGGTTCAACCCTTAAAAAATTTGAAGCGCGCGCGGGAGGGACGCCGCGGCGGAGGTGCTCTCGTGACTCACATAAAAAGCACGCGTGTGTCGAGGCCCTGCGCCAAAAATAATTTCCAGTCTGGCGGTGTTTTTTGGCAAAATCCTGGGAAGGGCCGGCGGCAAAGTCCGGGGAGCCTCTCTCCGTCGGGCCTTAGGGAGGACGGAAACTTTGGGATCGATCAGTGTCGGTGATGTCGGGAGTCGACCACGGGTAAGTTAAACGCCGCTCGCGCCGAACGCACGGGAGTTCGAAAGACGCTTCTCGAGTGTCGGCGGGCGACGTGGATCACGACAAATCAGCCGCCCTAGAATCTAATCTCCGTCTCTTCGCGCACTCCGTCACGTCCTCTACTCGCCCGCTCGGCCGTGATCGAAGCACCCACTGACGTCTCTCTCTCTCTCTCTCTTCACGTCCAGGCGGGAACCGTGTCCGCATCGCATCTTCGATGACATCGGCGGCGCGTTCGCCATGGGAGCCGTCGGGGGCGGCGCCGTGAACCTCGTCAAAGGGATCTACAACGCGCCGATAGGACGACGATTTCCAAATGGGCTCGACGCCATCAGGCGCGAGGCGCCCAAGATCGGCGGCTCCTTCGCCGTCTGGGGCGGGCTATTCTCCGCGTTCGATTGCTCCCTCGTGGCGCTGCGTCACAAGGAAGACCCGTGGAATCCCATCTTGTCAGGCGCGCTCACCGGAGGCATCTTACAAGTTCGGTACGGATTCGCCTCGGCGGCGCGATCTGCGGCGTTTGGAGGTTTACTTCTCGGTCTGATCGAAGGCGTGAGCATCATGCTCAACAGGATGACGGCGCCCATGCCGGAACAGTCGCTTCCGATGGACGCGGCAGGGGGTTTAGGGCCGGCTCCGGGGGTACCGGCGGCGGCGCCTCCGTCGGCCCCGGTTGAAACGCCTTCTTCGCCGCCGGAGCCGGAGGCGGGCGGCGGGGGCGTGTTCGGGGGGATGTTCGGGTCTAAATCCCGTTAAACTTAGCAATTGTATTACAAACAACGACGCGCGTACGACGGACGGACACGAATGCGGTCAACGGAGCGCCGCGGCGGCTCGTTTCGCCGCCATCTTGGCGTAAGCAACCTGTACACAAACAAAACACGACGTCAGTCTAATTGCCCCATGGTGGAAATAAAAATAAACTCACGTGCACAGCCTTTGCAATCTCCTCCTTCGCCGCGAACATGAGCGCCGCAGCGAAGACGGTCTGCGTCGCCTTGGTCCCGAACCCCCTATAGAACGCGGACAGGCCCTCCTCTTTCGCGATCCGTTGCAGCGCGTCGATCGCGCCGTCGTATCTCAAAGAGGCGTCCGTGCCCTTGGACTGCGACTGAAGCCGGGATTTGACCAGCAAGATTGGGTACGTAACCACTGTGGCGCCGAGCTTGGCGAGCGACGCCGCGGCGAATACTTCCCACGCGCTGAGCTCCTCGTTCGCGTTGGTGTCGACCGCACCGCGTGTTAACCGCCTCTTACGCCTGGCGCGCCTGTACCCGTCGGCGACTGTCTCGTAAAGCGCTGTTAAACAAAAAACACTTACCCGTCAGTCCAATTGCCCGTACGAAAATAAAAATAAAACGCACCGTACTGCATCGCCGGGTTGCTGACCATGACGAGGGACGGGACGACCCCTTGCCAGAACCCCGCGGCGCCCCCGTCGTTCCACACCTCACGCGCGGTCGCGAGGAACCCCTTCATCGATTCCCCTTCGTCATCCTCGTCGTCAGTTTCCTTCCCTTCCGCGGCCCAGGATGAGCTCAGTAACGATTTGCCACTCTTCTTCTTCCCCGCGCGTCCTCGCCGTCCGCCCGCGGCGTCCATCTTCTTCCGTCGCGCCTGCATCCGCGTGGTGATGGTCCATATCGGGATCGTGCACATGACGTTGACGCACCCGGCGGCGGACGCGATCGCCAGGTTGGACAGCGGACCCGGGTTGGTTCGTTGCTTGGCGATGTATTTGTTTCGCATTGCAGAGTAGAAGTAGTTGTAGACGAACTGCGACGCGACGGTGCCGATGATGGCGGGCTCGACGCCGCGGTAGAGGGCGGTCACGCCGCCTTCCTCGTTGATGAGCTGGCGAAGCTCGGCGACCATCCCGCGCTTCGGGGTTGGCGCGTCGGAGGTGCCGTCGCGCCGTCCTTTCTGTTTCCCCGCGCGATGCTCGGTGTGCTGCCGGGTGTTGAGCGTCATGAGGGGGTAGGTGGTGAGAAGCGCGAGGAGCGCGCCGCCCGCGCCGGCGACCGCGTCGAGCGTGGCATCGGCGTATGGCTCCACGCGACCGCCGTGGATGTTCGGGACGACCCTGCGATGCGACGGAAAGGACGGTGGACGGTCAGATAAGGCGGGGCGGCACGATTGTTTAACGCTCGTTCGCGAGTCAACAACGAGGTCTCATCTCAACTTCCGCGGGGCGGAGGACGGCGCCGGCGTGGGCGGGGGAATCGCGGGGTCGTCGCGGCGCTCACCTCTTCTCCGAGCTGCTCGACTCCATGACGGTGTACGCCGGCGGCGCTTAGATCGATGCCGTCGGGGCGAAGGCCGCAGTGAGCTCTCGTTAGGTCAAACAGAAAACAGAAGACGGGGAGACGAGAGCCGAGTCAGGTTCACATGTCGCAAATTGACATCGAGGTCGCGACGAGAGCCGTGCACGACGGCACACCCGATGCGGTGGGAATAAATCTACGAGGGAAATAACACGCTCCATATATACACCGTCGTTTAACGCTGTTTACGCTCGATTATCAACCTCTACAGCGAGCGCCCACCGCCTCGGGTGGAGAGCATTATCCACTTCTATCCAACTTTGTGTAATAACTCTTACCTTTGGGCGCCGTCTCTCAGGCGCCCGTGCCGTCCCTCAGGGTTCTCCCATACCCCTAATAAGGCGCACCGAGCGCGAACCCCGGGACCCTGTGCCAGTTCCACACCATCCACGGGTCCAGCCAGCACCCCAACGCCAGCAAAACCGCGTGCGCCACGTGCCACCGCACCTGTCAACAAAACACACCGTCAGTCCAATTGCCCGTACACACATATTAAAAAAGAAACGCACCGCCCCGTACTTTGTCCGGAACAATTCCGCCGGAGTCTCGACGTGCCGCGCCGCGAACGAGCTCACGCCGATGGACAACGGCATGGCGATGAACACCCCGACGGCTCCCATGATGGGCAGCCACCCGTTGAACGCGAGCAACGACGCGAGCACGTGGTGGAAGAGAACGCCCCTTCGAAGAAAATCGATACACTTCGGCAAGCCAAATCGCACCACGGGCGACTTCTTGCCAGCCGCCGCGTCGCCCTCCTCCTGGTGGAAGTGCGACGTGAACAAGATCGCGGTGGTGGTCAGGCCCACGAGGCACGCCGCGCCAATCACACCGGGCTGCAGCAGCGTCGGCGCGGAAGGCACGCCCATCCACACGCTACCCCCAGGAACACCAGCCGCCTGAACAAAAAAACAAAACACGACACGTCAGTCCAATCGCCCATACGGAAATAAACGGAAATAGGAAATAGAAAAGAATTAAAGAGTACAAACTCACCAGCGCCAGGTAAAAAGCGCCAGTCGCCAACGGCCCGAACGCGGCGAAGCAGATGGGCTCGCCCAAACCCTTATAACTGAGCCGGAACGGCGGGCCCTGGTACGCGTACCCCCCAAACACCGCGAGACCGAGCATCGCAAGCACCGTATACGCCGTGTTCGCCGCAGCGCCAAATGCCATCACAGATGCGGCATAAAACAACCCCGCGCCGCCGAGTCCGAGGCATCCGAGCGCGATGGCGTGCACCTTGTTCACCGCCGCCTTCCGCGCGTCTTCGCTGACGTCGCCGCCCAGCAGCCGCACGACGCTCTCGGGCTTGGTGTCGTCCACGCCCGTCGCGGCGTCCCAGGCGTCGTTGGAAAGGTTCAGCCTGAAAAACCAAAAGTGAGTTTGTATGGTGTATGGGCAAACAGTTGGAGAAAAAAAATTAACTCACCACGCGATGATCAAGCACGCTCCGGCGGTGAGCGCGCCCCACTGCGGCACGTTGACGCAGCCGTACCAGTGGTGGCACAGCGCACCCGCGACGGCGAGGGGCGCGAGGGCGACGGAGTACATCGGAAGCTTGATCGCGCGCCACCACAGCGTCGCCCTCGTCGGCGACGGGGTGGCCATTTGCGATCCTCGATTGACGCCACCATCCCCTTCCGACTCCTCGCTCCTTCTGCGCAGGTCGTCCTGGAAGTTGGCATCCATCGCGACGGCGTCGAACGCGGTGGCGACCTGCGCGCGGAAAGCCTTCTCCGTCTCCTCGTCCACCTCCGGCGCGGATGGGCTTTCCTCTCCGTGACCCGTGGGATTTCGCGAGTCTGAATCTCCGTCGTCGTCATCTTCGTCTGGCATCACGACTCCCTCGACGACGACGTTGTCCTCGTCCGACGCCGTGCGCTCCTCGGACGCGTTGGGCCTGTTCCCCGCCGCGGACGCTCGCGACGCCACGCGCGCGCGGCCACCCACGCCGCGGCCGCTGACGGACACCGGCACGGCGCGGTGGCTGAGGAAACCCGTTCGGCCGCCGAGTTTTCGCGGTGAGAGACGCGTGGCTTGGACGGGTGGGACGTGGCTACGCGCGCGGGTGATGGACGCGGCGGGACGCGACGGGGCCGTCGCGACTCCCGCGAGGGTCACCGCGCCCACGAATAACGCCGACATCGCAAAGCCGCCTCGACGTCACGCGCGCGATGCGGTTAGGGCACGCAGCGAGCACCGCGGATTTCCGATGGGAAAGTTAACGTTCTGCACGCGGGTGCGCGTGTCCGTGGCGGCGCGTGAGTGTCGTCACGCGTCGAAGCG
>Ga0209631_10005058_pt1 | contig 14196 bp, 13 predicted proteins | sample COG_08_FD_184752 | JGI IMG/M metagenome (GOLD analysis project Ga0209631, IMG submission 184752) | Pelagic Microbial community sample from North Sea - COGITO 998_met_08 (SPAdes) (version 2) | ecosystem: Environmental > Aquatic > Marine > Neritic zone/Coastal water | place: Helgoland, sampling... | reverse complement strand
GACCCGCACAATAGAAATATAGCGCCCACCCTCCCGTCCCAAGGAAAGGGCCTTTGCAGCAGCTTCTGCTTGCGCTGTGGGTACAGTCTGGATCAAGGAGGTCCGATATAGCAATGCCCTGCTTAAGGGACCACTTTCAGCTTCCGCCTTCGACAGAGGATTAGCAAGGTCTTGATCACTAAAGGAAACGCTTGTGTAAAGCTGGCGTAGTGTGTCTACCTCAAGCGCACCTGCAATTTCAGCACGCTCAGCGGCTTCAAGACGAATTTCAACAGATGCATTGGGGCTTATTGCAATAGTTCGAAGTACACCTGGGCGGCTCGAAGCAACAACATCACTGGGCAATTGAGTTTTAGTTACCCTAGCAATGGATAAATGCATTGGTGTCGGGTCAGGTAGATTTTCAATGTTCGTTGGGTTGCCGGCAAGTGTCTCAACTAGAGAAAAGAAAGCTTCATCCTCATCTCCAACATCCTGCAACAACGCAACACCCAATGCTGCTTTATCATGCTCACCCGCAAGAGCTTGACAAAAAATAAATGCCTTCTGCCAATAAGTGCTACTTTCAACACTTATTTGACGAGCTGCTAGAGAACAGGCACGGGCATTGTCGTTTGCTAAAAACCGGGCGTCAGCTTCATAACGAACCAACTTATTAATTTGGGAGCGCCCCGGTGTTGCATCAAGTAATTGGTTGACGCTGGCGGTGTCGCCCATGCTGGATAATAACCCGACACGGCGTGCAATATAACTTCCATCACCAGCCATTCCTTTGGGCAAAATCGCGGTACTCAGTAATAAGCGTCGCATCAAATCTCGCATCGCCTTTGATTTGATGTTGACTGGAAGCCGTCTAATCATGGTCACTAGCATACGTTGAGTAGTGCCATTCCACATTCCTACACCAAAGCCGCCCTCCTGTGCGCTCAACACACCTGCAGTGTCAGGATTAATTGTCTGCAAAGTATTAACTTGAATGGATGTGCCAACGCTATCAGCAACACCCGTTTCAGGTGTCTGTTGCTCCTTGATAGGTAGTGTGGAAGTGCCTTGTTCTCCTTGGCGCAAATTTTGTTTAGGCGCCAACAGAACAGGCCCACTTTGTGCTTCAACCTGTTTAACGGCAAAGCAAAGCAACATGGCAATAATGGCCAGTATCTTTAAGGTGGATATTTTGTTAACGTGGGAAACGATCATCCGGCAGTACTTCTTCTATTATGTTTACATGGGCTGGAATATCCCAGGTAGCCAGGAAAGCCCCTCCCCCAACGATAATAGCAATAACTACAAAGAAAACTACTCGTGAGATATTTTTCATGTTGATCCTTGTAGCCGTTAAAGCACCCTCAGGTCACTAGGCTTTAACAATAATAAAAAAAAATAATTCTAACACTTAAAAATTTTCAAGTATCTTTTTGTCTTGAGAGTTTATGATAATCTTTAATTGTGGCAAAATATAGATACTCTATTTTTGAAAAATACTTTTAACACACAACATGACACTTCAGAATACTGACGGAATAATAGCAATGGTAGACAGGGCCACACAACAAAAAGGCCTCAGAATCAGCAAAACAATAGTCATTATAGGATTGATGGGTGCTGGTAAAAGCCGAATTGGCAGAGACCTAGCAACAAAATTTGGATTTTCCTTCGTCGATACAGACGATGAGATTGTCAGAGCTGCCGGATGCTCTATACCGGATATATTCGAGCTTTACGGCGAGAAGGCCTTCCGTGACCTTGAGGAACGGGTGATATCCCGTCTATTGAGTAGTGAGGTGCAAATAATCGCCACTGGCGGCGGTGCTTTTATGAATGCAAAAATCAGAGAAGAAATTCGCGAACATGGGGTTTCTATCTGGCTAAAAGCTGGACTGAACGTGCTGGTGGAACGCACTTCACGAAGAAAAAGTCGCCCGCTTCTTAAACATGGAGACCCAGCAACGATCTTACAGGCACTGATGAATGAACGTTATCCAGTGTATGGTGAAGCCGATATTGTTGTCGACACACGTGATATTCCGGTTGATGATACGCTCAATGCCACTGCCGACGCCCTTGCAGCCTATATTGATAAGCAACTGGAACTTAAATATGATGAGTGAGTATTCCACTTTAGCAACAAGCACAAAAAGTCAGCTAAGCCTAGAACTTGGCGACCGCTCATACAACATCATAGTAGGCCGAAACCTTATGGATCAGGCCGGCAGCCTAATTAGGCCCTTAATGACAGGACACAAGGCAGTAATTGTTAGTGATAGCAACGTCGCGCCACTATACCTATCTAAACTTAAGGTCTCGTTGAGTGGGGCAGGAATAGAACACTCGACGGTGACCTTGGCAGCTGGGGAAGAAACAAAAAGCTTTGAGCACCTGCAGGCCTTGAGTGATATGCTTTTTAAAATAGGCGTGGATAGACAAACAGTTTTGATTGCCCTTGGTGGTGGTGTGATTGGTGATCTCTCTGGATTTTGCGCTGCCATTACAATGCGCGGCATTGAATACATACAGATACCAACAACCCTGCTATCTCAAGTAGATAGTTCCGTCGGGGGAAAAACTGGAATCAATACATCCTACGGAAAGAATTTGATAGGGGCTTTTCACCAGCCACGTTTGGTTTTGGCAGACTTGGATTGTCTCGATAGCTTGCCACGTCGGCAACTTCTTGCTGGATATGCTGAAATAGTCAAGTATGGACTAATTAAAGATGCAGAATTCTTTCTATGGCTAGAAGATAATGCGGCCTCTCTTCTTAACGGAGACAAAGCCCTTCAGACCCACGCAATTTTAAAAAGCTGCGCAGGAAAGGCCACTATTGTCGCACAAGATGAATGTGAAAATGGGATTAGAGCCCTGCTCAATCTTGGCCACACCTTTGCCCATGCTATTGAGGCAGAAGTTGGATACGGCGACAGCCTTCTGCACGGTGAAGCTGTTTCCATTGGCATGGTCATGGCTTTTGACCTCTCCCATAGACTTGGCTTTTGTCAAAAGGCTGATGCTGACCGTGTTCGCAATCATTTGAATAGCATTGGCTTGCCTACAAATCTGATGGGGCTAACTGATGATACTTGGACACCAGATCGACTGGTAAGCCAAATGGGTTTAGACAAAAAAGCCGAGGCTGGATCCATAATTTTTATTCTTGCACATGCTATCGGATCATCCTTCATCGCCCGGGATGTAAATCCAAAAGAATTACAGACTTTTCTGGCTGAAACTCTGACAGCTGCATAACATTAAAAGAGAGAGAAACAATTATGTTGATAACTCTTAGTGCTATTTTTGTTTTAATTTTATTGTCTGCCTTTTTTTCGGGCTCCGAAACCGCATTGACAGCAGCCTCACGACCTTTGATGCACCAGCTTGAAAACAATGGCAACCGTCGAGCAGAAATGATAAATCGCTTGAACGAGCACCAAGAGCGTTTGATTGGAGCCATTTTACTTGGAAACAATCTTGTAAATATTTTAGCTTCAGCTTTAGCTACAAGTGTCATGATTGCGCTTTACGGGGAAGCAGGTGTCGCCTACGCAACATTGATAATGACCTTACTTTTACTAATCTTCGCTGAGATCCTACCGAAAACATACGCGATTAAAAATGCTGACAGTATGTCATTAAAAATAGTTCCAATAGTTAATGCTCTGGTACTTATACTTGCACCAATAACCCGTAGTATCAATTTTTTAGTTCACGGTGTACTGAAAGTTTTTCGACGTAATGGCACCACAGATGGACTTGGGACTTCATCTGAAGAACTTCGTGGTGCTATTGAGCTTCATGCAGACGATGATCGCGCCGTTGATGATGAAAGGGCTATGCTAAGAAGTGTACTTGACTTGGCTGAGGTGCAAGTAGGTGAGATTATGGCACACCGAAAAGACGTGACAATGATAGATGCTGATCAACCAGCAGACAAAGTTGTTGATGAAGTTCTTGCAAGCCCCTTTACCCGCATCCCACTTTGGCAGGGGCAGCCGGAAAATATTGTGGGCGTTTTGCACGCCAAGGCACTTTTACGTGCAGTTAAGGCACGCGATGACACTACAGCAAAAGAACGTGATGATATTAATGTCATTTCATTGGCTGCCAAGCCTTGGTTTATTCCCGAACAGACAACCCTGCTTGACCAATTGCAAGAATTCCGCAAACGCCACGAGCATTTTGCACTAATGGTGAATGAATACGGAAGCTTTATGGGTATCGTCACCCTTGAAGATATTCTAGAAGAAATTGTCGGTGATATTTCTGATGAACATGATGTGGCCGTGCCTGGTGTGGTTCTGCAGGCTGATGGTAGTTATACTATTAATGGCAGTGTTACTATCCGCGATTTAAACCGAGAATTTAATTGGCGTCTACCAGATGAAGAGGCTGCCACTATTGCTGGCTTAATCATGCACGAATCGCGGAGAATTCCAGAACCTGGACAAATATTCATGTTTCATGGCCTAAAATTCCAGATTTCTGAGAGAGTGCGCCAACAAATAATGTCAGTCCGAGTTATCCCAGTAAAGGTGGGTCAAAGCCCTGAATAGATACATTTTTTCAAATAAAGAACAACAATTAGACTTCCATTTACTGGCCAAAAATTAACCTTGTTGCTTTTTTACCTCACTCGGAGCGTGGGTCTGCAAGGCAAGCGCATGAATAATACCGGTCATTTCTTTTGAAAGAGCCTTATAAACCATCCGTTGGCGCTGAATACGGGACTTACCTTCAAAGTTTTTAGAGACAATTGTGACGCTAAAATGACTCTCGCCTTCAGGACGAGCTCCAGCATGCCCAGCATGCTTGTGAGAGTCGTCGTTTATATCCAGTAAGGTTGGAGACAAGGATTCAGTAAGTTTTTTATTAATAATTTCGGCGACCCGCATCTGATTTTGTCCTTTTTAGTCTTTAGCTTAAACAATACTTGGTATCATTAGATGATCTATTCAAGTAGCGCTTAATACTGATTAAAGCATGATGCCAAGCTTAACCTTTTGCCAAAAGCCGTAATCTTGCTAGTATATTTCAAAAGGCAACTGAGGATAGTAACCCTGTGATACGCTCTAATCTATGGACAAGCCCGCCCGCCCCCGTTCATCTGAGGGTCACACAGGTTAGTAAATAAAATTCAGCTAAAGTGAAAGATTGTAGCTATTTCCCTCTGTTGGGGGGGGGCACATAAATTATATTTATCACTATTAACTTTTACCCTTTTCGAACAAAAGGAGATGGCATCCAACTTTGAAGATTAAAGCAGTTTAATTACAAATGCCCAGAGGCAATAAGTATCTCATTGTGCATGTTAGTAGTAGCAGTTGCCAAAATTTCCCTTTTATTTACAACCGCTAAAGAAAACTGATCAGTAAGCATACTAATATAATATTCTTAAATTTTATGGGGCATTTGATTGCTGTTTGTCAGAAAATTCAACTTGAATAAACCTAGCTTTGCCAAAAAAGATGAGACAGATCCACCAAAGCTTGCCTTAAGCAGACCTAATCACCATAGTTAAAGGAAGCACTTGGAGTTACAAATGTCACGAAAGTCACAAAAAAACAAATCAGCACAAACCTCAAGCATGTTTAGGAAAGCATCCGATGTGCAATCTGACACCCATTTATGCGAATGGCCAGACTGCGATGTTGTTGGCAAGTACCGAGCACCTCGCTCACGCGACCATCTGAATAGTTTTCGTTGGTTTTGCATGGATCATATTCGTTTATATAATAAGTCTTGGAATTATTACGACGGCATGAGCGATGAACAGGTTGAAGCCGATTTGCGAGATGATACTTCCTGGAACAGGCCATCATGGCCCTTCGCTGGCATGGAAAAGGCACTAAACTTCAAAGGGTCAACTCCGGGCATAGACGATTACAGGGGAGCATTTAGCCAATCCGGCGATCCAGAAAAAGAAAGTCCTGCCCAACGACGCCATGAGCCCGATAGCTTGGAGGCTGAGGCAATGGCAGTACTCGACCTAACACCACCGGTGACCACAGATCAGATTAAGCGCCGCTATAAGGAATTAGTTAAACGACACCATCCAGATGCTAATGGTGGTGACAAAGTAGCGGAAGAAAAATTTAAGAAAATATCCATAGCCTACGCGACACTCACTTCAGAGCAACTAACGTCCTAATAAAATGCGTTGACGCATAAGCCACACAGTCTTATCTGATTACCTCAAATCTACACTAATAATTGGAAACTTGAAATGAAAGCTGCCAAAATGATGTCAAAGGAAAAAGTTAAATTCCCACTGAATGCACCAGATGTCTCGGTTTCAGTGCGACAGATTTTTAACATTGAAAGTGACCTAGAAGTTCCTGCCTTTAGCAAAGGAGAGGAACACGTTCCTGAGATCGATCAAACTTACCAATTTGATCATGATACGACGCTAGCAATACTGGCTGGCTTTACTCATAATCGGCGTGTCATGATACAAGGCTATCACGGCACTGGGAAATCAACTCACATTGAACAAGTAGCCGCTCGGCTCAATTGGCCCTGCATTCGAATCAATTTAGACAGTCACATTAGTCGAATTGATCTGGTTGGCAAGGACGCCATTGTCTTGAAAGATGGCAAGCAGATTACAGAGTTTCGTGAGGGTATTCTTCCTTGGGCTCTTCAGCACGCAACAGCACTGGTTTTCGACGAATACGATGCCGGACGCCCAGATGTGATGTTTGTTATTCAACGCATTCTTGAAGTTGAAGGCAAGATGACTTTGCTTGATCAAAATAGGGTCTTAAATCCACACCCCTTCTTCCGGTTATTTGCAACTACCAATACAATTGGTCTTGGCGATACCACTGGACTTTATCATGGCACTCAGCAAATAAACCAAGGCCAAATGGATCGCTGGAATATTGTCGCCACGTTAAATTACCTTCCCCATAAAGATGAAGTAGATATAGTAGTCTCCAAGGTAATAGCCTATGACTCGCCAGAAGGGCATGAAAAGATTAGCGCCATGGTCGAACTGGCGGAGCTAACTAGAGCGGGATTCATTAATGGTGACATATCCACAGTGATGTCTCCTCGTACCGTGATTACCTGGGCTGAAAACATGGAGATTTTTAAAGATCTACAAGTTTCCTTTCGCCTAACTTTCCTCAACAAGTGTGATGAATTGGAACGTCCCATTGTGGCTGAGTATTTTCAACGCTGCTTCGGTGAAGAATTGATAGAGTCAGTCGTCCAAGCAGCGGTCATTTAGCACATGAGTTGGAGTGAGACACCATCCGACCAGATTAAACGAGTCACTTCAGCAACTTTGAGAGCGATTGGCCAAAGCTCTGAAGTAGAGGTTTCCTATTCCTCAGGCCGAGAAGCAAAAGTTGCCAACAGTGGTGCTACTGTAAGCTTGCCTACCCCCCCAGAATCAAAACTTACAGAGAGCAATGTGAACTGCCTTCGCGGTACTGCGGATGCAGTAGCTCTGAGACTTCGCTATCATGACAGCAATATTCATCGCCGTTTATGCCCATCAGGCAATGATGCAGCGCGCGTATTTGAACGTGCTGAACAGGTCCGAGTTGAATCTATTGGCTGCAGACAAATGTTAGGTATTGAAAAAAATATCCTAGCCATGCTGGAAATTCGCTGCAAAGCTTATGCCACAGTCCCTACAGCACAAACAAAAAAAAGTCCAAATGATGCTATGCTCGCCGAAGCCGTTGGCCTGATGATCCACCAAAAACTAACAGGCAGAGATCTTCCATCTTCAGCAGAACCAATTCTAAAGTATTGGCAGAGTTATATCAATGAACACATAGGGCCTCAACTGGAAAATCTTGAGCAGACCATTCACAATCAAGAAAAGTTTGCTGGTGTCCTAAGTAATATGATACAGAAACTTGATTTATTTGACGAGGGTGATACCGAGCCTGACGAACTGCCTGAAAACAGCAGTGACCAAATGGAATCTATTCCAGATGAAAAACCATTAGATCCTGAACGCGACAGCTCCAAAGAAACCGAAATAGAAGAAGGTCTGGGTGAAGAGCAAGATAGCGGGCTTGAGACAAAACAGGATGAGGGCGAACAAGAGGGTTTTGAAGATCCGGCCGGCCCCAATGATCAAAATGAAGAATGGCCCACAAATGATTCCATCAGCAACCCATACGTTGCCTATTCAACCGCTTCAGATGAGGTTGTTTTGGCAGAAGAGCTGTGTGAAGTTGAAGAGCTTGATCGCCTTCGGGCACAACTTGACCAACAGCTTGTTCGGATCCAAGGAGTTGTCTCCCGCCTAGCTAATCGCATGCAGCGTCGTTTAATGGCAAAGCAGATACGCTCATGGGAATTTGATCAGGAAGAAGGCCTACTTGATGCAGGACGCCTATCACGTGTGGTAACTGACCCAGTCCACCCATTGAGCTTCAAACGAGAGAGAGATATGGATTTCCGCGATACAGTAGTGTCTATATTAATTGATAACTCTGGCTCAATGCGCGGTAAACCAATCACAGTAGCGGCTATGAGTGCAGACATCCTTGCCCGCACTCTTGAGAGATGTGGTGTAAAGGCAGAGATACTAGGCTTCACTACCAGAGCCTGGAAAGGCGGTCAGGCCCGTGAAAAATGGATCAATGATGGAAAGCCTCCAGAACCTGGACGCCTTAACGACTTACGTCACATTGTTTACAAAGATGCAGATATGCCTTGGAGGCGTGCCAAACGAAACCTGGGTCTTATGCTTCTAGAAGGTCTTTTAAAAGAAAACATCGATGGGGAGTCACTGATGTGGGCTCACAAACGCCTTCTCGGCCGTCCTGAACAACGCCGTATTCTTTTAATTATATCTGATGGTGCACCCGTTGATGACTCCACATTGTCCACAAATCCAGGAAATTATCTGGAGAAACATTTGCGTGATGTAATCAACTGGATTGAGTGTCACTCAAATGTTGAGCTTACGGCTATTGGCATAGGCCATGATGTAACCCGTTATTATCAGCGCGCTGTTACTATTTCAGATGCAGAGGAACTGGGTGGCATAATGATGCAAAATCTGACAGATTTGTTTGATGAAAATAGCAAAAAACCCAAAAACTTAAGAAGTCATAAAAAACTTTAAAATACACGATTATACAAAAACTAAGATACAGATTTGTCTGCAACTTTCTTTATTTGACGCTTAATCAAAACAGCTTCAGGAGTCAATTTGGCATTAGCAGTTCCCAACAAGAATTTATCTAGACCACCTTTATGCTCAATTGTGCGAAGGGTTCTTGTTGCTAGTCGCATACGTAATTGCTTGCCAAGTACGTCGCTCATAACAGTAACGCCCTGCAAGTTCGGCAAGAACCGCCTTCTCGTCTTGTTGTGAGCGTGACTCACATTATTACCAGATTGAACGCCTCTGCCAGTAAGATCACAGCGTCTAGCCATGGAATTTGTCCTTAAAAAATTTGGATTCTAACAAGCGGTTTTTTAGGGGATACGCCCTACTTCGTCAAGGGTAAACAGCCTAAGAATATACGAACAATCAATTTACAGTATGGCAGACAATTTCAGCCATATTTTTTTGCAAATAAACTTAGTTAAGCACACTAATAATATTAAGGCTACAAACCAACTAAGGTGATTGGAGTGTTTTATAAAATCTGCCTTTAATAAAGCTCGTTAGTTCCTCAAAGAATGCGATAAAAGCATTAAGTGCCCCCAAAAAAACTGCTAACAAAACCTAAAGAGTATATTTCTTTGAAATGGCAATAATTCAACTTAAGAAGCTCTAAAGCATAGGATACTATGGACTCTCATACATTATATTTAAAAATTAGTTTACAGAGAAACAAAATATCCCTTAAAGCATTACTTCATAATCTTTTGCATATTTTCATCAAGCTTGGAAAGAAATTGCTGCGTTGTCATCCAATCATGCTCAGGGCCTATCAACAGTGCGAGATCCTTAGTCATAAAGCCTGATTCAACAGTTTCGATGCACACACTTTCGAGTGCATCTGCAAAACTTACAACATCTTGAGTACCATCAAATTTACCACGATAGTGAATGCCTCTGGTCCAGGCGAAGATCGAGGCAACAGGGTTAGTCGACGTCTCTTTGCCCTTTTGATGCTCGCGATAGTGGCGTGTCACAGTTCCATGTGCCGCTTCAGCTTCTACCGTTTTTCCATCAGGAGCCAATAAAACGGATGTCATTAGGCCCAACGATCCAAACCCCTGGGCCACAGTGTCAGATTGAACGTCGCCATCATAGTTCTTGCATGCCCACACATAACCGCCCTCCCATTTCATGACAGACGCCACCATATCGTCAATTAGGCGATGCTCATAGGTTAATCCAGCTTTTTTAAACTGGTCCCTGAATTCTTTATCAAAGGTTTCCTGAAATAGGTCTTTAAAACGTCCATCATATTTTTTTAAAATTGTATTCTTAGTCGAGAGGTACACAGGCCAGCCAAGATTGAGGCCATAATTCATACATGCTCGGGCAAAACCACGTACTGATTCGTCCAGATTAAACATGGACATGGCTACACCACCCTCAGGAAAGTCAAAGACTTCGTGTTCGATAGTTTCTGATCCGTTTTGAGGGATAAATTTCATTATCAATTTGCCAGGACGATCCACAACCATATCTGTAGCTCTGTATTGGTCTCCAAAAGCATGACGACCAATAACAATAGGCTTGATCCAACCAGGAACCAAACGCGGTACATTCTTACAAATAATTGGCTGACGAAAAACTGTGCCACCTAGAATGTTTCGAATAGTACCGTTGGGTGAGCGCCACATTTCTTTCAAACCAAATTCCTCAACCCGACCTTCATCTGGAGTGATTGTGGCGCACTTGACGCCAACACCATATTTCTTAATGGCGGTAGCACTATCGATAGTTATTTGGTCATTGGTCTCGTCACGCTTTTCAATAGACAGGTCAAAATATTTTAAGTCGACGTCTAAGTACGGTAAAATGAGTTTTTCCTTGATAAACGCCCATATGATGCGTGTCATCTCATCACCGTCAAGCTCGACGATAGGGTTGGCAACCTTGATTTTAGCCATGGTTATTATCTCCTAGTGTTGGCTATTCAGTGCGGATGCTAGCTGGGGGCACACCCAATTTTTTCAAGGTTTCCAATTGTATTCGGAATTTGTGATGTCCTCGCAAAACATAAGCTGCACCATTTGAGTTTGCAAGATCTAACAAGTTACCCTAAAGATGACTTGTGAGAACTTCAATCCCCGTTTCCGGTGCATCTACTAGGGCTTGGAACACACTCTCAACATTGTCAACTACACTGAATAGTTCATTAATTTCAATGTGTCCAAAGCCACCATCAACAACAGCTTGGATTAGCTCTTGAAAAGGCTTCCAATAACAGTTTATGTCAATCAAAGCGATCGGCTTTTTATGCTGTTGAAGTTGTTTCCAGGTGATCATTTCAATAGTTTCATCCAGGGTGCCAAGTCCGCCTGGAAGGGCAACAAAAGCATCAGCACGATCAAACATAGTGCGTTTGCGCTCATGCATACTTCGAACGACAATTAATTCGATTTCACCTGGGCTACCCACCTCAAAATCTTGAATGAATTTAGGAATAATACCTGTAACTTTGCCACCATTTTCAAGTGCAGCACGTGCAACAACGCTCATCAAGCCTATGTCGCCAGCTCCATAAATAAGGTTGATACCACGGTCGGCAATAGCATGGCCAAGGTCCCTCGCTGCTACTTCATATGCGGGATGCACGCCAACACGTGAACCGCAAAATACGCACAATGTTTTGATCTTATCCATTTGCTTAAAATAGCCATCTTGGCAAAAAAGTCTATGGCTTTACAGAGATCTATATACAGATTAAGAAAAAATTTTAAGGTATTTTATCAATTTTCACCAGAACTTAAAGATACTATTCGGTTCCGATTACCCTTATTTTTTAAGCTCGCGTCTTGGCACAGAGAAAAAGATCAGACGAAGCAACCATTTTTTTATTAAAACCCGTAAAGTTAAATGTAATTGAAAAATGCACGATGTTTATATCAAGTCCCTATTTCACTGATAGCATACCACCTGATTAGAAATTTAATATTAGTGATAATCCAGTATTAATTGTGAAGCCCCCAAGAAATGGACAAAGAAAGATAAAAGCACTATCTTTCTCTTACTAAATGGCGCTCTACTGAAATATAAGATCAATAAAAAGAGAAAAGTAAAAATGTTAAGGGCTGGACTAAACTAACATGCTCTATCATTGCGCCCGAACTAGCTGCGTACTAATGTATTTTTTTGATTCGTGACCCTTAAGGAGACATTTGTGAGTAGGTTGCTATCCATTGCCATCTTTGGCCTTACTCTTGTTGCCGCTGCTATTTTACTTAATTTTGCTCCTTGGCAATCCAGCGATACGAGCCCCCCCGAATTAATATCTGGAGCACCGAGTCCTATAGCCAAACTGCCGCAAGCCTTGAAACTGGAGCCACCGACCTTCGATGTTGTTCGCGTTAGTCCTACCGGCAATACAGTTATTGCAGGGCGCGCTATGCCTGACAGCTTAGTTGTCAATCTGGATAACGGAGTTGAATTTGGACGTATAAAAGCTGATGATCGTGGAGATTGGGTGTTTGTACCACAAAAACCCCTCAAACCCGGTTCGCATACTTTGCGACTCAAAATGCTGGTTGGCTCTGAGCCACCAGTAATGTCTGTTGAGGATGTGGTTGTAATTGTTCCACAAGCAGGTAAGGACATTGCCGGACGTAATGGTGACGGAGATATTCTTGCATTAAAAATGAACCCAGATGGAAGCTCAACAGTTTTGCAAAAGCCGGGAGCAAGAAGTTCTATCAAGCTTAGCATCGATTCTGTTGATTATGATGATGATGGACGTCTTTCTATAAGTGGCTCCTCTCAACCAAATGCCATGGTTCAAATCTACTTGGATAACAAGTTGATTGGTCATGCCCGGTCTGGTGAAGACAAGGGTGAAGGTCAGGGGACATGGACGATGAATCCAGATAATCCCGTTGAAACGGGACTATACACGCTTCGGGCCGATCAAATAGGCACGGATGGCAAAGTCATTCAGAGGATTGCATTTCCGTTCTCGCGTGCCGAACCCACAGGCAAGATCTCAGACAAGAACAAAATTGTCGTGCAGCCCGGAAATAGCCTATGGCGTCTGGCACGATCCAGCTATGGCAAAGGTAACCAATACACAATAATATTTGAGGCCAATAAGGATCAAATAAAGGACCCTAACCTAATCTATCCTGGCCAGGTTTTTAAGCTGTTAAAAATTAAAGGAAAAAACTGAATTGCTGAAAATCGTCTTGGTTCCCATCAACACTGCAGGGTGGCCGTTTATCAGTTTGTTTGCAGCCGCGACTATTGGACTATTCATGCTGTCGATACCACTAGGATGGGCCGGGGTGATCCTGACACTATGGTGCGCCTATTTTTTTCGTGATCCTAATCGAGTAACCCCAACTCGGAGTGGCCTGATAATAAGCCCTGCTGATGGTATCGTGCAATTAGTTGACCGTGCTGTGCCGCCTCAAGAGCTTGAGATGGGTGACAAAGAACGCTCTCGAGTATGCGTGTTTATGAATGTCTTTAATGTGCATGTAAATCGTGTACCCATTGACGGTGAGATTACTAAAATATCATACCGCCCTGGCAGCTTTTTTAATGCCTCACTTGATAAAGCTAGTGAATACAACGAGCGTATGAGCCTTCGCCTAAAAACAGCTGAAGACAAAGACATCGCTTTCGTACAAATCGCAGGACTTGTTGCCAGGCGTATCAAATGCGACGCTGTTGAAGGACAGCTGGTAAATGCCGGAGAACGCTTTGGTCTAATTCGCTTTGGTAGCCGTGTCGATGTTTATTTACCAGAGGGCGTTGAACCCATGGTTTGTGTTGGGCAAAGCGCTGTTGCCGCTGAAACTGTTATCGCTGACGTACAGGCCTCTGAAAACATACGCGACGGTGAAGTGCGCTAATGGGAGATTTTAAAATGGCTGCACGCCATAAACGGCCTGAATGGCTACACATCAATAAAATGATCCCAAATTTTCTAACCATTTTAGCCATTTCTGCTGGCATGTCGGCAATTCGCTTTGGCCTGGAAGATCAATGGGAAAATGCAGCTCTTGCCATCCTCGCAGCGGCGATTCTTGATGCTTTAGATGGTCGTGTCGCACGTATTCTTAAAGGGG
>Ga0209631_10005053_pt1 | contig 14202 bp, 10 predicted proteins | sample COG_08_FD_184752 | JGI IMG/M metagenome (GOLD analysis project Ga0209631, IMG submission 184752) | Pelagic Microbial community sample from North Sea - COGITO 998_met_08 (SPAdes) (version 2) | ecosystem: Environmental > Aquatic > Marine > Neritic zone/Coastal water | place: Helgoland, sampling... | reverse complement strand
CACTGCGTTCATATTTGGGGCAGGTGCTTTCAGTTCACATGTTGTGCCTCCTCATTTGCTTCATCACAAACGAGAGAATCACAACCGACTGAAATCACTCAAATACTCTCGGATCAGCCTCTAAGGAACTCGGGATGGAAGGTTATTTCACAGATCTTCGCCATCAGAACATGGCTTCGACAGCAGATGTTTGAATTATCGAACTGATAGACCCTGCCAAGATTACCAAAAGGGTGGTCATGCTGACCAGAGCGTTTGGGAGAAATTTTGCAATACAACAAACTGGCAGTCTGCAATCCAATGAAAGCGTCAGACTGCTCCATGATTTATTCATTTAGGGCTTGCTTTTAGTTCTCCCGATGACACTTCTGTCACAGAGATCGTGTGAATTGTCTTCGAACCGGCATGCTTACGGCACCGTCGGGTATCGTGGAGCTGCAGCCCTTGTATAACTTTTGGCAACTCAGTTATGTCGGCGTTGAAATCGATCTATATAATGTTGTGTTTAAGGTAGATATCGAATGATTCCTGAAATCGGTCACTATGCTATCGCGTTGGCCTTTATATTAGCGATAGTGCAAGGGACCCTCCCCCTTTGGGGCGCATACAGAAATAACGATGCGCTGATTGGCTTCGCTGCGCCTGCGGCCAGATTTCAGTTCGTTGCAGTTCTTGTTGCTTTTCTCTGCCTTACTGTGTCGTTTGTTGAATCAGATTTTTCGGTATCTTTGGTTGCTCAGAATTCTCACACGTTAAAACCTCTTCTCTACAAAGTGACCGGCGTCTGGGGAAACCACGAAGGTTCTATGCTGCTATGGATCCTGATATTGGCTCTTTTCGGATTAATGGTAGGAGAAATGGGGCGAAATTTGCCCTCAAGCCTGCGTGCACGCGTCCTGGGTGTTCAAGGTCTAATCGGCGTCGGTTTTATTGCCTTTCTAATATTCACATCAAATCCATTCCTTCGACTAGACCCTTCACCAATTCAAGGCAGTGGCCTTAACCCTCTTTTGCAGGATCCTGGCCTAGCGTTTCATCCGCCTTTTCTTTACCTCGGGTACGTTGGGTTCTCGATGGCATTTTCTTTTGCAATAGCAGCTCTGATGGAGGGTCGCGTTGACCCAGCATGGGCACGATGGGTCCGGCCATGGACCTTAGCGGCATGGACCTCGCTAACTATTGGGATAGCTCTTGGCAGTTGGTGGGCTTACTACGAACTTGGCTGGGGTGGATGGTGGTTCTGGGATCCAGTAGAAAACGCTTCATTCTTGCCATGGCTTCTCGGGACAGCGTTATTACATTCGGCGCTGGTCTTAGAAAGGCGTGATACTCTAAAAAGTTGGACTATCCTTCTCTCCATTCTTGCTTTTGGTTCGTCATTGTTGGGTACGTTTTTAGTCCGGTCTGGCGTACTCACATCCGTCCATACGTTTGCCACAGACCCAGAAAGAGGCGTATTTATACTCATTCTTTTCCTAATTTTTCTAGGTGGAGGACTTTTGTTATTTGCATTTCGTGCACCGTTGCTCAAAAGCGGTGGCATTTTCGCGCCGATTAGTAGGGAAGGCGCTCTTGTCCTAAATAATTTGTTTTTAACAACTTCCTTTGCTGTGGTTCTGCTCGGTACGCTTTATCCATTATTATTGGATGCGGTGGGTGGAGGTAAAGTCTCAGTCGGAGCACCTTTTTTTAACGCGACATTTGTACCCCTAATGATTCCTCTGCTGATTGCATGTCCCATTGGTGCAAAGATGGCCTGGAAACGTGGTGATTTAGCAGGGGCTCTTGGCCGCTTAAAATTGGCCGGTGCAGCAGCCGTTTCGGTAATAATACTGTCATTTTTTCTCGACGGTGATCGCAGTATATTACCGGCAATTGCGCTCGGTATCGCAGCTTGGCTAACCTTTGGTACGTGTTTGGATTTGTATGAAAAAATCGGCTTTTCACGGTTGTCCAGCGGTAAAATTTTAAGCCGTCTAAGAAGCTTGCCACGATCAACGTGGGGAACTGCAGTCGCGCATTTCTCTCTTGGCGTCATCGTCGCTGGGATTACTGTATCTTCAGTCTGGCAAGTCGAAAAAATTCAAGTGATGAAGCCAGGCGAAACTGTTGAAATCGCCGGGTACAGAGTGATTTTTAATGGGGTAGAGCGGGTAGCAGGCCCTAATTACACTTCTCAAAGAGGTTCCTTCGCAGTTTTCAAAAAAACAGAAAAAATTGCAGACCTTTCTCCCGAAAAACGAAATTATCCAGCAGAAAACTCCAGCACGACAGAAGCGGCGATACACACTAACTTTTATTCGGATATCTATGTTGTTCTTGGAGAGCCAGACAAAACCAATGGTTGGGTGACAAGATTGTATTACAATCCGCTCGTCCCTTGGATTTGGGGAGGCGCAATTCTGATGGCTTTAGGGGGATGCTTATCACTCTCTGATAGAAGGCTGCGCATCGGCGCTCCGAGGTCTGCCAGCGCGACTTCGAGCGCTACGACATTGTAATCGACGATCATGGCATTTAATAAACTCATGATCATTCCGTTTTTAACGGTCATTGTCATATCAGCGGTGTTCGGTGCCTATCTCTGGCAAGTAGGGCCGGGTGGCAAAGACATCTCGACACTACCCTCGGCTATGATCGACAAACCCGTCCCAGACTTCATTCTTCCTCCTATCGAAGGTAGACAAGATGGCCTAAATTCCAGTCATCTCAAACGTGGTGTTTCCTTGGTAAACGTTTGGGCTTCATGGTGTCCTCCGTGTAGAGTTGAACATCCATTTCTGATGGAACTCGCCAGAAATGGGGTGGCTATATATGGAATTAATTACCGTGATAAACCTGCCGACGCTGAACGATTTTTACGCAACTTAGGCGATCCGTATCAAAAAATTGGGGCAGACATCACGGGACGAGTGTCCATAGATTGGGGCATCTATGGCTATCCAGAAACGTTTATAGTGGATCAATCTGGCCGCATTCGATATCGCCATGTTGGGCCGATCACGAGGGACGTAATCGACAAATTAATTCAGCCCCTTTTAACAAAAATCGTGAAGAAATGAAGAAATTAGTAATCCTCTTGATACTGCTTGCAACGCCGGTTTTCGCTATTCAGCCTGACGAAATACTAGAAAATAGAGAATTTGAAACGAGGGCACGCGAAATCAGCAAGGGTCTTCGTTGCCTGGTTTGTCAGAATCAATCGATAGATGACTCCGATGCTCCCTTAGCTCGCGATCTAAGAGTACTGGTGAGAGACAGAATAGAAATGGGCGAAACCGACGACCAAGTCATGAAATACATTGTCGACCGGTACGGTGATTTTGTCCTCTTAAGCCCACCCTTAAAGCTCTCGACGATGGTTTTGTGGGCTGCCCCTACAATATTCCTCTCGATCGGTGTTTTTGGCCTGTTCAGGTGGTTCCGGCGTCGACCAGAGGAGAACTGGGAAAATCAGACACCTCTAACTGTCGAAGAGAACAAGAAGTTAGCTGCTGCTCTAAAGTCAGAAATTTTCTAATGGAGATTTATTTAGTTCTATTTTTTATGGCATTTGCGGTTTTTATTCTTTTTTTCAGGCCATTACGATCGACAACTCTTGTGACGACTGATCGTTCTGAGCATGAAATTGAAATATATAAAGATCAATTGGAAGAGGTCTCTCGCGACCTAGAGCGCGGTCTACTACAAATCAGCGAAGCTGAGGCCGTAAAGCTAGAGATAAGCAGAAAATTAATTCGAAGCAGCAACGTAACGAAAGACGCTCACATTTGGACAGAACGAAGACGGAGTATTTATGCTCTTGTAGTCTCGATCTTTGTCCCGACTGCTGGCTTCTTAGTTTATCTTGCGGGAGGATCCCCGGGTTTTCAAACGAATATTAACGCTATAGCTCTAGCGGACGTCCCTCGACCTGTTCTGTCTCCAGAGCTTGGAGCCGAAATAGCAAGGCTGTCTCGATCCCTGGAAACTAATCCTCACAATTTGGCAAACTGGATCGCTCTCGGCAAAATTTATAGTCGAGCGAATTTACACGGGCGTGCTGCCGAGGTTTTCCTTGAAGCTGCAAAGTTGTCCCCGCAAAACGCGGAATTATTCGCCAGGGCTGGTGAAGCGATGGTCTCCGCATCGAAGGGAACACTCTCGTTTCCTGCCATCAAAGCATTCGAGAATGCTATCCGGATTGAGCCGAAAGACCCTCGGAGCCGTTATTATCTCGCCCTCGGGAAAAGGCAAAGCGGGCAACTCGAGAGAGCTCTCGAGGATTGGTTGAGTTTAGAAGCGGACTCGCCTTCAAATGCTCCTTGGCTGACGACCCTCCGGGTCAGGATCGCCTCAGTGGCTCGCCAACTCGGCAAGGATCCAGAGGGTCTCATGCGTCCCAAAGCGCGGGTCGATGTCGAGACCAACGTTGAGGACTCGGACGTTACTCCGAGAGGCCCGGATCGGGAGCAAATTGCAGCTGCACAGAATATGTCTGCCAAAGATAGGTCGGAAATGATCCGAGGTATGGTAGACGGCCTTGCTGAGCGCTTAAAGTCTGCCCCAGACGACCTAGAAGGTTGGAAACGTTTGGCACGGGCACGCAAGGTCCTTGGGGATAAAAAATTAGAAAGTACGGCCCTCAGAAGGGTGGCAGAATTAGAGCCGAAAAATATACAGGCGCAACTTTCTTATTTAGCTGCACTGTCTGATTTGGGGATCTTAAACGCCCCACCCAACAAACAGCTAAAGCCTCTAATCGACCGTATCTTTGCAATAGACGCTAAGCACCCAAAAGCATTGTGGCTCTCCGGCGTGATCGCCCGGTCGGAGGGCCGGGATTCTGACGCGTTGCGCCAATGGTCCAAATTATTATCGACTTACAGTCCTAATAGCGTCGATTACAACGACCTAAAAGACAAGATAAACGAGTTAAAAAAATAACTTTTAAATTAAGTTCATAGCCTCACTTAGAGGTTGCAGAGTATACACCATCCCAGTCATCGGGAAGGTCAACCGTTTTATAGTCTTCGATACGATCAGAATAGAGCTTGGCTAAAACTGAAAGATTATAATTCACGTTTTCTTTGATTGTCTTAAGAAGAGAATTCGCATTTTCCCAATTTTGTTGGCGGTATTCTGAGATGAATTGGGCCTGCAGGCGTGCTGTCTCTACAAATTTCTGCTCACGTTTCACCCGCTCATCACCAATTAATGCATAAATCCTGACCGGCTGTTTTTTTCCTATGACCCTGATCAAATCTAACTCAAGCCAAGCAAATTCTGGGAGAGTTTTCGCAGTCTCTTCGCCTACTACAATTGGTAGACCGTAAGTTTTTGACTGACCTTCCAATCGCGACGCAACATTTGCGGCATCACCCAACACTGAATAGTCGAAACGCTGATCTGAACCCATATTTCCGACGCAACAATCACCCGTATTGATACCAATACCGATTGATATTGGTAGCCTTTTCTTCCCATCTATTGCCGTTTTTTCTTCAAGGCTTTCATTAAACGTTTTTAGCCCCTCAATCATTGACAGAGCCGCTCGTGCTGCTTCTTCCTTATGTTTCAAGTTATCCAGCGGCGCATTCCAAAAAGCCATGATTGCGTCCCCCATGTACTTATCAATCGTCCCGCGATTTTGGAGGATAATATCTGTCATCGGGGTCAGATACTCGTTGATGAACGATGTCAATTCAGTGGCGTTCATGCTTTCTGAGATCTGAGTAAAACCACGGATATCCGAAAATAATATCGTCATCTCCTTGGTCTCTCCACCCAACGTAAGTAAATCTGGATCTGCCGCTAATTGTTCTACAAGTTCTGGCGAGAGGTAACGACTAAACGCCCCTCTGACATATTTCTTTTCAGACTCTGTCCTTAGAAAGGCGATGAACGAACCTACTACATATAGCAAGATTATAACTAAGGCCGGATATACGGGATCGACCAAAAGCGAAGCATCGGTGTAGGCAAACCAAGATGCGCCAACCGAAATCAACAGCCCCCCGATAGCAATTAAAGCGCACCAAGATGCTCCCCAGCGAGGGATAAGGAAGGATAGAATCACTCCCAAAACTACCAACCAGATAAGTTCAGCACCCGGCATCCAGTTGGGGCGTGTTAAATGGCTACCGAGAATCATTTGTTCAATAGCCATCGCATGAACTTCCACGCCAGCGATAGCAGGATCAAGCGGCGTCGATCTGATATCCTTCAACCCCGAGGCACTCGTACCAACTAAAACAATATTACCCCTGATCTTCGGACCGAGAGATTGTGACTCTATTACGTCAATGGCGGAGATAAACCTCTCAGGAACATGTCCCGTATCGTGCAACCAAATTTGGCCCGCTCCAGTAGTTGGAACTTTGATACGCCCGACACGGATTTCCTGCAAACCGATATTTTCTCCAAAGGATTCGTCGCCGCTCGCGCCGGATGATCGCAGCAGGTACGTTGATGCTCTTTGTGCAACCCTTAACGCTTCGACCGATAAGGTAGGGAAAACCTCACTTGAGAAATTCCCCTTAGTGCGCAGCCTCACGAATAGCGGCACGCGCCGGATAAGCCCATCATTATCAAGCGTGCTATTAATACTGCCGAGCCCTGCGGTTTTAGCACTCAATATCTCTAGCGCTTTTACCGCACCAGTGTATGTTTGTAGGAAATCTCTTGGATCTTTTCCTTGCTTTGCGTAACTCCATTTCGGCTTCGGCATCTCGGGTATGACACCTGTATTATCGAACATCACCCCAAGAACAGTTGGTAACCGCTGAAGGCTTGCCGCCAAGACTTCATCATGGTCGGGTAGTTCTTCTGCGAGTACTTTAAGCTCTTCATTTTGGCTAGTTTCTAGATAACCACGCCATTTGTTTATTATTTTTTTCGGGGACGTTCGGTCCGGCTCTGCAAACAGCACATCGAACGCTACTGCTGCGGCTCCAGCGCTCTCTAACTTAACCAGTATGTCCGCAATTACAGTCCTGGGCCAAGGCCACTGACCGAGGGCTGCAAGGCTTTTTTCATCGATATCGACAATCCTAACTGGCAAAGCGGTATATGGTCGGGGTTCTAACTTTTGGAGTTGATCAAACGCAGCAAGCCTCAGCTGCTCTACAGGCGCCGGATCAAACACGCGAATAACTACAGCCAGCGCAAGGATCAATAATGGCAAAATTTTCATCAGACGCTTCATCTACTTAACCCGCATTCGAAGTGTAAAGTTTAAGTTCTAGAATCTTTTATGATGACTGCCTCAGGCAAAGACCATAAAAGGATGGATTGCAACTATCACCGAGAATTTTTTGGTTTTTTTTGACGGGCCTTCCCAATTTATATACGAAAGATTTTTTTATTTCTTTGGGGAAAACTTAATATGAGTGGCTCGGCTGGTACTGAGTACTCCACTCGTTTTTGATAGGCAGACGCTGTAAACGATGAGGGCCCTCGCTCCACACAGGAACCGAGGGCCCATCCCTAAGTCTGTCAACTCAGCTGTTTAATATTTCGGCCAGCATTAAGACGAAAAATACGTCCTTGCCTAGCCGATAAATACCTTAAACGTGTCCGTAGCTCAGCATTGCGTCGGCAACTTTAACGAACCCGGCAATATTCGAGCCAGCAAGATAATTGATCGGACCATCCGAATTCTCGCCAAATTCCACGCAAGAGTCATGAATATCTCGCATCATATTCTCGAGTAATCTCCGCAACTCATCCTCGTCCCAAGCTATTCGGGCACTATTCTGGCTCATTTCCAGCCCCGACACCCCAACGCCGCCGGCATTAACAGCCTTTGCTGGCCCAAACAGAACGTTTGCATCCATGAATGCATCTACAGCACCCTGTTCACAAGGCATATTAGCCGCCTCAGCAACGGCCTTTACCCCATTCGTGATAAGCGTTTTGGCTTCTTCCGCATTGATTTCATTCTGAGTCGCGGACGGTACAGCGCAATCGCCCACCACACCCCAGGGGCGCCCCTCATGGAATTTAATGTTTGAAAATTCGGTTGCAGCCTCCGAGATCCTTCCGCGTCTGGTGCCCTTTAACTCCTTGATCCAATCGATTTGCTCCTGAGTAAACCCATCAGCGCAATGGATGAAACCACCGGAATCGGAAAGAGTCAGCGGTATCGCTCCAAGCTGCAAACATTTTTCTGCCGCATGTGTGGCCACGTTACCCGAACCGGATATGAGGATCTTTTTACCTTCAATTGTATCCTTATGTTGGGCGAGCATATTTCTTAGAAAAAATATCGCCCCATATCCTGTAGCTTCTGTCCTCATTTTAGAACCACCGAACTCGAGGCCTTTACCAGTGAGCACTCCGACAAATTCGTTATTCAGTCGTTTATACTGACCGAACATGTAACCAATCTCACGGCCACCAACCCCGATATCACCTGCCGGTACGTCTGTATCTGGCCCGATATGCCTTGACAGCTCAGTCATAAATGACTGGCAGAAGCGCATTACCTCGTTATCAGTTTTTCCTTTGGGATTGAAGTTAGCCCCGCCTTTACCGCCACCCATTGGCAGGCCGGTGAGGCTGTTTTTGAACGTTTGCTCAAAACCCAAGAATTTCAGGATCGATTCATTCACTGAAGGATGAAAGCGGAGGCCACCTTTATAAGGTCCGATCGCGGAGTTGAACTGTACCCGCCAACCACGGTTAGTACGTATGTTACCCGCATCATCAGTCCACGGAACACGGAAAGAGATGACGCGTTCCGGTTCAGCCATCCGCTCTAAAATTTGATTTTCGTGGTAGTGTGGCTTGTCTGCGATATAAGGGAAAATTGAGGACGCAACTTCATAAACCGACTGAACGAATTCCGGTTGACCAGCATTGCGCTTGGTGACGCCTTCCATGTAGCGTTCAAGATACTCTTGGGTTTTAGTTCCCGTGTGTACTTTAGACATGTCTATTCTTCTTTCTTTTTTGTTGAGATCGCAAACCGTTTGGCTGACGATGTTTATAAAGTATTTTGACGATTTACGTTTGTTAAGCGTCGATTGTTAGCGGCCCTATAGGCACTGAAATACACGCCAAACAGGTACCGCCCTCCGGTTGCTCGCCGGGTTCCGACAGGTATTCAATCTCACCCGACTTTATTGCCGTCTCACAGGTGCCACAATTTCCCGCTCGACAGCCAGAATCGATAGAGATATCGTTGTCTTCCGCAAGGTCCAATATCGAGCCAGCTTCTCCGTCCCACGGTATTTCTTTCCCACTTTTAGCAAAGGTAACGAGAATGGTGTCGGCATTTTCGGATACGGCAGCAGACGCTTTCTCACTCGCCTTGTCGGCTTCTTTCTTCTTCGAAACAGTTGCAGGACCGAACGCTTCGTAATGAATGTTTGCTTCAGGCACATCCCATTCTCGAAGCCCTTCGAATAACGAATTCATCATCGGTGGCGGGCCGCAAAAATAATAATCGAAATTGTTGGAAGGTAGCACCTTTTTAAAAAGCTCAGCCCCGACACGACCTTGATATTTATAATCTCTGCCCTCGACATCCTCGCCGTCCCTCGGCCTACTGTATACCGGTAGAATTTTTATATTATCGTGTTCATCGTCGATTTTCTGAAGGTGCTCTTTCATGGCATGGTCTTCGCCATTCTGAACGCCGTAAAATAACCACGTCTCCCGCTTCGATCCGGTTTCTACGATATGGTTCACCATACTCAAAACAGGCGTTAAACCAATCCCCCCACCGATTAGTACAACCGGCGTAGACCTGGTTGTATCAAGAAAGAAGTGCCCCCCCGGCGCTCTGACATCCAATATCGTGCCTTCCTCCACACTATCGTGGAAGAAATTCGACGACAGACCGGGTGGATGATCACTATCTCTAGGAGGCGGAACGCGCTTAATTGTGACACGATAATTATTGGGCCGAGAAGAATCTGACAAACTATAGCAGCGTATGACTGCTTTTTTTTGATCCGGTATATCGAGCCTAAAAGTCAAGAATTGACCCGGCTGGAACGGAGGCACTTGCCTACCGTCATGAGGGGTCAGGTAGAACGAGCATTGATCTTTTGCTTCGATCTGTTTTTTAGACACGCGAAATTTTCGATAACCATTCCAAGCCCCTGCTTCGATTTCTTTTTTAACCCTCTGTCTATCGACAATTTCACTTGTGACATTTTTCAAGTGGCCACGTTCGATGGCTTCTCTGGCAACTAAAAGCTTATTGGAGACGACGTTTTGGCCTAAGATCACCACGAGATAGGCGAGCCCCAAAAGTAAGATTGCAAACGAGACAATTTGGATTGCGTCGACCATTAATAATCCTTAAATCTAAAATTTTCTGCGAATCTCGAGGCGCACGCCAGCAAGGTCATCCTTTTCCTCGAGAACACCCACCATAGCATCGGTCCTAACGATCCAACCTGGCGCAAACGGCCTCTGATATCTAATCGAGAATGCAACTTGGTCTGCGACAGCAGCCCTCCCCGGTTCAAAATCATCGCCGATGGTTCTCACGGACGCGGCTTCGACCACGAGCTGCTGATCAAGGTTAAAGATATAAGAAACTCCGAGCGCCCCGCCAAAAGTGTCGTGTCCAGTATCGTCGAGTTTAGGAAAGCCTGTCAGACCGTCGGTTTCAAAATTAATACCGGTGTTTTTGAGCAGCCCTGAGTCATCTGCCAGCGGTTGAGGCCGATCGAAGCCAACCCAGAAATTGAAATAAGGAACTAAAGTCGATGGCTTCGAGGTAATCAACGAATTTTCGATTAGTAAAATTTGGCCATCGGCGGTTTGTTGAACGTCGTTGGCTCGATCCTGGCCGAACGTAGACACAAATCGTAGACTGTTAGACAGCCAGCCGCCGTAGCGACTTGTGAAAGCGACCGTAAATGATTGGTAATCGATATCATCCAGCTCGTCCCGGCCCTTCACATGACCAAAGCCGGCCTCCCAATACCCTTCGTTGGCGTCGAAAAACGCCGCCAGCCCAAAGATATTAAGATCATTATCATTCAAACGTCCATCGGCATTGGTAGCTGCCGGCGACGTTACCTTGTCGAAGCCGGAGAAGAACGTGAAATCCATGTTAGAGATGTTGAGTGCCCGACTATTTTTCGCGGCGATGGTAAAAGCACCACCGGTAAATGCGTCCTCGACCCAAACTCCGTTCTGAAAAATATACGGAGTAAGGCCGAATGCAATTGGCAAATCAAAGGACGCGTATTCACCGGCAAAGCCGGAGTAGATTGCTCCAACATCACCTTCGAAGAAAAGTGTTTCAATATTGCCGTCCAGCTCGAGTTCACCGCCACCTTCACGGTTACCACCGGCAAATTCATGCCGGGTGAAGTTACCGCCTTTATCTAGCGGCCGAACGAAAGCGTGGATCCGCTCCGTGCCCGTCAACTTAAGATCGAGATCGAGGTTCAAACGAGTAGCGATTTGGCCGACCTCGTTGCCTCCATTATCATTAAAGGCGACTGCTGTTCTCCAGTCACCGAATGCTAAAAACTGCAACGAAGAGGTGTTTTTTGTTCCAAAAGGGTTATCACCCTGCCTAAAAGGGCCCTCCGCATATTGCGGTCGAAAAATTTCGAAAAGTGGGCGAACGACTTCTACCGCTTTTTTGTCCCCATATATTTTTATCTGTTCTTCGGCTGAGTAAGGCTTGTCATCGTATACTGGATCCGAGCCAAATTTAGAGTTATCATAATCTACCTCATTCGCCTGAGGAGACATGGTTCTTGGGCCAACAGGCCCCGCAGCCTCGAGGCCCGATGACAGCATCAGAAAGAGCGCAAATGACATTACCAAGACAGGCATAAGCACAAACATTTTCTGATTCTCGTTTGGCGGAGTCATTATTTAACCTCAAACTCGACAGTGTAAGGATGTATATCCAGCATCCACTCGTTCATAGATTCTTCCATCTCTGAGGTCGCGCCAACGAAACGCATAAAATATATAGGTTCAGCCCGACTTCTCATTCTGGCCATAAGCCGGTATTTGCCGGGCTTTTTGATCAGTTCTGCCGGAACAGAGTATTTCGCCTTTTTATTTCCCAATGGCGGAATTGAACGACCTTCCATTCTTACGAACGGAGCGTGATTTAACACGGTTGTTGGGACATTTGACGGTCGGAGTAACGGCTGCTGATCGATATCAAAGTTGACTGGAAGGTACATTTCTCGATCTGTACCTTTTACATTCGTGGTCAAGAATTTAGTCTGCAAATTGAACAACTGATCGTCATGTTTGATTTTACCGGCGGCGAGGTCAAGAGAATGGAGGTCTGCAAAATCACCGTTACTATCGACGTATCCTGATTCCCAAACGTTCTTGCCGTCCGGATCGATAAGCGCCACGTTGAACCAGATTTCTGGCTGAGCCCCCAAAGATCCTGACGGAAGATTGTGACCATCATCAGTATTAGTGATCACATATTCAAAGGATAGACCTTCTCCCACGCGAAGTTCTGAAGTGAAAAACGGCCCATCAATTTTACTTCCGTTTTCCATGACCTGTCGGCGGAGCTCTTTTTTCTCATCTAGGCTCTTACGGTTCTGCTGGACGATTTCCCAAGCTTCCTCTCGATCACCCGGATCATTCCAAGCGCCAGGGAAATTTACACCCATTGATGCCTTAAGAGCCGTAACGACTCCGACGTATTCATTCGCGGCACCGGGCATGCTTTCACGCAGGGGAGGAAGAGCCTTCCTAAGGGATTTCACCGCTTGATCTAATTGTGAAGGATTTTGAGCAGCCGCAATAAGCTCGAAGATTGATTCGGTTTTGTCGATTGCACTGGAAAAGGAGCCAAGCTTTGGACCGGCGCTCTCTATCATCTTGTCTGTAGCGGCGATTAACAAACGATAAGATTTTGGCGCTGTGACCGATTTCGAAGCTGAGATTGCTGCCTCTAGTTCTATTAGTGCCTGCCTTAGCTCCCCAGCGCTGGCTGGGATATCGTCTACAGAGACCGCCTCTGAAATAGCGGCCAACGCAGCCTGCAACGACTTCAACGCTGATTTTTGGCTGAACGCCGAGCCACCTCGGGCCGCGGCAGCTTCAATCAAACCGAGGGCATCCAGCGTTACAGGGTGCCCGCCGAAGCCTTCAAGGGCAGTACTAAATCCGTCGAAGGGCTCAACAATGTCCTCAACTGACGTCTCGAATTTCTCAGATCCCCAACCAGACCGGTAATCAAATTTCAACCATTCCTGAATAGTCCATCTGGCGGCGTCTACGTTGTGAGGGAAAATGCCGGGGTGAGCGATCGGATAGCCGGGGCCATAAAAAGCATGGTTGGAATGACGGCGCCCGGGATTGATCTCTTCGCCATTAACAATAGCCGACGGGGCTGTTTCATATCCCTCCGCCCTACCAGGAACTTTACCCATATGGCAATCCTGACAGGTTTCTCCTTTCGCATGCGCCGGTGAGTCACGATATTGGTCCCAGACTACCTCAAGCTTAATACCGAGGTTTACAGCGACCTGATGGCAAGACACACAAAATTCTGATTTCCCTAATTGCTCAAATTTGTAAACGCCTGCGTGTATTTTTTGCCCCCTCTCATCGGGGCTTGTCGCAAGCTTCAACTCATCTTTTCTCTCAAGCACCTCGTCAAAAACACTGCCACGCATTGTTCCACCGACTGGAGCATGGATATCACCGGGAACGACGGTTCTCTCACCGTTAGCTTTTGTAAATTCTTCTTGAACACGATGACATGTGACACACGTGATGCCTTCTCTAGCTACTTGGCTGCGGTCCCAAAGAGGCAACTCACGCGCTTCTCCTCTTTGAGTTCCAACCTGTTGGTGACATCGAACACAGAATGTTCCAATGGTTCCAGCAGAGAGATCATTAATCGCCTGTTCAAACTTATGAAACATCGGCGAAATAGACGCGTAAGCATGATTGGATGACGCCCATTCATTGTATATTTGTTGATGACAACCTGCACATTGTGCTGCAATTGGATAAGAGTCTTCAGAATAGAATTGTTTCATATCTTTCGCATCGTATGCCTGCGCCGCAGGGATCATCAAAAACATTAACACAAATATTTGAGCTATAAGCCGCATGATATTTCGCCTAGTCCAGAGATTTCAGTACAAATCGACAATTACTAACACCGTATACAACGAGCAATAAACAGTACTATTTTTGCTCTACACCATCAAAATTCATCTTCGCCCTAAAAGCTGGGTTTTCATGAAATTCATG
>Ga0209631_10005048_pt1 | contig 14208 bp, 14 predicted proteins | sample COG_08_FD_184752 | JGI IMG/M metagenome (GOLD analysis project Ga0209631, IMG submission 184752) | Pelagic Microbial community sample from North Sea - COGITO 998_met_08 (SPAdes) (version 2) | ecosystem: Environmental > Aquatic > Marine > Neritic zone/Coastal water | place: Helgoland, sampling... | reverse complement strand
ATTGTTGCTAGACGAGAACAGTGTTACAACATTAAATACATACTTAAATTTTAATACGTCAAATCAACTTGCAGAAAGAAAATATTATTTAAATTTTCCCGTCGAGCTCGTGCTGAGTTTTGGATACGAGCACCGGTATAGTGCTTCACGCCATCCTCACGCCATCCTCCATATAATATATATTATTATCATCTGCTTCCTCACGTCATCCTCGTCATATTCTCATCTGCTTTTTTATACGAGTCTATACATCCAACGACACAGAGACCGGTTACGAAAGTTCCATTTTGCGGTTGATGTAAGAAATGCCCCCCCCTTTTCCAATACGCATAAAAAACTCACCTGGAAAAAAGTGCTATGTTTTCACTATGACGGCGTCACCTTGTGGAAAGCAAAACGCCTCGATTGGCGATTGCGGGACTGCCGACTCATTTAACGCCTCGATTGGAGGTTGAAATTGCCATAGTGAAACGTCAAAAAAAATGCCACACACACAATGTGTGCGACATACTTAAACACCTGTTACATCCATTGGTAAACACTGTTGAAATAATAATAAACCTTTATCATTCGGTCAGTCCAGTCCTATACTTACATTTATGGCTGCAACTTCACAGAACCACAGAACACACACCCCCGCCCAGAAGTTACTCGAGCCCGGTTACAGAAGTAAGTCTGACAATTAATTACATCCATGGCTGCAACTTCGTCACAGAACCACAGAACACACACCCCCGCCCAGAAGTTACTCGAGCCCGGTTACAGAAGTCTGACAATTAATTACATCCAAGTATACAACACATTTACCATGACACCTGTGATGTATACCCTATAAATAGGTATTGGTAGACATACTAATTTATCTTTAACATTACATATTACAGCGTTACACCATGGTACGGTTCAGTGCGCCTGTCCGCCCTCTTCGTTTTTTTTAAAGGGTCTCACGGGTTCAACTTTTGTCCGCGTTTTTTTGTTGATTTTCCCCATGTCTGCACACACTCCCCCCACTTCTGCGGGTTCGATACCGGTGCTGCCCGGTAGCCCAGGAAGCCCGGCCACGCCCGAAGTCTACAACCCCACTCACGTCTCGGTCGCTGTCGACGACCAGACCTTGGAGTCTTGGGGCATCGAGTTCCTAAGCAGCTTCAACGTGTTGCTGTCGAATGCGAATGTGACGATAGCCACTATGAAAAACTTTGGCGCCGCCAAGTTCCAGACCTACGTCGAGGGCCGCCTGGCCAGCTTCGGGGGCGGTGGCGCGCAGCACGAGTCAGCCATGCTCGTGCTGATTCGCCACGCGGTTCTCACGTCTCCGAGCTTTACCGTGCAGCAACAACATTTCGCCAACGAGTTTAAGAACCTGGTTTGCAGGAAAATCGTTGTGACTGCCATGTCCTACAACGTCGAAAACTAAACGTTCGCTTTTGCCTTATGTAAACATTTTCCCCCCATAGATAACTTTCCTCCGTTCCTCTGTATGTGTTCCACCGAATACCCACCCACCGCCTCCGCTTTGCAGACAGCGTCCAAGGCACACCGAAAACCACGCATCCATTTCTAACCCTTTCGTACATAATTTCTCGTCACAAATCATTTCTCGTCACAAATCATTTCTCGTCACAAATTTTGATGTAAACCCTATCATATATATGTCACAACATGCATGTTTTGATGTAAACCTTCGTGTTAAATATATATAAATGAAAACTTAGTTTTATTGCGAGTATATATTGCGCGACGAATGACGAGTATTCCGCATGGATCAATGGGGCGCGTTGGGCGTCATCCTCTTGGGCGTATCCACCCTCGTGTGCATCGTGTGGCAATCTTTTTTCGCTTGGTACAGCGCAAAGCGCAACCGCGCATTGGCGCGATGGTATGCAGGCAGTACATTCAGTGCATTTCTCTTCCAATTCCGAAGCGTGGTCAATCGCGATTGACCACGCTTCCTCGTGATGTTCGTCGGCCGTCTTCAACAAACTTTCCAACGTCGCTTTCATCGCCTCCAACTCGGGATGCAAACACACTTTCTTGCTCTGCACATCCATATCTGCATCCAGTGGTCGTTTCGTCATCTTTCACAACTCAAAATATGACATCCAAAGTTATATCGAAATATGTGCTACATTTCTTAAAACATCTGACCGAGACCCACAAACATTGCGTGCAAAGATTGGCTACTGAGAAAACTTCAAACATCACACTGTAAATGTAATGCGCGACATGAAATCAGTCCCCATAAATGCCGATATTGCAATGTCAGAATTCTCATAATATATGTTTGGAACGTTCAAGCGAGATAGATCTCCACAATTGGCGAAAGCGTAATCGGCCACGACGATGTCGCACAGGTTTGCGCTGGAATCGTACGGAATCCCATGCTCATCGATAGTGTCGACGGACTTTAAATTGACACATCCCGCGAACATGCGCTCCGGAATAACGCCACACATCGGCAATTTTACATATATCAGGTATTCGCAATTCTCAAAACATGATTTGCCCCATATACCACCTTGGCCAACGATAGCCAGCCTTGTAATACCCGTGTGGTAGAAAGCGCCGTCGCCGATGTTTTTCGTCTGTCCCAGGGTCACGGTCTCCAACTGGGCGAGTTCCGCAAACGCGTGCGCGCCAATGTCGGCCGATTCCCAGATGGCGAGCGATTGCAGAGGCGTTTTCGCAAACGCATGGCATCCGATGACAGCTATCGTGAATGCAACATGTGTGACATGTGTCCGAATAAAGCATCTGTCGCCGACAATGACATTGTGTCCGAAGCGAACATTTCGCACACCTGCGCCGCGGAAAACACTCGGGCCCAGCATCGTGTCGGTCGGCACAAACACGCTGTGCAAGGATTCGCAATACGAAAACGCCTCTTCGTGCACTTCCAATATACCGACTATGTGGTTATGTGGCAGGTACAGAGTTAGAAGACCTGATTCGGTAAACGCACCCGGGTCGATGCGCGCCAGCGGTGGGCCGAACGTGACGTGCTGTAAACATTGCGTATTTACAAACGCGCCTTTTTCGATGACGGCGACGGCGTCCAGGCGAATATGCTTCAAGGCATCACAATACCAGAAAGCCTGGTGCCCAATTCGTAGAATGTTTGCACTCATTCGCACAGATTCGAGCTGACGACAATTTTCGAACATGTGGCCGCCAATTCTGTCTGCGGTGTACCGCTCTAAATTCGCCGCAATCAGGTGCGAACAGAACTTGAATGCGTTGTCGGTGACACAGGTCGTATCGACGGTGTATGTTCCGTCGGCAGAGTATGTAGCCCGAGTGGAACCACATATAATATCACCTTCGAAGCAATAATTGATGTCAGCATCTTTGATGCCATCCAATCCCCGAAAGCAATTGCTACACAGATTTGCGTATACAAGCTGTCCGGCGGCGGGCAAATGTCGTCCGGGCACAGCGACCAGGGGCTTCCATCGCACTTCGTGTGGACAACATTTCACAGGAACTTTGTTGTCCACGCTTTCGTCAACCACAATATGGAAAGCACGAGTGTGGTCATAAACCTGGGGTTTGTCTGGCTTGGTATCTACGAAACCCGTGGCCTTTTTCTGTCTGTACCTGACAAACGCTTCCAAAGCCGCCATCAGAGTCGGGTACACGTGCTGTTGCCGCGGAGCACCCGTGCGTACGAGAACCCACAGGGGAAAGCGCGGCTTGGCCGCCCGCGCGAATAAAACACACTCGAATCGCAGCTCCTCGACCTGTTGTTGTTCCAGACAACTGAAGACTCCTCGCCACCACAAAATCATATTGGCAGGCTCCTGTGTTGGACGTATACCATTGTAGAAGAAGGCCGGCACAACACGCCGCACAAGCCGACAACGCTTCTGTGCCTTCGCCTCTCCATTTCCACGTGTGTTATTACGCGCGGCGGCGCTAGCATGCGCAGATGAACCGGCGGCGGACGCCATGGCTTCAACGACTGTTAAGGTGTCCGATGTCGGGTGTACAGTAGTCATAGTTTAACAGTAAGTGTTCTGGCATTTTACTGTACAGTACGGGCCCTGAGTCGCGCTGACTATCAAAGCTATAACTCACGTGCGACACGCTCACGTGCTGCCATTCCCAAAGACTCGGCTTCGAGAGAGTGAGCTGAAATTTGGGAACAAAGGCTATAACTTACATCACATTTTCTGGCCAACGTTTTTGGGAATAAAGGCTATAACTCATGCTAAAATGTATCCATAGGGCTCGTAATAGACCAAGGCTATAACTTACATCAGTACTGTATATATACTGTATATATATAGCATCACTACTGCATGAGAATTACAGTAGACTTGTAAAAGTAGCCACAGATTATTCACCTCAACCAGTGCCAGTACAGTAGTGCTAGTGCTACTGTACTGCTCAGGAGAAAGTGTCCGCGCAAGCAACTCGCGTTGAGAATAACTGATTCTGCCGCGGCTGCCTTGCTCACGCGCGCTTTCAAAGGTCGCCGGACTCGAGGATGAGCGCTCAGGCGGCCCAAGCGCACCCGCCGGCGGGCGCGAGCGATACCGCGTCCGGAAGTGAGAGCGAACACGCGGACCCGGACGCTGGCGTCGAATCTGATGAGCCTGGCACCGTGATGCATACTCCACAAGACCAGGGCGAATTTGAGTACGAAGGTCAACGCAATGTCCAAAACGCACGGCACGGAACCGGCGTGTGCACTTGGGCGGCCGGCCCGGTGGCAACGTACGACGGACAGTGGCGGCACGACATGGTTCATGGTCAAGGCACCATGACGTTTCGGAACGGTGACGTTTACGCAGGCGGCTTTCGATACGATTTGAAGCATGGACAAGGTAGATTCACAAAACATACTGGTTCTATATTTGAAGGTCAATATAAAGATGATGCCGCGCACCGTGGCAAAAAGACATACCCCTGTGGAAAGTCTTACGACGGCTATTGGCTTTGGAATATGAAACACGGACAGGGTGAAGAGCACAGTGCAAATGGTGACGTATATCGTGGGCAGTTTATGCGCGGCAGACGCCATGGAAAAGGTTCTCTCGAATTTGCGAGTGGAAATCGATTCGTTGGTTTTTTTCAGAAAGGAAGTATTCGCCAAGGCACCATGACCTACAACGAAGACAGCTCGAAGTACACCGGCGCCTTCAAAGGCGGCAAACGTTCGGGCCAAGGCTCCATGAAATATGCGGACGGAACCGTCTATTACGGCGCATGGAAGCGCGACAAACGCCATGGACATGGGGTGTTAACAAGAGGCAAAAACACTGTATATGCAGGATTGTGGATTGAAGGTCGAAAAGATGAGAGGATGCAAACATCGCTTAGTATGTCTCATTTAGACGCACATCTGACGATTCTCCTCAAGGGCGAGCATGCAACCTGTGTTGATATCTCGCCGACCGATAAGCAAGTTCTCGTGCACGCCATGTGTGACTTCCAAGTTTCATATGAACAACTGCATGAGATCCACGAAAACGCATTGAGGATTTGGGATAAAGAAGTGGCCACCTTTGACGATTATGGCCTCGGCCGTAATTTGCAAAAGATGTATAACCTGCTGCCAGAGGCTGAACGGACGTTGCCGCTCAAACTATGCTTCGGTCATTACGCGCGAGGCATACAGGAGTATATGCGAAACAAACACGAAATCCATCACGAAATAAGCGTGAACGAGTTCCTAAAATCGCTTCGCAAAATTCAGAAAGCTGAACAGCAACATCAGGCATCAAGTTCCTCAAGTAGCAGTTCGTCGAGCTCCAGTGCATCAAGCTCTTCTTCTAGTGCCTCACGAACGCACAACGGTGACGCAGCGGCGCCAGCCTCCAAGCGGCGGAGAACCTGAACGGATTGAATACAGCTTCAACATTGTGTGTAATATAATACCGCTGACCTTCAAATAATATATATTATATAATATGTATTATTATTATTACGGTATGATATTTTTATGATATTGTCAATATGTTGAAAAAAATCATTTTTCCCCTATGTTTGCCGCCTCCCACTTTGCGATACGTGCCTTCGCCGCTAACAGGCGGCGTATCTCTTTCTCGACGAGTTCTTCGTTCTCGCGCCGGAACCTAGCCGAACATCTTTCGGATTTTTCGAAGACGATGGGGGGAGGCGCGGCCGTCGTCATCACATCCAGTGCATGCTGTGCATTCTCAACGTCGTGTATACAATCGTGGAAAAAGTCGCGAAGAGTCTTGAGGGATTTTTCGAGCAGCTCGTCGGTCTCGTAATCGCGGAAATTCCTGCGGCGCATTGCTCCGCGAATATACCGCCGGTCCCGGCGCACGTTCTTGAATTTCTCCAGCATGTTGCCCAGCAAAAACTGACAATCAGTAAAGGCGCGCGCGTACGCCTCGACATCCCCGTCACGTTCATCGTTGTTCCACGCTGCAGCTGCGGCGGCGATCGCGGCGGCGATATTCTGCTTCTCGGTGTCTGTGGCGTCCGCGCCCGCGCCTGCAGCTGCGTCGGCGACCGCGGCGGCGCTCTTCTGCTTCTTGGTGTCTGTGGCGTCCGCGCCCGCGTCTGCAGCTGCGTCGGCGACCGCGTCGTCCTCGCGCTTGCGCTTCTTGTTATCGGACATCGGAGATGGCGGAAGTGTCCGTCGCAGAATCCGAGTCCACAGTAACGTCTCACGGCAAAAGGATATCCAAAGACCTCCTGAGATATAGCCTGGCTCTGAACGAGGAGTTTTTGCTCAAAATCCACGCGTGTTCAAGCCGACAAGGTTCTCCACACCAATAATCTGGTAGAATTAAACCTTGATGAGCGTCCGCTTATTTATTGAGAATGTTTAACGCTTTTCATTGTCTTCATAATTATTTTAGTTCATAGGTATAGCTTGGTTATACACTCTGCTCGGTACGGTATGAATGCTGTAAGAAAACACTGCCAAAATAGCGTCCTTGCATGATTACATTTATCCTGGGGTACCAATGTAAGGTAAATATATAAAGTCCATTTTGGGTGAAAGTATCAACGCGTTTTTTGGTACGAAAAAAAAAATGGTAGTAGTGGATACGTACCAAAAAACGCGTTGAATAGGATTTTTTTTAAAACAATAGATATAGCCTTGACACGGTGATGGCCGGCGTTCACCTGGTGTTTCTCAGTCGAACCTTAAAGGGCATCGGCGAGGATTCGCAGAAAAAAAAATCAAAAAGATGCCTGAAAGATGTAACCGACGAGCCAGGCGCGGATGACCTCGCGCGGCAGTTGTCAGGCCCCAAGCCAAATTACATGAACCGGACTGACCGGCGCGGACAGTTGTCAGGCCCCAAGCCAAATTACATGAACCGGGAGGGCGGACACTTCGGTGCGGACTGACCTCAGGCCCCAAGCCAAATTACACGAACCGGGAGGGCGGACACTTCGGTGCGGAAGGTTTTGTCAGGCCCAAGCCAAATTACACGAACCGCGGCGGCTCCCAAAACTCATCCTCCGCGCTAACTGCGACCCGCGCGAGGCGCGGCGACTCCACGCCGACGCCGACGCACGACCAACGCGATGCCGCCCAAGACGAATGAAGCGCAGCGTCCGTACAAGCGCCTCTTCGCGGAAGGCCATCAGCAGTGAACGTAGTACAGCGCTTCCGAACCAGAGATTTCCACGAATCAGACATTTCGATTTGGATTCCATTCTGCGAATTCTTTTTGTTGGAGCATGAGCCAACCTCGTGCCCTCTTCTCCGCGCCGCGTTTTGCGGACGCGGCGTCTCTCGTGAAGCTCGGTCAACTGCCTGACGAATCGCATGGTTTGTTCGTACTCCCCCACGCAAACGTGCTCCTCGTACTCGGTGCCGGCACGCAGGGTTTCTTCAAACAACAATTGTGTAGAATTCGAGACAGGGCGAAACAAATGCACCACTTTGGGAATGACGCACTTGTCGCCGACCTTGCAGGGGCGCTGGAGCGGGATGCGAGTGTGAACGGAATGCCCGTGCGTTTTGCCGTGGTGACGCTAAACATCACGTGGGATTTCCCGCATCAGTTCTCTTTCCACGGCACGCTCGCGGGGAACGACATTCCGCAGCGAAACAATACATACAGGCACGCCGAGGCAGCATGGGACTTTGTCGACAGACGATTTCAAGAAGACATGGATATTCACTTAGTATTCGTAGGCGTGGGCATGACGCAGCGCAACGGAAACGGATTCCCGGCGTTTATCAAAGGCCTACAGACACACATGCGTATCAATGATGTGACGGTAGTAGACCCGTTTGCAACCAACTGGAACCGGCGCAAGAAATGGTTGAGGAGTGAGACCAAATGTGCTATTCCAAGTAGTACCACGATTTCGCATGTTCAAAAAGGAGCGAGCGATTGGCTGGAACAACTCAAATGGTTGCCAGGGTTGAACGTATACAGGGGGCCCGCACGCACGGAGTTTTTCAACGTAATACAGTCGAAAGCATGCCACTTGTGTGTCGCCAGAGCGGGCGACCCCTATGTGCTCCGGCTTGTGTTCGATTGGATAGCAAGGCAAAATGGGTTGAGGCGATACGAATCACAGGCACAACATGTGCGTTCGCGAAGCCAGCACGCGTCGGCGGCGGCGCAGGAGGACGCAGCGCCCCCAATACTCATTTCTCGCATCCACCCCGACGCGAGTGACGCCGTGCTGAAAATGGCGATGCCTGCAGAGAACCAGTACTGGGTAGGGCGGCAACTGACAAGAATCGTTGTAAATGCATCGGGAACAATCGTTGGGTACCTTGTCGGTACAGTCGAAAGGTACTTGGAACCGAGTCATTTGTGGTGTGTCGCATATGAAAATGGCCACAAAGAAGTGCTCGAACTGTACGAAGTCGTACTGGCCGTGCAATTGTATTGCGTGCGCTCACACGAGCAAAACCCGGTGGCCTAAATACATCATGTACAACGTATAATAACACATTTTATATATATTATATAATTTGTTACCGTATGTACGAAAATCGTATGAGGCTCATATATGTTGCGAGATGTTGGGAAAAACGTAATATGGCGACGACGTACGGAGTTGAAGACTTGCGCAAATGAAGACCCGCGTGCCTGCTACTGGCTTGACTGGGTGGTGACGAATCCGGCCCACCGGGATAAGCGTTCCTGTATACGAGTTTTCACCATCTCTGAAAGTTTTTCAAACATCTGAATGATGATGGGGCCCGTCATGTTTTCGCTTGAAATGTCGGCCATGATAGCGGTGGCGGCGGCGTCGGGCAGCATACGGGGCGCATCGGTGGCCGCTTTATGGAGGATAACTCCGACTTTGGCAACTACCTTGGCCAACGCCGCTTCCACGGCTGCTTTGTGAACCATGACAGCATCGGACACAACTTTGTCCATATCGTCACCTGAGCCAGGGCCTTTTTTCCAAATACTGTCGCATACTTCTTCTGCCATCGTGGTCAGCCAGTCTTTGGACTGGAAAACGGTGGCAGAGCTGCTCGACGAGGAGGAACTTGCGGAGGAGGAACTCGCGCGCTTCTTCTTCTTGGCATTTGGAACGCCATCGGCTGCTTTGCGCTTATGCTTCTTCGATTGGTTATCTTTCTTCGATTCGTCTTCGGTCGAGGAATCGGAATCGGAATCATCGGAATCGGAATCGTCCTCCGATTCCGACGCCTCCACCACATCTTTGTAAGCTTGGAGACACGTGGCAAGTTTGGCGCGGCCGGCGGGACACTCTCCCCCCGCATTGCGTATAGCATCTTTGACATAGATGCAGGCACATTTCTGCAGTTCTAAGGCCGAAACCTGCATATTAAACTGTGTCTCTTTTGCCACAAGGTCGCTGCAGTCTAAGAGACCGTTGATTCCGCGCACTGTCCAGTCGAAGGTCACATCGCCTTGCTCGTAATGAAACGCTTGCTCGCCGTCGGGAAAAGGAGGATGGCCCGCCTCCAGGCCAAGCCGGGGCTCGGGAACGACATCAACGCCGGACATAGTAAAAAACGAAGGTCGTGCTGAAATCTGATATCGGACACCTGAGTAACTGTATTTATTTAGTAGCACTGCTACTGTAGCACTATTGTAGCATCACTACTGTAGCACTACTGTACTGTCGGTGTCACCGGATTCGTCTCCCAAGCGGATATTTGGTTTCTTTTGCCACAAACCCAATAGTAATTCCGCACGGTGAAGTGGGTTACAGCTTTAATTAACATGAATTGAGCCCAATATACAAAATGCGCTCACCAATGTGTATACGTTCTTTCGGCGCGGTTTCAATCGATACAGAAGATTCGTTTCGAAAAAACTGAGGTTTCCATTTATTTCTTTCCACATGTCCGGTCAGGAAGACGCACACGCGCTGTCGCCCCCGTGCGTCGTGTGCGGCGCCGAAATCAAAGGCAGCGGGCACGACGCCGCCCCGGTCAGGGAAGGAAAGTGCTGCGACACGTGCTATCTCTCCTTCCAGCGCGTCACTGACCATCTGTCAGGACAGCGTGAAGCCCTTGCTCAGCCAAGCACGGACAGGTTTAGGACACCACTCGAAACATTATTTTGTGGCATTTGTCAAACTCACTCGGACAAAGGCATGGTCTTCCCGTGCTGCAACGGTTTCATCTGCTGGGAGGAAGGCAATCCCGACCGCCAGTGTGCTCTGCAATTCCGAATGTCGTTCGGGACAAAGACCAAGCTTGTCTTGCACCCGGACGGTACAATGACGCAAGAAGACCCACACCGCTGTCCATATTGCCGAACAGCTATTCCGGTTTCTTTCGCACCTGGGCAACTGACTGCCATGTTGCGAAAGAAAGCGGCGAAAGGCATCGCCTTTAACCAGTTTGCGCTGGCCAAGCACCTCATTCAGGACGTCGGCACGCGCAAGGCCCACCGAGAAGCGCGCCAATGGCTGGTCAAGTCTGCCGCGCAACACTTTCCGGGTGCCATGTACAAGCTTGCCGGCCTGTTAGTGGACGAATGGCAGAAAACGAGGGAAGAATCACTCGTAGACCAGGCCATCGACCTAGTGACGCGTTGTGTGGGCCAGCCACACATCACGGACGACATGCTCGTCCAGTCGTTGTGTCTGTTCACACGCGAACTGTATATGACGCCCGATGTGTTGCCGAGAGACATGCGCCATGCACACACCATGCCGACTTGGCTACGGGCTACGAGAGCATGCAAAAAGAACAGAATTCCAGTGGGTTGTGCGAATTGCGATTCGAAATACATTTTGGGTATTATAAAGAACGGTACGCCCGGCGTGGACATCATTGGGAATCCGCGCAAGCCGGGGACGGACAATTGGTGCCCGTGCATGGCCGTGCGATATTGCAGCAAAGCGTGCCAGCGTGAGCATTGGAAGAAGCATAAAAAGCATCACAAAATATACGTGAAAGCATAAAAAGGATTCAGTCTGATTCGTATCCATGTCATTTATCTTTCGTATTTTTGTGCAATTGTATAAAACTTATTTTGGATTCTCCAATTTCACTTTTTTGGCGGTGCTGGGCGTGTCCGCATTCGGCGGCGCCTTACGCTTCCCGGCGTCGTCGCTCATTTCATGCGAATCGGCATCGCTGCCCGTGTCGAGGGTGTGTTGTTCCGCGGGGGTCATATTTGAAGTCGCATCGTCTGAGTCTTCGCATGAGTCAGAATCTGAGTCGTTGTATGAGTCAGAATCTGAGTCGTCATCTGGGTCTAGAACAGCGCGTGCGGCGTCAATAGATTGTTTGGCAGCGACCAGGCAGTCGTTCACCGCCTTGCGCACCTTGAGCACGTCCGCCAGACGCACGGCAGAATGGAATAGGTCTTGCGCATACAGACAGAACCATTCGAGGTTCGGGTCAGTTTTCTGTGTGGTCAAATCGGCGACAATTTGTGCCAAATCGCCGGCCTCGGTGAACGCTTGCTCGCAAAACCAGACGTAATCGCCGGAGCCCACCTTTTCCATCATTTTGGCGACAAAGGGAACCAGTGTATCGTTGGGCGTCGTGACATTTGCGGGGACGCTGGCTTGGGCGGACATGTTTATGTATGCGTGAGACGTGTATGTCAGTGCAAGATATTTGTATTCCGCAACATTTTTCCAGAAATTTTTCGTCTCGCGATGGCACATCATTTTAATTTTAATTAAATAAAACTCGTCCATCCTGTGGCACATTTTTCGGCGACGAGCTCACATCATCATGCCATGCCCCAGTTAATTTTCACGGCGAGTCCTTCGACTGCGCCTTACGTGCTGGAGGACGCGCCGACAGCCGAGTTTGCCCTTTTCCGCCAGTAATGATAATAATCACCACGCGCACTTTTATGCACGAGTACTGTGGCACTCCACCCGTCCGCGGCCGATTTGTGGCATGATACCGTCCACGTGTAGGTGCGGAGTGTGTCCTGCTCCGGCGTCATCGGGTTGAGCTGCCGCTGATGTTCTTGCTGGGCTTCACGGGCAGCCGCCGCACGCTCCTGCTCTTCGACGCAGTGGCGCACGTGCCGGAAGGACGCCGGCGGGCCCCCGAGCAGGTTCCACACCGACACGAGCCGAGTAAGGTCATGTCCCTGCTCGTGAGGGTCAAGCATGAATCCCACGCAAGCAGCAAGGCCGCCCAGGGTGACCCCCAGCCGGCGGGCGAAGTCGAGTCGTTCTTCCTTGTCCCGACACGGCGGCGCAAAGCCACCGTCGTCGATGCCTAAGAAACGCTTGAGGACACCCGGAACGTCCGCAGTCTCTCGGAGTGCGGTCAAGTTGACGAAGAGCACCTTGTCGTCGGCGCATACAACTTCGACTATGTCGGCGGGCGATGGCAGCTGATACGCGCCGCCGTCATCGCCTACTCGCGCCCGCTTCGCCGTTCGGGCACATGACGGGCCATGAACAGTGCCCGCCGCCCCCGAGCCGTGCGCAAGCGGCGGGCCGCTCATGAATGCGACAAAGGAAACGCGAGGTTCTGGTTGGGCCGCAGTGCGCGTGCTGAGTACTGGTTGAGCACCGAAACCGAAGCGCGTTGAGCCAAGGCTATATTCCAAGCAAGAACTGTTGGCTCACACTCCACATTCTGTTGGCTCTCACTCCATTTTTCCAATTGTAACCCGAGAGCCTAGGCTATGTCCCATATAGGAAAACACATTGAGGCACATATACACGCAAAATGCGGAATTATTGTTTTGCATCTTTTGGTGCGAACTCAATGCTAACTCCCTATTGGTGATGAGTTACAGCTTCAGTTAAAACCGATTGTGGTAATTGGGTTCAACCCCCCAACTGACACAATAAAGGATATCAAAAAAAACGTACATATAGCCTTGACTCAACGCGCTTCGGTTTCACCGATTCGGTTTCACCGATCGGCGCATCGTGTACTGTGGTTCACATCGCGTTGGTCGTGTGAACCAGTACTCCGGCACTGCGGCGACCCGCGACCCACGACCAACACGATGCCGAAGACGAAGAACAAAACGCTCTTAAATGCGAGGTCTGAGCATGGGCATGTGGCGGATGCCGGCGAAAGTAAAACCGTGGAACTGCCGCCGATGTCTGCTGCCCAAAAGGCCAAATTCATCGAGGAAGCACTGGCAAAGATGGCGAATGGCGAGACCTTTCTCGAGCTTGGGAGGCACCAAATTGGAGATGTGGGCGCGATTGCGATTGCGGACGCCCTGCCACAGTCCAAGCTGGACTCAATCTACGTTCACGACAACGAAATTGGAGATGTGGGCGCGATTGCGATTGCGGAAGCCCTGCCCCAGTCTGAGCTGATCTTACTCTACCTTCGGGGCAACCAAATTGGAGATGTGGGCGCGAGCAAGATTGCGGAAGCCCTGCCTCAGTCCAAGCTGACCGAACTCTTCCTTGTGGACAACCAAATTGGAGACGCCGTGAAGCAGCGATTGGAGCAGTGTAAGAATGCGGAGGGGAAGAGCATAGACATGTACCTGTGAATATTTAATTTTAATAAAATAAAAATGTGTTCTGTCGATGTTTCGTCTCGCGATGGCACCACATCATTTTAATTTTAATAAAATAAAACTCGTCCATCCTGTGGCACATTTTTCGGCGATGGGCAAAGGCCATCATGGCACATCATTTTAATTTTAATAAAATAAAACTCGTCCGGAATAAATTTTGTCATTAAAGTCATGGCAGTAGGTATCGCTTCCATCGCCTAACTTAGTTGGGATTCCCATATCATACCTAAACATATTCAAATTTGCGTGTACTGTGAATGCTGAAGAATACCGAGTACTTTGTTCGGAGCAGAAT
>Ga0209631_10005045_pt1 | contig 14211 bp, 12 predicted proteins | sample COG_08_FD_184752 | JGI IMG/M metagenome (GOLD analysis project Ga0209631, IMG submission 184752) | Pelagic Microbial community sample from North Sea - COGITO 998_met_08 (SPAdes) (version 2) | ecosystem: Environmental > Aquatic > Marine > Neritic zone/Coastal water | place: Helgoland, sampling... | reverse complement strand
ATAAGTCTATGCGAGTTTACTAACACACTGCAGCGGCGGTACGTGCGAAGGACACGCCGCCGCCGCTACCAGCACGCGCGAAGAACGCGGTTGCGTAGCGAGCGAAGAACGCCGAAGGCACGCCAGCCTCGCGAGAGAAGAAGAAGACAACACGAGACGGAGACTCGGTGGGAGACTCAGTCGGCTGGGTAGTCGGGCCCGCCGTTGGCGCAGCGGCGGTACGTGCTAACACAATACGAGTTTGAAAAAAAAAACGGTACTTGCCATCTGGGAGTCGGGTGGAGAGGTGGTACTTTGGATCGGTGAGAATATTGACAACGGCCTTGTCCTTGGTACGGAGTTTTTCCGGCGTATTGAGTTTCCACTCATGCTCAATGTTTTCGCCCCGGCCCTTGAAAGCTTGTCCGTCGAGCAGGCTGGTGAGCGCCCAGTAAACGTACTCGGTGATTTGGCAGCCGTAGTTGCAGGTGCGGTCGTCGTACGAGTACCATGCACTGGTGGGATAGTGACGCGGTACGGTGTGGAAGTAGCCACCACGGGCGATGTCCATCGCGTTGGCAAGCTCGGAGCCACGGCGAGCGCCGAATACTTTTGGGTACGCGCCCTTGTAGCCGACGGAGGTGATGATGTGCAGAATCTCTTCAACGGAGGCGTCGAACTCGGACGACTTGGGGTTGTGCGGCCCGGCGTTGGACATCGTCTCGGTGGCGAATAGGCTTTGTAGCGAGTAGTCGACGAACATCTCGCCGTAACGGTCGTGGAGTCGTTCGTATTCGCACTCATCGTAGCCCATGACGATCGCCGACAGCTCGTTCCAGAGTTCGTTGTTTACTTTTGGGTTGTCCGGTTTGCCATCGCGATCGTTGTCGAGGAAATCCGCGGTTATGTCGGCGGCGTGCTGCAGTTTGGCATCCGACACGAGGTCGGTCGCTTGGATGTAAAGTCCGAATACCTGGACGTACTTCGGAAACGCCGACTTGAGACCGGGCAGGCGGTCGTTTTTGCCGCTGTGGATCTTGAAATCCGGCTTGATGTTTTGATCCGCATGGCCAAGCGGCATGACGACGAAATAAAATAAGGCCACCATCATCGAGCGGGTCGTCGCAGAAGGTGTGTTTTGTGTTGTCATAGCAGTTTAAATAATAAGACCTTACTTTAATTAATTTGTACTTCCTCCCCAAAAAACAATACTCCAGAATTTTCTAAGAATATTTCGAAGTTAAAAGATGTGACTATTTTCAATCAATTTCGTTTATAATTTAAATTTAATTTATGAAACAGTTCGCGAAGGATCAGATACCTGTAGCTGTAAAAATATGGATAAAAAATCAAGATGCTGCAAAACACAAATATGGCGATATCAGTCGGTGGAATACGTCGAATGTAACAGATATGAAAAATCTGTTTTCATATACAACAAATTTCAATTACGATATCAGTGAGTGGGATACGTCAAATGTTAAAAATATGAGTCATATGTTTTTTACTGCAAAAAACGTCTATAGTGATCTCCGTAATTGGGATACGTCGAATGTTACAGATATGTCGGGAATGTTTTTGAAGACAACAAATTTCAATGGCAATCTCAGTAATTGGGATACGTCGAATGTTACAAATATGGAGGGAATGTTTTCGAGGGCAACAAATCTCAATGGCAATTTCACTAATTGGGATAAACGCTTTTTTTAAACGGATTTCGTGTAAATAGAAATATGATTTTTTGACATTTTCTTCTTTAAGGTATATTTAAAGAACATTTTGAGATTATTAATTATATATATTATATTTTGAATAACGGGTATCCACATTTTGCATGTTGGAAATATGCGGTCAGAGTCGGGAATAATACAATACAAAAGAGTATTAACATTATTGATGGATGACATGGGTCGGCTGGTCGCTAGAGAGGTGTTTGATTTGGTGTGTGTTTTGAATTCTGAGAGACGAGAGACGAGAGTTCGGGGGAGGCGAGTGGATATATGTCCAGACCGACAACAACGTGCTGTTTATAACTGCTAAAGGCGGTCTTCGAAGAACGGGCGCACATTCGGACGGTCGAAGAACAGCTGCACGTGCGAGGCCAGCAGCGGCTCGCCCGTCACGGTGCACTCGAAGATCTTGGCGCCTGTTGACATCGCCCGGGCGTTCGCCAACACCGCCTCTGCCGACACGTCGAACGGCTGCCCGTATCCGAGGATGAGGCGGACGCCGACGGCGAACTTGCACTGCTTGGGTGTCAGGGTGGCGTCAGTGACTGTCGTCCAGTCGACATCGGCCATGAGGACGTTGGCCCACACAAGCATGAAGCCTTTCAAATCGCGCACGTCGTCGAAGTCCGGGCCGTCCAGTACCTCTTCCATCTCGGTGTTAGCCAGAAGAGCAAGGCGAGCCGTCTCAAGGTCACCCTCCACCCCCTCGAGGAGGAATATCAAGTCAGTCACACTGGACATCATCATCTCCACGTAAAACCGAAGTTTTTTCAGTATCAATATTTATTGGATTTTTGAAATGAATAAATTAAATTATTTTATTTTATTTTATTTTTATCCCCCAAAAAAAACGAACCACCGTTTTTAGCCAAACGAAAAAATTAGTACGTTTTTTCATAATGTTGTTTTTGTTTTATTTTATTTATTATTATTATTATTATCTACTCTACAAAAACACTTTAAACAATTTTATGACTCATTCTTCTTCTGTAACTAACTCACAAACGTTATAAATCATACGGAGGTGCAAGCAACATGCCCGCGACGTTATGGAGGATATGCGGGTGGCCAAGGTGGTGAAAGCGGATGTCCCTGAAATGATAATACAGTTTTTTTATATTGTTATCGTATAGTCGTATAAATCAAATATAGTATTATATATATATATATATATATATGTCATATCGTACAAAAAAGAACAAACCATCATATTTAAAACAAAATACATATAAACAATCGGGAGGTCGTTGGTGGAAAACAAAAAAGAAGACGGATACTATTCCACCGAATGTTAGTAAAAAAAAATCAAAAATACCATCTACACTGACTATAAATCAAACTGTTCATAATAAACTTACAGATAAAGAAACGAATGTACAATTACGCGAGATGCTTTCATGGAGCGGCGATTCATTTAGTGTTTTAGATGAAAACTCTCATATATTATATAATATTAAAGGTAAACTCTTTAGTTTACGCGATACGATGACTATTTATGATTCAACCAACCATAAGGTTGCCGTTGTACAACAAAAAATATTTTCGCTTCGAACAATTTTTCAGATTTTTAAATATAAACCGGTTTGTCCTGAACAACCAAGCACAGAAAAAGATAGAGATAATATACCGCTCTATCCATTCGCATGTATTACAAAATATATTTTTTCGATGCTTCAAAAATATGTATACAAACTTTATAATGGGAAAAATAAGCAAGGTAAAACTATAATGACTATCAATCGACAACTGTCTATTAAAAAAAACTATATAATTAAAAATAGTAATCAAAACATTGTTGGTAAAATAAGACAAACTTCTTTTTTTCAAATCAAAGAAGCGAATATCTATGCCCTTACGGTTGCTCCAAATAATGATCTTTTAGGATGTATAATACTCGCTGTTATTGCGGATACCGTTTCTGATAAAAAAAAATAAGAGTATGTAGTTTAACGTTATCCAATGAAAGCCTGACTGTACACTCGATATCGGTCTGTTATGTTATAATATAGCCGGGGTGTTATTTATTACGAAGATGAAGATCGACTGGCTTTGTAATCGCCTTATAATCTGTTTTTTCTTTTCTATCATTAATTTTGATAATAAAATGAGTATATACTGCTTTATGGTCTGATAATCGAGTAAAGGGGAATTCTGGATTTGATATATTCATTGGAAGAATCCGTCTATCTAATACTTGAAAAGAAGGACTATAAAATAAATAATCTACCCTTTGTTTGTTTAATGTAATATTTGGTTTTATATTATGATTACATTTATGACATACGGTGCAAATAGAGGTTTCCTCTTTATTATCCAAATTATACGGTACTTCAATCGTAAAATCATTGTTTATACTCCCACAAATACTGTCATTCATGTTATTCATATATTTTTGTAATATATGTAATTCAGAGGAATGACTATCAATATTAAAATCACCTCCACATATGAGGTTATCCATTTTTTTTTCAGATATCCAAGATTCTAATTGAATCAATTGTTTTTCCCTTATTTTCATAGCATTAATATCTGTTCTTAAATAACTAGATTGTAAATGTGTATTAATAACATATATAAATATATTTGGTTGAATCATAATTTTTGCATAAATTGCTCCTTTTTCAATAACAGAATCATATGTTGCAGATTCATTATATGATAATGATCCTTTTTCAATAATTGGATACCTACTTAATATTAAAAGTCCATTATTTGAAACTTGTCGAGACAGTACGGACGGCCCATATGTACACACGTGATATGGTAAACCTTGATAGATTGCTTCACGTATAATGTCACTGCATCTAAAATTGAAACACGTATGGACTTCTTGTAAAAATATAATATCAAATGAATGTAATAATTTAGATAAAATAGAGCACCTTTTATTCTTATAATCTCCATGCTTATGAGAAATTAATGGTGGACGTAAATATACATTATATGTTAACACTCGTAACTCATTACTTGATATTTTAGAGTTAAAGGTTGGAAAAAATAATCCCCTTTCAGGGGATAATTTTAAACGATATTTAATACAAAAACTCCATAATTTTATACATATAATTAATATAATTATATATTTTGAACTACTATACATAACAATAATATATGCTTTCTTACTTATTATATTATAATTTGTTTCTAAATTATAAAAAATAAATATAAATTATTATTGCAATTTAGACAATAATTACAGAAACTTCCTTCTTGTTATATTTTTTTTGGGGGAGGAGTTTAAACAAACCCAACGGCGCAACAAACAACACAAACACAAACACAAACACAAACACGAACCCAAACACAAACACACGACTCTAACAAAAAAACAAATCAGGACATAAATGGCGAATGTTATTCAAATTAGCTTCTATCTGTGGATGATGTGCTTCCAACTCACAAAAGGGAGAGAGAATGGCCGTCAAGATCGTCAAAATGAAAGACGTGCGTTGGACACAAACAGTGGCGACACAAATGCAAAAATCGTGTATCACAAGGTTCGTCCAATCCACGAAATCCCGGAAGGATATGTCGGGATTGTCCATCGTGGTGGAAAAATGCAAACCGGTATTGTGGAATCCCCTGGTGAACATTATCATCAACGCGGATGGTTTTTGTACTCTGCAGATACAATCACCGCCGTTCATGTTGAAGTTCAAACAGACACCGTGTACAATATTAAATGCAAAGAATCAATCAGCTTTCATGTTGAAATTGAAAATCATCTTCAGAATCGTGATGGATGTGTACTTCATACAATCTCGAAATACAAACCGAATTACGATCGCAAACTTATCCACGAATTTATAGACAGAGAAATGAGACGTATATGTAAGACATATTCGCCCGACGAAGTCCTTCACTCTCCGCAATTCGACACAATAGATGAGCAATTGGTAATCGCATTGCGTGAACATATTCAGTCGTACGATGGGCCTTCCGGAATTGAAAGTCGTACGGGTCAAGTTGGTATGGGCAATTGTCTTCTGATCAAAGGAGTCAAAACAAGCCAACCCATTCTAGAAGACGGATTACGTACTACTGTCCAAGACACTGCAAAAGAATCTCAAGTTGCAGCATTACAGCTTCAAAAACAAAATACTCAAAGCATTGAGCAAGAAACTCTTCGCAAGACGGCCTCCGCAACTGCCGCTCTTAATCTCGAAACGGCTGAATCCGACGCCAAAAAACAAAAGATTGAAGATGAAATGGCAGCAAATACAGCCCGTTCGTTAGCCGAAACCAACTTTTTTATCAAGCAAAAAGAAGCAGACGGTATTAAAGCCGAACGAGAAGCTTACGGCAATGACCTCCTGTTTATTAAAGCAAGAGCAATTTCCGCTCACGAGTCGGCGGTTGGTTCACGTGAAACAAACACTGTTATCTTGTCGGGAAATAACGGCGATTCTTACACGGAAGCTCTGTATGGTCTCGGTCAACTACTAAACACCGCAAAGACCCAACCTTCTTCAGATGATGGACAAACAAATCCAACCTGTCCGAATCCGTAAAATATTTGGTTAATAATTCTAATTCTTTATAAACAAAATTACATTTTCATTTGTTTTAAAAAATATATAGAAGGTCGGACGGAACAGTACAGCAATTCAAACAATTCAAATTATTTAATTCGGTTTAGGGTTTTTATCAAAGAACATATTTGTGTAGTTTATACTACATGGGGGATGGTATGTAGTTTTGTTATTTTACACCTTTGAACATTTAAAAACCCCTTGTTAATCACGATCACGAAACCCCACCTGTTGGTCACCATCCCAATTATTTAGATTCAGTGGGTCAAATGGGTCACCCTCTTCATCATCATAATATTCATATAATATATGGTTATATATGGTTATATATGGTTTCTTCGATATCAAGTTGTTCCATTTTCTTAGCATCAATTTTTAATTGATTAACAAACAAAGGATATTTAATATTTTTAATATTATTTATACTTGTTCTCTTTTTAGGATTGTAGTTGTAGTTATTTGTCAGTAAACGAAAATAATCGAATAGATTATCATCTAATATATTTTCGATATTATATATTTTACATTCACCCTGTAATAGATTAATAACACATATATTATTCATACGCATATTGTATTTCAGATTATATTTTAATAAACTTGCATATCCCAATAACTGCAAAATTTCCGATATGTCTTTATTCCCACCAGTACATTTTATATCGATTAGAGTATCATCAATTACTATATCACAATCAGATGGAATAGGTGTATCTTCGCCGCCCAACACCGGATTTAATAATATTTTTTTGGAATTAAATAGTAAAGAGGTACACATCTTAATTAGTGGAGATATAAAATCAAAGGTGTTGACTTTATCTAATATATTCATTATTTTGTCAAATTTATCTTGAGAGGGACATCCTAAAAATGCTTCTGAATGACAACAAGACACTATATATAATTCTTTTAGAATATCCTTTGTTTCATATTCTTGTGTATCTTTCACCTTCATATAACACATATTTTGACAATGTGGAAATACACATTCAGTTGGTTCTGTCCCTACACGCCAACGTGATTGTCCCATTTTGGTTTTACAACCGGTTTCACAATAATGATTATCATTATCTTCCTTTCCGATTTTCGTAAACCATTTGTTGGGAATATAATCTTTAATATTACCCGAAACTCCGAATGTAAATAATTGAACATCAGGGACGAAATACCTTACCCATCCAATATTTTTGTTATATTCTATTTTTAACCATTCATCTTTACGTTCTAATTCAATAAATCGATGTCCGTCTTGGATGCTATCTACTTTTTTTGATTTAAAATCTGGTTCTTTAAGTACAGACCACCTTCCGACTCCATCGCCTTCGTTAAATTGCCATAATTGCTTATCGTTTTTCATAATTATCCCATCTAAACGAGTATTCTCGTGTGCTCGTCTATCCTCAAACGGTTCTTCTCTTACTTCATTCATTATTCGACGTATCAAATAATCCATAAATGTTCCTGTACCAGATGGGCTTTCTTTTTGTAATGTTTGAATGATGTTTATACATTTCTCATTTAAAATTGGTATTGTTTCATAAACGTCGAGTGGGTCTATTCCCTCAAAACAATGACTTATAATATGATTATAACAAGATTTATTGGTTATATTTTTAATACGATTTGTTAAACTACCCGCAAATTTTTTCTTCAAATAATGTGTTTCAAATAACCATTTACATAAATAAATCCGTTGTTCACTACGTTTCATTCTAGAAATAACTTGTATAACTGATTTAATTGGAGCAATTTTCACTTCACCAATTGTTTTATATTTTCCGGATATTAGTGTATCATCATTTATTTCGGTGGGGATTTCCATTTAAATATAAGTTATAAATCAGTTTATAATTTATTGTATAATGTCGGAGTTTTAAATGTTCAAATGTGTACAAATATTATTTTTTATTTTTTTTAAAATTATTAAAAATATTATAAAAACGAAGGATTCGCAACAAAGTGGAGGGCGTTGTCGCCTGGCTCTCTAAAACACACCGGAGGACATGCTTCTCGAAATCCCTTCCACTTTTGCTTTTTGACACACTCAAAGAACGTTCTACTAACATGATACCTCGTGCTGGAAAAGGTATATATAGGAGGTCGGGACAGTATAGTCCGTGAAGAGCCGCCTAAGGCTGCGTACAGCAATTCAACCAATTCAAATTATTTAATGAAACAACCCACCGTCAAGATGCCCGAGTGGTCTAAGGGGGTAGACTTAAGACCTACTGTTAATTCGCGCGGGTTCGAATCCCGCTCTTGACACAACATCTCTTTTTTTATGACCAGTTTTAAGAGTTCAAAGAACGTTCGAAGAAGCTTACTGTGCTCTTTTGGTGGGTACATATAGGAAGAGAGGACAGTATAGTGTACGACACCGACCGTCGCACAGTGTATGGCTCTCAATAAAAACAAACCATTCACTTTAATTTAATATCGATCTATACCGATACGTCAAGATGCCCGAGTGGTCTAAGGGGGTAGACTTAAGACCTACTGTTAATTCGCGCGGGTTCGAATCCCGCTCTTGACACAACATCTCTTTTGGTCGCCTGTCAAAGCGGCTCTTCCACTTCTGCTTTTTGACAACACTCAAAGAACGTTCGACGAACATGATACCTCGTGCGGAGAGAGGTATATATAGGAGGTCGGGACAGTATAGTCCGTGAAGAGCCGCCTAAAGCTGCGTACAGCAATTCAACCAATTCAAATTATTTAATGAAACAACCCGCAGCCTGTCAAAGCGGCTCTTCCACTTTTGCTTTTTGACACACTCAAAGAACGTTCGACGAACATGATACCTCGTGCGGGGAGAGGTATATATACGAGGTCGGTACAGATTATTATCAGGGAAGTATTCCGGCCACATAAAAAGAGTCTCGAGTACGCGTTCTGCTATTCGCAGTTCGCATTTTCGCGGTGGATTAAGTTTAGAGAGGGGGAAGCTAACCAGTCCCTATCTCTTCATCTGATCTAAGATTGGTTATCTTCAGATGTCATCAGCGACAATCACGTGACATCTCGTGGGCTGGGTCTTCCTCCCCATCACCCCTGGTGGTAACGTAAATAAGAAGGAATTTACGATGTGGGTTCGATTCCTACAGGTGATAATCGTTTTTGGTCGAATCAAAAAATGTATTGATCAAATATATATTTAGACTTTTTTCGTACTCTGATATACAGATACATCGAACGTTCCTAGAAAGATCTTTTGAGAGATTTCTCTGTGGCGACGAGAGAAATCTCTCGCCTACGAGATTATCTGTCCCTGTGTGCTCATTATCCAAAACCAACAACAACAACAACAACAACAACAACAACAACAACTATGACTTGTACTTCTACGTTCGACTTCAACTCTGACACGACGTGTCCCATCGGGGAGGGCGTGGACTACCCGGTCTCCGCCGCCTACATCGTGGTGGGCTTGCTCTTCATGGGCACCGTATGTGCTCTGTTGTACACCCGGCTCGTTGCACCGGTAATCGGCCGAGCGATTGCGGCGACGATGGAGCTGTTGGTCGACAACCCGTCCATTCGCCGCGGTCGTCGCAATACCACCCCCAACCTGCTCATCGAGCCATTGGATGAACACACGTCCGTACTCAGTGTGTTGCGTAAATCTTACAACACAGAGACGGTACACTTCGCGGATCCGGTTCGGTCAAGTGCTGTCGTATTTCCGCTTTCTGACAAGAACGTTGCTCTGATGCGTGACGTGGCACTCACGGGCAAGGTCTTCTCGGTGTGTTGTGACGCAAGCATGAAGGAGGGTACATCACTCCACTACGTGATGTGTGTGCGTCAACGCGACCAGGCGGTAGTGGCACACACGTTTGGTTGTGCAATGACCACCACAATTGGACACCGTGTCACTGACAAGACGGGCAAGTCGGTTTTGCGTGGCATCTACACCTCCCCGGGCGCAGACCCTGTGGAAGTTGGCACACATGCCCTTCCGTGGCAAGGCACCGGAGCAATGGTCGGTCGCACGAAGACCTTCGGTGGCGAGGAGATCGCGCCGAAGATGATTGCCGATGTAGCCGCCAACGACGAAATGCTGTTCTGGAAGAGACCCTTCCATTACTACCAGATTTTAGTTGTTTCCGACGACTTTGAATACGACACGAACTAAACGGAACACAACGGAACACAACTACAAAATACAACTAAAATAGTATTCATATATTATAATACAACATACACTTTATCAATCTTCTACTTTACCATATTTATTTATAGATTTATAATAGATTGCTCTCGAAAAGTTTAAGTTTAAGTTTAAGTTTAAGTACTCTAATTGTGAGTTTAAATTCGAAGACATATACGATAATAATGAAAAAATGAAAAAGAGATACACCGAACCATTGGGAAAGTAAATAAAAAATGAAGTATTTTTTCATCATCCTCTAATTATTTGCTCTTAATTCCAACACACTACTATTTATTTACAAAAAGGAATTGTAACCGCGACGGGACTCGAACCCGCAACCCCCAGCTTCGAAGGCTGATACGCTATCCATTGCGCCACGCGGCTACTATAGGTCTGGTTGAATCTGATATATATACTGTTTCAAAAATAAGATTTTTCTGAGAATTTTAATTACAAATCTAAAAAAAAGAGGTGTATTTCATAAAAAAAGGTCGTACCGGGATTTGAACCCGGATCCTTGGATTCAAAGTCCAATGTGCTAACCATTACACTATACAACCACTATGTGACATCTTGACACACTATAAGAATGATACGACTTCTATTTATAATATTTTATTTAAAAGAATATTCTCAGAATTTTTAGATTTGTTAAGAGAGATATATATAGAATTTTGAAACAGTGTAATATGTAAAACATGGTGTTTTCAGTATACACTGTGCAGTACAGTAGCCGAGATGCCCGAGTGGTCTAAGGGGATGGACTTAAGACCCATTGCTGAAATGCTCGCGGGTTCGAATCCCGCTCCTGACAACTCTATTTTTTATAGTTATAATGCTCTTCCCGGAGCGAAGGAAGAACATGATAGTTATTGGCTTAACTACATTCATTATATAACCTATTTTATCTATAGTACCATACACTTACACCAAACAACAAACACCATCGAACTTCCCGTGTTAGTACCGACCGATGCTTTAACCATTTTTCGATACAACTCTTATGATACACATGACAGCATTTTGATCCTTTTAAAAGCGTATTTGTACCGTTAACATTTGGTGGTAATATTTCAAGCTCTCCTTTACAAATCGCGCAAGTATCGTTTATATGTGTCCATTTCCATTAATCAACTCCCGAATCAATTTGTATTTCATCTTTTCCCATTTACGATTTACGATTTACGATTTACGATTTATGTTTTATTTGGTTGTTCTTTTTTATTTTTATTTTGATTTTTAGGTTTTCTTTTGATTCAACAACTTCATTATCATCTATTAACTTTGTGAAACTGTTACATGAATTGCGTATTATTATGCATTAGACAGATAACAGATAACGACCGATAGGACAACGTCAAATCAAATAAAATAAAAATAAAAATAAAAATATCAGGTGGAGATACAAAATACATCATTCATTTAATAAAAACCAATTCAAATCAAATGTCTATGTCTTCTTCCACATCTTCTGCTGTTAGCAGTACGAACGAACCTTTTTTAGCAAGTGATATTGATCTTTCTAAAATTGTATTTAGCGATCCTGTTCAGGGGAAGACGTCCACTTTCAAATCAGCATACATTGTCTATGATGGGAAACCTCTCATGGTACAGACACCGTGGCTTCGCACGTGGGATGGTATCGCCCAGCCACAGGAGGAGTTTCGTCAACCGGGTGCTCCTCTCAAATATGTTTTGAATTTTTCTTTAAACGGGCAAGATAAGGAACATGTTGCTGTTTTTCAAGAATTTCTAAGTCAGTTTGACACTCGAATTATGGAGGAAGCATGTAAAGAAGAAAATATGAAAAAGTGGGGGTTTAATAAGAAGATGAATCCTGACATTTGTGAACATATTTACAGTAAACAGCTTAAATTGGCAAAAGTGAAAGAAACTGGTGAATTTACGGACAAATATCCTGCGAACTTTAAGGTAAAGGTTCCATTCTATGACGGATTGTGGAAATGTGATTTGTATAATTCAAACGCTAACCTAGAAGAAGTGGTTGGTGATTTAAGTTCCCACCTTACGGGGAAGTGTGACGTTCGGGCAATTCTAAAGTGTAGTGCACTATGGTTTGCCGGAGGTAAGTTTGGGGTTACTTGGCAACTGTATAAAGCGGAATATAAAGCAGATACAATTGATCATCAGTCTTATGGATTTCGTGATGAATAAATATTTCGAGTATTAAACATAAAATGTACATATATGTGTTTTTTCTGGAAATATCTTTAAAAAAAACGGGGTATATGTATCAATATTAACATTGAGTACAGTTATATCTTCGTTTGATATGAATTTTGCAGTTTTTTTTATTAAATGTCGATGACCATTTAATCGACTATTTTCATTAGATACTTTAAGGGATGGCTGTTCGGGGTCATTTGCTTTCCGTTTGGAATACCAAATTAATGTATTTGTTTCATTTATTTTGCGAATATCTAATGCTGGTAAAAATGTATCAAGTTGAATATTATAAATATCATAACCGTTATACTGTAAAATATCACATTTACCAATTATTTTATCTATTAAATTCGGATATGATGTAAATTGGAATGATTCCCATTTATACTCAAGAGGTGGTAATTGTAACGGGTTTGAGAGAGGCGAGTGTGTTTGGTTTTCACAATAAAAAATGGTCACGGTTGTTGTTTCAATATATCCAGAACTATTCGCCGTTTGGGCAATGATGTTTTGAAGTCCACTCATATATGTATCATAATTAATACTTAAAATCTGACTGTTTTGAGATCGTAGAGTATTTAAAAGTTGAGTAACCGTATTTGTTTGTAGCGTAACATGGAGCAATCCTTCTGTAACGGTTTTAACTTGAATAGGCAGTTGTTGCTTTTCATTTTTATGATTTTTACGGTACCATATAACGCTAAATAAGGTGTATATAGTCTTGTTTTTTTTGTACGCTTTTTTGGAAAACTTGATAAAATAAGAATTTTCTTATAATTTTCTGAGAATTATAATGCATATATATACAATTTTGTTCGAGTATCTAGCGGAGAACACACAGACGGTGTGTTCTCCCACCCATGGAGATGGGTGTAATATATACATACCAAACGAGAGGGTATAAAGGGAGTGTATTGGTATAGTATCACGAGTCTCATCAATCAATCAATCAATCAATCAATCAATCACTAAAAATAATTAATTAGATAATGTATGTGAATGATAGGTTACAAAACGAGAAGACAAACACGGTACGTTTTTTTTGAAAAACGTGATCAGTAAGAATTTTCTTATAATTTTCTGAGAATTATAATGCATATATATACATTTTTGTTCGAGTATCTAGCGGAGAACACACAGACGGTGTGTTCTCCCACACATGGCGGTGTGTGTAATATTGATGATTAAGATGTGTGTATGTATACACAAAATGGGAGTATTGATGATTAAGATGTGTGTATGTATACACAAAATGGGAGGGGTAGTGGCTTAATTCACCAATTCAATCAATCAAACACGGCGGTGTGTGTAGTATTGATGATTAAGATGTGTGTATGTGTGTGTATGTATACACAAAATGGGAGGGGTGGTGGTTGCCTTCATTCACCACTTCAATCAATCACGCCAAATAATTAATAGGATAATGTATGCGAATGATAGGTTACAAAACTGGAAGACAAGCAAGGTAAGTCTTTTTATAAATTCTTACTTGATATGTATTATCATAAAAATCATGGACATTATAGGAAGTTGTTATTCAAAAATAGTAAAAAAGGATACCCGGTGCGGGGTTCGAACCCGCGAAGCATTACGCATTGCATCTTAAGTGCAACCCCTTTGACCACTCGGG
>Ga0209631_10005043_pt1 | contig 14213 bp, 11 predicted proteins | sample COG_08_FD_184752 | JGI IMG/M metagenome (GOLD analysis project Ga0209631, IMG submission 184752) | Pelagic Microbial community sample from North Sea - COGITO 998_met_08 (SPAdes) (version 2) | ecosystem: Environmental > Aquatic > Marine > Neritic zone/Coastal water | place: Helgoland, sampling... | reverse complement strand
CGTCGTAGTATCCCCACTCATCACCGCCGCCGCCGCCGCCGCCGCCGCCGCCGCCGCCGCCCTGCTCCTCGCGGTGCGGCCCGGTATCCGCGCCGAGCCCGTCGAGGAAGTCGTCCTCGCTCGGGAGTTGGCTCTTGAGAAACTCAACCTCCTCCTTGCCCGATCCCTCGTTGAAGGACACCCAGTTGCCCTCCTCGTCCTCGTACCCCCAGTCGTCCTGCTCCTCCTGTGCGGGCGGGTAGCCGCCGGATGGGGGCGGCGGCTGCCACGCGGGAGCCCGCGCGGACGGGTGGAAAGGCCTGGCGCCCCCGACGTTCATGCCTCCCATCATGGCGTTCAGGGGGACGAACTCGCGAGCCCCCGCGGTCATGTTCCCGGGCCCGGGCGGTCCCATGTTGGGGCGGGGCACGGTCATGGGCGGCGCGGGTCGTCCCGGGCCCGAGGGCGCGCCGGGGTGACCCGCGGGGCGCACGTGGTCGTACCTGCACTTGTCCCCGTACGAGCAGTTGCCGGCGAGGTAGTAGGAGCACACGGTGCTCTTGGGGGCTTGAATGTCGTGGCTGAACCTGCACGCGGTGCCCTTGTTACACGCGCCGTGCATGTAGTACTTGCAGATCTCCCGGCTCATCGCGTCACTCCTTCCTCTTCGCGTGAAATTGGATGTCGCTCGTCGCGCCTCGAGCGCGCCTCGCTTTGCTTCGTCCCCCGCGGCTCGAGCGAGATCTCGCTGGAAAAAAAGTTTTTTTCCGAGACCAACGGCTCGGCTCATCGGACATTGTCGCCTCCACGCCATGATGGACGGACCCGGCCCTGGCTTCAGGGCCGGGGGTACCATCGTCCCAAACGACGCGGGGACGGGGTACGAACCGTCCACATCCGGCGGCGGGGGCCCCCGAGGGTCATCAAGGGACGGAGGAGCCGGTGGTTGGCGCGGGATGTCGGGCGCGGTCCACGGGATGGGCACCGGCACCGCCCCATCGACCCATCGCGCTCCCTCCATGCTCCCTCGCCAGGCCCGGGGCAGAACGAAGGCAGCCCCGAAGATCGGGGCGGACAACGTCGGATTCCGCATGCTCAAGAAGGCCGGGTGGACCGAGGGAACCGGCCTGGGAAAGGACGGCGAGGGCGCCGTCGAGCCCATCAGGGCGTGGGCCAAGGCTGACCGGAAGGGCGTCGGGAACGAAGCCGGAGCCGGGCACGTGGTGGGCGACCCCGACGCCAAGGGCGGCAAGCCCAAACCCAAACCCAAGGACCCCATCGACGGTGACGATGGCCCGGTCATGTCCAAGGAACAGATGGCGGCGCACGTCGCCAAGGAGAAGAGGGACAAAGGGATAGCCGCGTACGTCACACGGCTGTTCAAGGAGGAGGAACCGACGGCGGACATGAACCCGCTGCTTCGTCACCGAACTAAACGGACAAGGGACGGGACGAAGGACCCGGGCGGGGACGACGGGGGTATGTCCGCGAACAACCCGCTCCGGGGGCTCTTCTGAGAACCGCATTAGCCCATAGCCCTAGCGCAAACATAGCCGGAGATGGAGAAGATCTTTTATGAAAAGATCTTGTGACTAGAGCCCGTCTCACCATTGCGCCTCGTCCATGCTGAGGTCGATGGACCCGGTGGGCGGCACGATCCTCTCCGTCGGGTCCCTCTCGTACGTCATCATCCGCGGCAGCAGCCCGGTGTCCATCAGAATCTCCAACATCCCCGACCGCAACAAACCGCACACCACGTCCTCCTTACCCGCCGCCAACAACGCCTCCAACACGCCGTTCGTGAGCGCCCCTTTAACGACGCCGCTGCGAAACATCTCCTTCGTCATCTCCGGCCGATCGAGTAACGCGTCCATGAGCTCCAGGTCCAGCAGCCGCGTGATGAGCCGTCGTTCAGCGAGCACACGCAGCAGCTCAGCCTTCTCCAGCAACACCGCGCCCACCCCGGACTCGACCAGCTTGACCATCAGCTTACCCCCGTCCGCGACCCATCGCCTGTCCGTCAGACCCGCCGCGACGAGCGCGGAGACCACGGAGACGTCCAAGACCACCTCGCCGGTCGAGCCGATGCGCGTGATCCCCGCCAGGTCCGCCGCCCGCGCCAGATCCGCACCCTTGGCGCCCAACGCGGCGACGTCGACGAGCACCGCGGGACCGATGGATTCCAAAACCGCCTGGCTCGCGTTCAACGTGGCGATCACCTCCGGGGCGTACTGCCGTAGGTTAGTGTCCACCTGGTCCATCAGCGCGGGGGGAACGAAGGATCGAAGCGCCGCGAACGGGTCCCTGTTCTCCGGCTTTGGCTTTGGCTTTGGGTTTCGCGACGGGTCGAGACGGTTCAGATCCGTCTTGACGATTTTAGTCCCTGGGTAGTAGTCCACACGCTCCGTGTCGCCGTAGGACCCTTCGTCGATGGACCGCTCCATCGCGCGAGCCTCCGCGCGTCGCCTGTCCACCCCCGCCTCGATCGCCAGCTCGCCGGGTTCCGCCAGTTTCGATATGCACCCCGCGAGCGATGACACGGGCAGGCGGGAATCAACGGGGTCATCCTCTGTTCCCAGCGCCAACGCCGCGAGTCGTAGGAGCCTTCGATTCGGCGCGGAAACCCTTCCCTCGAACCGCGTGTGCGGTGCTATGTCGAAGCTGAGGTCGTAGAGCTTCAGGGATTGTATCACGATGGCGCCCGGGGCGTGGACGTAGAGGTCGAACGCGTCGCGTAAGCCGTCGAAGGCGGCGTCTTGGCATCGGATGCCTCGCGAGCGAACCGAATCGATGAAGATCTCTGGCGCGGTGGTGCCCTCCGTGGCGGTGCGCCACTCGTTCATGACGTCGAGAAGCGGTTGAAGCTTGGCGCGGACCAGGAGCTTGTCTACGGTGAGGTTCTGGCCGATCGCCAGGCCTTCCAGCACCACGCCATCGGGGTAGAGCCGCAGTTTTGCCACCGAGACGGGCCGCTTAAAAGTGTCCGAGAGCGTCTGCTCGATGAGACCACGGACGAAGGACGGTGACTGGCTGGTGCCCGTGGTGTCCCTGACGAGCCTTAGGAACGCGTTGACGTTGCTCTCGAACGCGTTGAACAGGCGGCTGTCGTCGGTGTTGAACTTACTCCTGGGGCGCGTGCGCGTGGGCCTCGAAGCGCCGTCCGCTCGGACCCCACGAGATGCAGTTCGTGTTCGTTGGGCGACGTGCCCCCGTCGAGTCGACGCGGGAGGGTGACGGACGGCCGCGCGCCCGCTGGTAGACGGGACGCCGCCGACCCGCCCTCGCCACGCGAGACGCTCCTGCGATACCCCCGTGAGGCCGAACGCGCCCATGGACCCGGCCCCGCCCGTGCCCCGCGCGTCGACGAATGACACAGCCCGGCGCCGGGGGAAGAGTCCACGTAGGACGCCGCGGTGATCTTTGGCACTTGGGGGAAACAACAGAATGTTTTCGGAGGTGCCGACGAACGACGGCACGCACCCCGGGGGCTGGCCATAGGAGGAGGCACGAGGGGTTCCGGGCGCGTCATCACGACATCTCCAGCCCCCCGCGCCGTCATCCACCGGCCATGGAGTGCAGGCAACTCCACAACTCCGCGCAGGAGGATGCCAAGGCTCTTCGGGCCCTGGAGCTGGGTCCGGCGTCGGAGTCCGAGGCGACTTCGCTCGTCCTGTCGCTCGCGTCCAGGATCCGGCAGCTGCAGACCGCGGCAGCGTCGTTACCGGACGCGCAGAGGAGCATGTGGGACCAGCGCACGGGATGGGCGCACCAGGAGCTCACGCAGCTCACGTCGGAGCGCGTGAGGGACCACGCGACGGGATCTATCGATCCCGACGCGGTGGTGAGGATCATCTACGCCTGCGCCGACGCCGTCGCGGTCGTGGAGGCGGGCAAGGCTGCCGCGGAAGCCGCCATGGCGACGGAGACCAGCGCGAGGACCGTCGCGGAGGCGCGCGCCGCGGAGCTGGAGGAATCCGCGCGCGGCTCCGAGGCTGCCTCCGAGGCTGCCTCCGTCGCCACGCGAGAGCTCCTGGAACTTCGCACCAAAGCGGTGGTGCAGCAGCAGGAGACCCAACGGAAGACCCAGGACCTACGCGACCTGACGCAGAGGCTCCAGGCGGTGACGAAGGAACGCGATGAGATGGCGGCGCACCTGTCACGGGGCCCCGGGGCGGTGGGCACGAGCGGCGGCGGCGGCGACGCAAACACAGCTGTGTCCGCGTCGAGCGACCTCGCGGATGCCAACGCCGAGCGCGATAAACTCCTAGAGGCTAACCACGTCCTCAGCGTTAACTTACGACAGCACGGCGAGGTTGTCGAGAAGCTCATCGGGCTGAACAGCGAGCTCATGGATAAGGCTAACGAGGAACGCGCGCGGCGGGACCCGGACGTGCTCGCGAAGCAGAAGGAGCTGGCGGGGGAGGAGGAAAATACGAACACCGACGCGGCTGGCCGGTTAGAGTCCGCGGATCAAACGACGAACGTGAAGGTCGACGTGGAGGTTGACGACGAGGACGAGGACGAAACGCCGGAGTACGACGAGGACGGTAACTGGATAGGGAAGCCCCGAGTCGGGGGCTTGTTTAGCAAGATGTTCGGCGGCGGAGACGGCGACGAGGCTGGGCAGTTAGAGACGGAGGTCGCGAAAGCGCCGAGAGACGCGGCGGCGTTACCCGTTTGACGATGGAGTACGGCGCGTGTCGTTTCGTTGTTAATGGTTAATGTTACATGTCGTCGTCGTCGTCGTACTCAGTGTGTGTACTGCATCGAACCGTCGTTCCTGAGTCGTCACGCCGGTGTACCGTCCGAGTCGAGCAGGTTCCCGAAGAGCATGGCGTTGACGTCCATCTTCTTCCGTGCAAACGCCACGGAGAGGTCAAGCCCGCCGCTCTTCGCGCCATCCTTGAACCTGCGTACCCCGCGCTTCATTACCCCGTCCTTGTCGCCACCCTTGCCCTTCTTTCGCTTCTTTCCGCCAGCCTTCTTCCCGCCCCCGCCTTTTTTCCGCTTTTTTGACGAGCCACCGCTTTCCGGTTTGTCGGAAGCCGCCCTCCACGCGACGCCACCCTTGACGATCTGGCGCTTCTTCGTCTTCTCCACGATCCGCGGCATCGGCCCGCCGTTCTCCTCCTCCAGCGCCGCGATGGCGTCGTCCATGCGCTGCTTCGCGACCTCCAGACCATCCGGGTGGTTGACCCGTTTCTTGGAAGCATCGTTGCACTCATCCTCTCCGTGCACCTTGCGAGCCTCCGCGTCGTAGTGGTACGCCGCCTCTTCCTTGGTCCAGTACGTGCCGATGGTGTGCGTGGTGCCCGCGCACGAGAACACCGCCATGTACTTTGCGCGCGGGTTCCCGGTGATGTGCCGTTTCTGCACCCCTTTGGGCATGTCATCCGCCTTGAGCGTGGCTTTGCACACGAAGCAGGCTTTGTTCTTCACCGGGCATGTCTGTCCGCATCCCTTGCACTGCGTGGTCTTTCCCGGGCGGAGCTCGAGCTGCTTCTCGGCGACGTCCTTGGCGAGGGGCGGGTCGTGGTTGGGCGCGTCCGGGAAGTTGAAGGAGGCGTCTTCACCGAAGACCACCCGCGCGGCGGCGTCGTACATTTTCGCCGCGAGCTCCGCGGTGGGAAAGGTGCCGAGCATCTGCTGCTGGTTTCCGAGGCACGTGACGAAGATGGACGCGCTCCACGCGTGCTCGCTCTTCTTCTGGATGCCGCGGTAGGTCCCCGCCTGCTGACGCGAGGACTCTTGCGGCTTCTGCTTGGGCTTGGAGGGGTCGTGGTTGGCTGAGATCTTTGCCTTCAATTCGTCGATCTCGCGCTTGAGCCTATCTCCGGCCACACCGTCGACGACCCCGGCGCCCCCCGCGGCCGAAGCGGACGCACCTCCCGACATCGTTCAAGACCCGGAAACTCGTCGAACCCGGGAACTCGTCGACCGCTCCCGCGCCCCCGCGAGTGGCCCCCCAGATTCAGCCCGAGGACTCTTGTTTTTCGAACTCGTAACAACGACGCTGGAAAGTTTACGTTAGACGCACTGACATGTACAAACTGAAACTTAAACCCCCCAAACCCACGCGATTTCCACCGCCATCACCCCCCGAAGCACCCACCACGCCTCCGTTGCATCGCGAACCGCACGTGCAGCCTCAGCCAGCACGCCCCGGCCAGCAGGACGAACACAGCCGCCAACGCCAGTATATCCCGGTTAACGTTTCGCGGGTCCAGCGCGAACGTGTTGAGATACGTCTGACCGCTCACCTGCATCGTGACCCGCGCGCCCTCGAAGTCGTCGACGTCGAAGAGGAAGGTCTGGTCGTCCATCTCCGACGCGAGCATGGCGCCCCACGCGTAGCGGTAGACGCTGACCCACTGGATCCAACGTAGATAAGGCGCGACGTTTTGAATCTGAAAAACACAAAGTTCACGCGGGCAAACAGTCAGAGAACAAATAAAAACGTACCGATACCAAAAACCCACCGAACATGGCTCCTAGGAGTTGAACGCTGGTGGCGATTAAGTTAGCCACCGCCGGGGCGTCGAAGCATAGCGATATCAGCGACGACATCGCCGCGGTGCACATCACGAACAGCTCTAAGACACCGAGGAACACGAAGAAGGCGGAAGCCTCAGGCTTCAGACCCATGAGGAAATAAAACACCGCGGCATACGCAGCTGCAGCGGGGACCTGTTAACAACCAACACGACGTCGTCACTCTACTTGCCCATACGTAAATACAAAGAAACTCACACGAAGGCACAGAACATCCGTCACCAACGCGCTGACCACGTACGATCCTGTAAGAGTCAAACAAAACATACCGTCAGTCGAATCGCCCGTACGAGAATAAAAAGAAAAGAAACTGACCCGCGCCGTGGTACCCGGACTGGATCTCCCTCGCGCGCACCGCGCTCTCCGCCGCGAGCCTGTCCGCGGCGGATAACGACGCGAGCCCGAAGAACACCAACGTGAAGAACATGCCGCCGGCTCGGTTCTGGAACCCGGCGAGGGATTTGGGGGAGTTTAGGTAGAGCCACCCGAGCACCGCGGCGGTGACGAGGGCGACTAAGAGGTGCGCGACGAGGAGGGTCGGATCCCGGGCGACTGTCTTGCCCGCGCGCCCGAGGAGCACGCGCGTCTCGGTGATCCACGAGCGGTGCCGAGACGGCGATGCCGCCGCGGTCGATTGAGCGTCGGGGGAAGGGACGGGGGACGTCGAGGACGGCGAGGACGGCGCCGAGGTTCTGGGAGGTTCGGCGCAGTCCACCCGCGCGGCGGCCAACGCGGCGACGCGAGCGGGACAGCTGGCCACCTCCAGCATCCACTCCGAGACGTCGACCCTGTACCCGCGGTCGGGTAAGGTGAGACTGGCGACGAGCGCGTCGGCGTGGAGCCCGGCGTCGGCCCCGTTCGGCTCCGGGGTTGATGAAGACGCTCCGAGGTTGAACAGGTTTTCTTCGGGGCAAGGCAGACCCGCCGCCGTGAAAAAACCCTCCGCGTCGCGGGGAGCGCCGCACCACAGTCGTTTCCCCCCAGGGCCCAGGAGCATCACCCTGTCGATCGCCCTGAACGCCCTGGGCGACGGCTGGTGCACCGAGAAGATCACGACTCGCCCGCGGCCCTGTTTAAAAACACGATGTGATGTCATTCTAATCCCCCGTATGGAAATGAAAAGAAACGTACCCTCGACGCGAGCGAGCGCAAAGTTTGTACCATCGCCGAAGCAGCCGCCGCGTCCAGCCCACTCGTCGGCTCGTCGAGTACCAGAACATCCGGGCTCGTGACGAGCTCCATCGCGACGGATACACGTCGCCGCTCGCCGCCGCTGACGGACGCGGTGCCGGCGCCGCCTGTTAACAAAACGGATCACGTCAGTCGAATCGCCATGATTACGGAAACAAAAATAAACAAACCAGTGCGGACGCTGGGGCCGTCGTCGGTTGACACGCACGTCCCGCGGCATATCCCCCCGACAGCCGATGACCCGCCGAATGCTTTCGCCAATGAAGACCGCCGGGTCCCAGGTGATTTACCACCCCCGTCGGCGGCGCCCACGCGTGAGTTCGCCACTCCGAGTAAGTTGAGTTCCTCGAGAACGGCGAGCGCCTTGGCTCGTTTGTCGGCGGTGGACGTGAACCACGGGAGCTGCAGCTCGGCGCTGTACATGCACGTCTCGTACACGGTGAGGTAAGGGAGTAAGTGCGTGTCGTGCTGCGGGACGTACGCGACTGATTTGGACAGGTGCCGCGACCGTTTGGCGGCGCCGTCCAGGCGCACCTGCACACAGAACACGAAGTCAGTCGAATTACGGAAATAAGACTTTTAAAAAGACACGCACCGCGCCCTCCGTCTGGCGCATCCCGCGGACGAGATCTACCCGTCCCGCGATGACGTTCAGCAGCGTGCTCTTGCCGGCGCCGCTCGGGCCCAGCAGCCCGAGGATCTCACCCCGGTGACAGGTCCCGGAGACGCCGTCAAGGAGTCGGGTCCCACCCTTGCCACCTTTCCTGCCGCCGGCAACCTGTGAACAAAACACAACGTCATTCTAATTGCTCATACGCAAATTAAAATAAACGTACCACGACCACGTCCCGGAAAGTGAGCTCTCCGACGCCCACGCGGTCGGTCTCGCCGTCGTCGGACACCGCCCCGACGGCCGCAGCCGCGAGGCGCTTACGACGCCGTCCGCGTCCCACGCAGAAGGCGATGAGCCAGGCTGCGAAGCACGCGAAGACGATGGGAACCGCGATGGACGCTGCAAAGACGTTCGGGGGACCTGTTAAATTGTCATCAGTCTAATTGCCCGTATGGAAAAAACAAAAAAAACTCACCGGCGCCCGCGGATGATGTCGACTTGGTATCCGCGCGCGGGGCCGCCGCGACGAGGCCGGCGAGGACGCACCCTTGCCCTTCACAGTCCGGGTCGACGTCGTCTTGGGTTCGGAGGATGGATGCGGTCGGCGCCATGGCATCGGACGGCGCCGGAGCCGGGGACTCGTCGGTTTCTTCGTCGCCGAAAAAGTCTTCGGATATCTCGTTTATGCACGGCGGCGCGTAGTCGCACCGCCTGCTGACTTCCAGCATGCCGCCGATGGTGATCCCGCCGCGTTGCTGGAGCGCGAGGAGGTTCTGGAACGCGCACGCCTGGAAAGGGACCGCGTCGGGCCCCGCGACGGCGTAGCCAGCCTCGGCGAGGCGAAGGGCTATGTCGCAGACGCACGCTTCGCAGAGCCGGTCGCCCTGGACGTTCGCGTCGCACGCCTGGCCGAGCGTGGGGTCCAGGCGGAGGCGGTCGACGTCCACGGGGCACGGCGCGGACGGGTCCGTGGAGGAGAGGAAGGTGTCCGGGACGGAGAGGAACTGCGCGCTCGCGCCGCGGGGGGCGATGGATGCCGCGCAGGCGGCAGCCACGAGGACAGCCGCGAGACTTCCGAGGTTTCCGCGCTTTTCCCCGCGGGGAGGCGAGCGGGTGCGGCCACGGTTGTCGCGCGCCGCCGCTCGTCGTATCGGGGGTCGCGCCGGATCGTCACGACGCGGCGGCATGTTCGCGGTGCGCTCGCGTGACGTGCGGGAGGACGCGCGGGGTGGCACAGCTGTGTCGCGGGGCGGGGGAGAGGGACCCAGCCTAGTACCCACGAACGAAACTTGCCCCCCCCTAAGCTCGTTTCAGCTTTCTGGGACGAGACGAAACTGCGAAAGGAGTGCGGGAGGAGGGCACAACGAGCTGACGCATGTTCGGCGGGGGTCGAGGTCGCGGGCGTAAGCCCAAGCCGCCCCCGGACCCCTACGCTCGCATCGCCGAGCTCGTCGTCCTCGCGTGCGAGGGCGGCGGCGTCGCCCCCGACCCCGAGCTGCTGCGCGCGCTGAAGCGGGAAGTTCGTCTCGACGGCACATCCATGCGTCGCGCGCACGAGACCTTGCTGGACCGGTGCCTGCGGCACAAGGAGTGCGGCCCGAGGCGTCTCGCGGTGGTCATCGTGGACGAGCTCTTCTGCCGATCGCAGCAGTTCCGCGACATGCACATGGAGAGGCTGGACGCCTTCATCCGTCGCGCGTGCGTCGGAAACGAGTCGGCCGCGAGCGGCGATCCCGCCGAGGCGATGCCGGGCCCGGCGGAGGATGCCGACGCCCTCGTGTCCCGCGCGGTGCACGCGCTCGAGGGCTGGACCGAACGATTCGCGACGCACTACCCACGGCTCACGATCGCGCTGCGCTACGTCAACGACACGCTCGGCCCCGCGGCGCCCGCATCCAGAGCGGAGCACGCCGCACGCGAGGCGCTCCGTCGGAACGCCGTCGAACGATCCGCGCTCCTCGCGCGGTGGGCGCGGTGTCAACGCGAAACCCTCCCGGGGCTGCGGCGGGACGTAGGGGAGTGCGCGGTGGGCATCGGGGAGTGCCTCGAGATGCTCATCGGCGCGAGGCCGACGAAGGAAGGCGTCGACGAATGGGATCGAGCGGGTCACGAGGCCATCGACGGAGACGCAGAAGATGAAGAAAAATGGGAAGACGTCGAAATGGACGATGACGGCAATCCATCCGGCGATGACACAGCTGTGGACACGGCTCGAGCGCCGCCGCCCGTCGATGCATCCGCGCACGCACCGAACGTGACCAACGACGGGGCCGTCAAGATCGTCCGGACGGAGGACAACGGCGTCATCGTCGACGAACTCAAGGCGCTGTGCGCCGCCGCGTCGCTCCGGCTGATCCCCGGCCTCGCCGCCGCGCTGGCGCTGTTGGCGAAGATCCAGCCCACGGAATCCATGCATGCGGTGTCCAACCTTGAATCCGAGGCGGCGGCGACGACGACTCAGGGGCTCGATGCCGAGGGCAAGGCTGCCGCGGTGAACGCGCTGGCGAGGGCTAAGCGGACGCTTCGAGCGGCGGTGGACCGGTGCGTCGAGCTCGGCGTGGACTTTCCCCGGGGACCCGACGTCGACGACGACACAGCTGTGAACGACGGCACAGCTGTGAACCCGCCCGATGTTGACGACGCGGAAGGCGCGGCGCTTACCATCGCGCTGGATGACGTCCCCGCGCTTCCCGCCGGTGAGTCCACGGGCGACGACGACGGGGTCGGGGTCGGGGGGGACATAGACGCGTTGCTCGAGAGGGCTCGGCGGCGGCGGGCTTGGCGCGAGGGACTCGCGCGGAGGAACGCTCAATTAGGCGGGCGGGGAGGACGGGAAACTAACGGAGGTGGAGGTAGGGGAACTAACGCGAACGCGGGGGGAACTAACTCGGTCGCGAACCGCGCGAAGCGGATGCTGGCGTCTCGAATGCGCGAGCACAACGAGGAGGTTATGCGGGAAATCGGCGACGCCATGACGGAGCGCCGCGACGAGGCGAGCGGGTTGGCTGAGACACGGCGGCGGTTGGAGCGTGAGCGGGAGACACGTGAGGCGGCGGAGGTCGAGGAGGCGGCGAGGGAGGCGGCGATGAAGCGGAGGAAGGAGACGACGCCGAGGCAGCGCATCGAGGCCAAGCTCAAGGCGTTGAAGCGGAAAAGACGATGACGACGTTGAATTAAAGGAGAGCTAATAATAAGTTCACCGCCGTCGCCTGGCGAACACCGACACGACGTACACCGTCCCGGCGATGGACCCAGCGAGGGTCAGTCCGACGGACCACGCGATCGCCCGTCTGCTTCGCTCCCAGTCCTTGGGATCCGGCACCTCCTCCATCGCAGCCATTAACGCCTCCGTATCGGACGGGTGATCCCACGGCACGGCGATGAACTCCTCCATACCTTCGCAATGCCCGGCTCCGACCACCGCGACTATCTTCCTGCACGGCCTCGCGCTCGAGATTCCGTTGCGATGCGCCACGTCCCGTAACTTGGCCACCATGTACGCGTCCCTCTCGTGTATCAGCGGCGCGAGGAGGCTGGGAAACTCCTTGCCCAACTGCTTAACCGCCTCGGTCAGCGCGTCCCCGTCTTTCATTGATTCGATGAGAGCCTTGAGCTCGTCGCCGCTGGGCATGTTGAAGCCGCTGACCAGCATCCCCCACACGAACCGCACGCGCTCCCACGTGCCCAGCGCGTGCCACGTGCGCCGCAGCGTCGTGCGCACGTTCCTATCCCCGAGGACCAGCTCGCACCCCGGGATCTCCGCCGCCGCCGACGCCGCCGCTCTGAATTCAGCCCCCGGGGGCACGCCCAGCTCTTTCGCCGCCGTCGCCAGCACCCACGCGTACATGATCCCCCACAGCGGCTCGCCCCGCCTCCATGCCGCCGTCATCTGGTCGAAACTCGGGGGCTCGTCCGGGATGTCGTCCCTCGGTTCGAGCATGCGCCGTCGCCGTTCGCAGAGCTCGAGGAAGACGACGTCGGGTTGAATGGCTCGGACCAGCGTGACCGCATCGCGCGCGCTGTCCCAGGAGGTGTGCGCGGTTCCGAGCAGGTGCACCTCGCAGATGCCGTCGGGGGTACCGTGGATGTGGAGCACGCGGTGATGACGCAGGCCGGTGAGGTCCACCGCGTCGTTGTCCTCGGAGCTCGTCTCGTGAGCGATGTGGCTCACGTCGCGATCGCTGTCGCTGTCGAGGGGGTGCGAGGCGAGGGTATCGTCGAGCGGGTCCGGACTCGCGGGGGAGTCCAGGTGGATCATATCGTTCGCGGAGTCGTACCCCTCGTTGTGGGGTTGGGGGGTGCCGGGGGCCGGCACCCACTCCTCCATGGTAGCACTCGCCGCGACGGGAAATGACACCGTCCTGTTTAGACCGCTCCGAGAGAACTCATGAATTCACGGCCGCCGAGCAGACGACGGGGCACGCGACTGTGCGGTCCGTATCGGCGGTCGGCTCTTTCCCCTGTGATGACGATCCCCGTCAACATCATCACCGGGGTCCTCGGGGTGGGCAAGACGACCGCGATCCGCCACCTCATGTCGCAGCGACCTTCACACGAGCGATGGGGCATCGTGGTGAACGAGTTCGGCACTCTCGGAATCGACGGCGCCATGTTGGACACCGCGGCGGGGCTCTCCAAGACGAACGCCTCGGACGCCGACGCCGAGGCTGGCGGGGTAGTCGTCAGGGAGGTCGCCGGCGGGTGCCTCTGCTGCGCCGTCGCCGCGCCGTTCACCGTCGCGGTCACCCAGCTCCTCCGACGCGCCAAACCCGACCGCCTCATCATCGAACCCTCCGGACTGGGCCACCCGGGCGGACTCCACGACGCGCTCCAAGGGGAACACCTTCGTAAAGTCCTCCGAATCGCCGCGACGATCGCGCTCGTGGACATGACGCAGGTGGCCCTCGGCGGTGCGCTCGTCGAGTCCGAGGCGTTCAAGGACCAGGTCCAGTGCGCCGACGTCGTCGTCGGGGCCAAAGGCGACGTGGCATCCGTGAACGATCAGTGCCGCTTCACGGACTGGGCCCAAGCGCTCTACCCGCCCAAGGCGGCGGTGCACGTCATCGCGCGGGGTGAGCTAGACCTCGCGGTGCTGGACACGCCCCTCGACCACGACGTCCAGCTGTGTCGACCCGCGGTTGTATCGGTATCGTCGCACGGGCCGGGAGCGATGAGGCGAGCGCTGAAAAACCTGCCCGGCGCCGAGGAGGACGCCGACGACAACTCGGCACCCGGGTCGGCACCCGGCTCGGCACCCTCGGCACCACCCACGCGCGGCGCACCCAATCGCATCGTCGGGGGCACCGACGAGTTCGTGACGTGCGGCCTCTGGTTCCACAGGGACGACGTGTTCGTTCGAAGCTCCTTGGCTAAAGTCTTTGAATCCCTGGCGAACGAACCAAACGTGGTTCGATTCAAAGGCGTACTACGGGTCGGGAAAGAATGGGTCGCGCCGAATGTGGACGCCGACGGGACGGTGCGGTTGGACCCAGTGGCGTGGAGGCGCGATAGCAGGATAGAGGTCATCGTCAAAGCGCCGGGGGGGACCGCGAAGAAGGTGGAATTTGACGAGGACGCGGGTGAAAAAACAAAGGACGAATCGAAGGAGGAGGACACGGAGAAGAAGGACGATGAAGACACGGAAGCTGCCGGGGGCGAGGAAGAAACCACGGAGACGCCTTTGGAAACCGACGAGGGGCATCTGGAAGGGATCGAGGAGGAGGATGAGGAGGGGTACAAAACCGACGAAGGGGCTCCGGATGACAGCCGGAAGGAGGAGGGAAGTCCGGACCGAGGAGCCGGCGCGGCCGCCGCGGGGGGCGCTGCGGGGCGATGCGATTGGGACGCTCTCCAAACGGCAATCACCGCGGCGGTCAAG
>Ga0209631_10005031_pt1 | contig 14247 bp, 17 predicted proteins | sample COG_08_FD_184752 | JGI IMG/M metagenome (GOLD analysis project Ga0209631, IMG submission 184752) | Pelagic Microbial community sample from North Sea - COGITO 998_met_08 (SPAdes) (version 2) | ecosystem: Environmental > Aquatic > Marine > Neritic zone/Coastal water | place: Helgoland, sampling... | reverse complement strand
CAAGTCATCTTCGTTGAGGTCTAGCACAGGTGCAGTCCAGTAAGCAGGTTTCATACGCCACTTACCCTGAGCATACCATAAGCTACCGTCCATAGACGTTAGGATACCATTAATCATGTCGTAAGGAGTAGAGGCTGTAGTGAAAGCGCCATTACAGGTATACCTTGCGGTTTCTACAACCCCTGTTTCATTTTGATCTTCTGGAAAACTTGTTGCTGTAAACACAGTTCCTACGTTATTGTTAGGCGATCCATATAAAGTAAAGTCAGTATTACCGACAGTTTTAATTTTGTACTCACCGCCCACATACATTTTGAAAACGGGGCTACCTACAAGTTGGTCACACACATTAGCAGCAGCAATGACCAAAGCATCATCAATGTTAGCAGTAGCCTCAGCTATACCATAAGAGGACGTTAGGTAATTCCTCAAGCATAAAGCTGGGTTATCTGACCATGCTGTCGTTGATGTACGAGGGTCATAGACTTTCTTACCACTGATGGTAGCTGTGATCTCAGGGATACCATTGGGGAATACATCAGCATCAAAGGCTAACCGTATATACATATAAGCAATACCACGGAGCCTGTGTTCAGTAGTCCAGTGGGCAGACTCATTTACAAGGAAGGTATCAGCAGTTTGATTTGGTGAACCCAAGTGTAACTTGATACGGACTTTACCGTTGTACTTACTTGGGGAGGTAACATTTCCGCTACCGTCTAGTGCTACAACCTCATCGTTGATGTAGATTTCATCAAAGGACTGTATCTCATGTCCAGCGACAGCAACAACACGATGTAGGTACTTGTTATTCTGACCTGTGGCTTCATCGTATATACGAGCGCCACCAACACGAACCTTACCATAGATAATCTGATGGTCTAATGCAGTGCCAATAGCTGTGGTTTGATAGCCACGGTTAGAACCTCCAATGGAAGGCTTGGGTGTGAGTGCCTTAAGTGCAGCACCAAGGGCAAGGTTGGTCAAGAAAGTACCCATAGTCATGGAAAATGCAAAACCAGCGGCTGCGGTATAGGTAACACCACTAGCAAGCGTTGCTAAGGCAGTTATAGCCATGTCAGTCCCCTATAAACTTAGAATATACACGTTCAATAGGCTTGAACTTCAGCCGTTCCAGAACCTTGTCAAAAGGCTTATGTGTCTTTGTGTTAATCAGGAGTACAGATACTCCATCTTCTTTAAGGCACTTCTCAGCAAACTTGATTAAGCGGATACCAGCGAAACCCTTGCGGTAATCTTTGTGCATGTAGATGATGTCGTTACTAGCAAACACATGATCTTTGTAGTGGATGTTAGTACCTAAGATAACGACAAAGTACCCGACAAGGTTATCATCTTCTCTAGCTGTAAATATCTTAAGTTTACCCCGTGTCTCTAAATCAGAGTATGCGTCCCAGTCAGGGTTTAACTTAATTTTATCTTGGTTTAGTGCTATCTCTTCCCAGTGGAGTTCTATCAAGTATTGTATATCAAACTCAACCTGACTTAAAAACTCTTGTTGATACTTAACCATTACTTTCTGCCCGACCCCAAGAAATCTTCTTGTCCTGTAGGTCTTCAATAAAGTCACACCCAAGATCACCGGGGTAAACTGACTTCTGATAACCAGAGGTAAAACGAGCTACTCTAGCTCTCTCAAGGTCAATAAGTTTGTTCTCAACAGTCATCTCGATAGTAGCTGTATCTCCAGCTTCTTCGATGTTCATTTGATCCATGTAACCTGAGAAGACCTGATTGAATACCTTCTCACCCATGACCCCGAAATAAATATTACACACACGACCCTGATAAGGTTGCGTGAGGGCTAAACTGATTAAGTTTGAGGGGATACCAGTTAGGGTTATTGTTGCTCCCTTAACAGCCATCTCTTGCGTTTCTTCTATGCTTGAGATGTTTAAGAGTTGTCCTGCACCAACGTAATCCTTTTCACCTATAGTGAGAGTTCCTACACCAGTCCAAGTGTACACAGGATTACCATCAAACAGGAGGTCAACAGCAAAGAACGGAAATACTTCAGGTTGTTCTATTGAAGTTACTGTAGTCGGAGTTAGGTCTCTTGACATGGTATTTCCTTATTACACGAGGGCCTCAACAGCCTCAAACGATATTCCATATGTTGACGCATTATTGATTGACCATGAGGATATGTTTGTTGCTAGTCTAAAGACACCCTTTGGGGCATTAAAGATAACTGTCTCACCCGTATAGTTAGAGCGTAACGCTGGCCATATCTCTAAGCTACCATCTCCGTCTTGATCTAAGAGTACCTGATGGAGTTTAGCTGCTGATCCTGACCCAAGCTGAATGTAGTCACCCGCTAGTAATGTACCAGTCATAACGACAGTAACAGTTTCATCCCCAGCACTACCTGTGAGTTCACATAAGCTAACTGTACCCTGTGGTGTAGCATAGTCAGGATCACCTAAGAGGAACGTACCAGTTTGACCCTTAAGTCCAACCAGTAGTGCCTTCCACTGTGCAGCTTTATCACGATGTACCGAGGGAATACTAACTGAGGCTTCCCACTTCTGTCCACCGTGGGAAATGATCTGTTGCTTATAGGTAAAGGGGGACTGAGAGGTAGCTACAGCATTAACTGCCCTTAGCTCAATGCTCTCAATCCCGATAGACGTTGGTGTATCTAATGGGTAGCTTAGTGCCATATTATTGTTCCTTTAACCAAAGACAGCTTTAGTTGTGCCACCTCTACGGCGATCATTAAGCATTGAGTTCTTAGTCATCTGTGCGATCTGAGGTGCAGCCTGAGCAATGATCTTCTTAACGCTGTCGTCACCATTGGCTGAGAAATTGAAGTTCTGAACTATTGTAGGGCCGTTGGTATTAGCTTGCTGACCCTTAGTGTGATCTATGACAGTTTCTCTTGGGTGCATGATTGCCATAAAGCCACCCTTGCCGTCTAAGCCACCCGACCGTGGGCCATTACCTGTGTAACCACCATTGTCGTAGCTCTCCAGTGCGCCCCCGATCTTGGCAATAGAAGCATTACTAGAGCCTGACAACATTCCACCAAAAGAATTTATCATCTGCTGGACGACAAGAACCTTGTAGAGGTGTCTAACAATATCAGCAGCCATGTCACGGAAGGCATCCTTGACGGACTTAGTGCCATCTACCATAGACATCAAGGAAGTCTCCATAGCTGAACCTATGGTGTTAGCAAGATCTATACGCTCTTGTTCTACCCGCACTAGCTCAAGGTTCTTGTTAATTTGCTCCTCAAGGCCAGCGGCAGTCTTGGGGAAACTGTCGTCAACTGTGATGCCAATAGCTTGTATGACTTTTTGTCTAGCCTCTGTTTTACCCAAGAGTTCTGTCTCTAGGGCCACTTGATACCGCAGCTTCTCAAGGTCTGACTCTTTGACGACAGAAGTCCCTGTTGATTTTGTGGAGGGCTGTCCAGTGCCAGTGGGAGTACCCCTGCCAGCATACTTACGCATCCTTTTAGCGGCATCGCTACCTTCAAACATAGAGAAGGTAACATCACGTTGTGCCTTTAGTAGCTTCAGACCTGCCTCAAGAGCCATATTACCAAGTAACAAACTCTGTATGTGAGAGTCATCCACACCAGCTTGCTCTAGCTTAAGGGCTAGGTTTTCCCGCTCAATCTTGTTTTCTTCTGCACGGTACTGCTTAGAGTCTGCACCATATTTAAGCGCAACTTCTTGTAGACGTAGAGCCTGTTCTTGCAGCCTTTGTTGCTCCTCAAAGACAGCAGTGGCATCTTGAGCTTCTTTAGCGGCATCTTGAGCTTCTTTATAGCCCTTGCTCATTGAGCGTGACCATTCGTTAGCCCTTTTACCTAGGTTATCAAGTTGACCCTGAAGGTCTGTGTTTGCAGACTTTTGGGAACTGGCTAAATCTTCACCCTCTTGACTAATAGTTTGGATGATCCCAGCTTTGTCAGCAAACAATCTAAGTTGTTCTTTTTCTTCAGTAGTTAAATCATGTTCGGCATTTAGTCTATCTAAAGCCAGACGAAAACTATCTGCCATAGTTTTACTGCTGGTGAGGTCTAGATTATTAAGCTCAGTTCTAATGGCCTTAAGTTTTGAAAGTTCTGCTGCCTGCTTTCTGTAAGCCACGGCACCGGGGTCTTGACTTTCCGCAAAGATTTCTCTCATGCGAGGCATTTCTTTAAAACCGAGTTCAATGGGCGCAAGCTGTTTTTCTAATGCAGCAGTGGCATCTGATAAATTCATCTCGCTAAATAAGTCAGTGCGAGACATCTTAATTTGTTCTGTAAGGTACTCTCTTTGTAGAGATAGGATACTCTTCCATTTCTCCTCAAATGCACCCAAACCCTTTGACTTGCTATCAAAAGTAACACTTTCTAGCCCATCTATTGCTGATTTCAATTTGTCAACAGCAGACGCTGCTTCATCGGCACTCTTCTTAGAGCGCATCCAGTAAGCACCAAAGGCCGTAATAAGTGGAATCGCTATACTTACGATAGCGACTATGGCTGCCATAGATACCTTAAGACCCATGATGGCAACCTTGGCAGCAAGGGTAGCTTGAGGTAGTAAATAAAGAATACCTACCAACTGTGTAGCCTGTTGACCAAACGCAACCATTGGGTTAGTGCCGGACTGAACCTGTACTAAGAAGTCACCTACCTGATAACCAGCCTGCTGCATAGCGACACCAGCACGGTTGGCACTCTTGCCCATAGCATTTGCGTACATAGCAAAACGACCAGAGCCTTTAGCGTACTCTTTGTTCAGACGATCTAGTTCAACCCTCTGCTGCTTAATGGAGATTATGCCTCTCTTACGGGCAATACCAAGGTCATTAAGCTCCTTAGAGTACAGGCTTGCGGCAGTATAACCCTGAACAAACTTATTCTTAAGGCGCTCCTCCTCAGCAGACTGTTGTGCAGCAGCTTGAGTGGCCTTCTTAGCCTCTGCGGTACGTCTTTGATCTTCTGCTGTGGCATCTCTTCTAGCCTGAGCAAACTGCTTAGTTGCCAATTCGGCTTGTTTGGTAGCTTGCTCACCTGCCCTGAGTGCCTTGCCATAGTCAAGGAGTTCTTTCTTGCTCTTCTTTGTGGCAGTGGCTAGATCACCTATGGCTTTATTATAACGACCATAGCTGACAGCATCCCGAGCATACGCATTAGATAACTTCTTGACCTTCTTCTCAAGGGATTCAGTGTTGGTAATGGCCTTAAGAAGACCACTTTGCTCAACACCAATTACCAGTCTAATATCGTCAGCCATTTGCCACCCTTAAGTATTCTAGGTCTATTCTCTTGATGGCCTCAATCTCCCAAGGCTCAACAGATGTTTCCGTAAGTTCTTTCCACGCCTTAATCTGCTCATATGTAATAGGCGCTGGGCCACTAAAGCCTGACCCCCTGCTAGAGCTTAAAGCAATAAAGGCAGACCAAACGTGGGATATTAGCATGGGGAAGGATGTCGGGGGTTCCAATGCTTCTACTCTACGTCCAGTCTGCCTCTCTACTTGTTCAAGATGTTCTCGTTCTGTAGTACCGTTCTGATCTGGTCTATTTAGTTTGAACTGATGTTCAGCCCACTCAACTAACTCACAGATCAGACCTTCGTAAAATCCAGAGAGTCAGTCACAACCTCCTCAAGCTGGCTCTTAATCCAAAAGACTTCTTCGTAAATGTCTTTGGCCTTAGCGACAGTGAGCTTGGGCATCTCTCCGCCGTAGGTAATGTTCCAAGCCTTAGTCGTCTTAGCTAAGACCTCCAGCGTAGCTTCCTCAATATCTGAGTAGTCAACATCTTGAGACTTACTCTTCTGAGCTTTCTTAAGCCGCTTGCTGATTTGCTCATGTTGAGCTTTCTTATACTCTTTAGAATGGGGCGCAAGAATAGTAATTGTCATATCCGTGCCATCATCATTCTTAAGTACATCACCTGTTGCTGGATGTTTAATCTCAACAACAATGTCGTCTAAATTAGGTGTCAGGTCTTTCAAGTCCATCGGGGTTTCCTTTCGGGGAAGTTGTGTCGGGTTGATTAACGTGGAGACCCCCGACCCGACTCAGGAGCCTCCACTACCTAGCTAGGTATCCAGTTATGCTGGGCGTGTGATCTTAAGGTTAGTCTCTTCTGTAGCATCATAGAGGGCTACGAAGGACATAGAGATCATACGGCTAGTTGGGCCATCGACACCAACATCAGCAGAGTTGATTTTCACTCGTGGAAACTGGAAGGTATAAGAGTTAGCACCTGTAGGATCATCTACGGATACTTCAATCTCAGTTTCAGTCTCATTGAGGAAACGGTTGATTAACGCAGCATCTTCAAAGTAAGCTGTCAGTGTGCCTTCAACTTCTGCACGACCATACTCAAGGGAAGGTGCGCTATCATCTCCAATGACGAAGGTAGGTGCGTATGAGTTGTTCAGGGTGAAGTCAAGGGCTGTCACGATGGCTACAGCAGAAGCACCGCCTACGTTACCGATGGAAATGTCACCTGAGTAAGCATCGAAGGGAGCAGCACCAGAGGCAGCATCCTGTGTCTTCTCAGTGGCACTCATGGTCATGTCTTTGCCTACCATACCGAAGGTAGTAGTTACCATCTGGTTAGGAGCAAGAGAGATACCCATAGTGGAAACTGACATGCCTGTGAATACACGAGCTTGGTCAATGTCAGCAGCGTAGTCTTCGATAGACATGAACTTGGGTGTTGTACCAACTTTAAGTACGTTAGTTGCCCAAGTGTTAAGCATAGCTGACTCAAGGAATACGTCGAAGTCACCATCACGGAGGTCAACAACAATGTCGCCACCTACTTGACGGTTGCCATGACGATCAACACGGGCCATACGGTCAGCTTGAATGTCAGTACCAGCAACACGATCTTTAGTTAGGTTTAAAGAATGTGTACTGAATGGGAGGTTAGTAAAGTTGCCAGCGGGTGTCGTACCAAACGTAGATTCGGTAATAAACGACAGACTGGAGCGTGAACCCTGTGCAAAGGCCATGTTGATTTCTCCTATTGGAAGTTATTTGTATATGTACCAGCCGATGTTAATCGGAACAAAGTACCAAGGACTATCTATCATTCCCTGCTGACGTTCAGCGTAGTCAATAGACACTATGATTGTTTCTGCATCACCATTGGTAAACGAGATGTCAGTGGTTGCTGCGAAGGCGTCTATCACTTTGTTAGCGTAGTCGTCTGCGGTAGCTGGGCCTTGACCTTCGGGGGCAAAGACTGTTACGGAGAATACACCTTGGTATCTCAGTTGTGGGTTTAAGCCCCTTACAGCAGGTCTAGTGACCGTGGGGAGGTATTGTACCTTGAGGAAGCTAGTGCCTGTCACAGGCTCAAATGCTACGTTCTCATAGGCTATGTCGGGGAGACCGGATGTTCCAGCTAAGTGGCTCTCAAGTGCAGCCCGAATATCATTCTGAATACTAGCCATAGATATTCCTTATCTGTGCAAAAACTTTATACCCAGCTTTTCTCCAAGATGGCCCACCGTTCTCTACATCGTCTGCATGAGGGGAAGCGTTCCTGAGTGTAATGCGTGTGGTATTCTTTAGATCAACCTTGTTTATGTCCTTCATCAAGTTAGAAAGACCTTCTTGTCTCATAGCTTGAGGATTTTGTTTCTTAGGTCTGTTATCTGAGGACTTACCTCTTGGCCTACCAGCACCGACAGAATAAGAGAATGATGTAACATATGCACCAGTGTCTACGGGAGATAGGTTAACAGCAGTCTGAGCTATATCTATCAACTGGTCAGATACATACTCTTCTACATATTCGTCAAGTATTTCCATCTTCTTGTAGAACGAGGAGTTAATCTTGATAGACTGCTTCATAGGTTATTCCCCTACGTCACAGATGTAACCTATAGCAGTACCAGCGGAAAATAACGACATGACAGAGGTAATCTTAACTGTGTCGCCACTACCGATAATCAGATCGTCAAAGTCAGGGACAACAGTTAGTCCCAAAGCTGAAATGACACACTTGCGAGTACCACGAACAACCTCATCATTACCACCCGCAACACCTACGTTATAGTTATAGAGGTATGCCGTAACGGAGTAGTCTGTAGTGACAGAACTGTCTACTGTTCCTGTAGCTGGATTGTATGCACCAGCAGTAGTAACCTTGCGTAGAGTTAGGGTTTCCCCAAAGTCTCTAACTAGGTTAAGTAGGTCAAAGGAGCGGAATGACATATCTTACTCCTTATTCGTATTCAGGTGTTTGATAGCTTGGTGGGTTCTTAAAACGATCTCTACGGAATGAGCCTTCGATACGGTTAGTGTTAGCTCGTACAGCCTCAATGCCACTCTTAGTGATACCCCCAGCTAGGACACCCACCGAAGCACCTGCGGTCTTACCTTGGTACTCTAGGTCATCTGCTAGTGCTTTATACTGTCTGGCTAAGTCTGAGTAATCAGCACTTAAGGCTCCACTCAGTTGTGTCGTTACTTGTCGGGAGTATTTAGCTGAGATTAAACGTGCAACCCAAGCCCCTGAGTAATACACGTTGTTACCATTCTCAGATAAAGCAAATGTAATCTCTTCGTTCTGCGCTTGCTGGTCAACCGTGTCAGTATCCCCGACTAGCAGTCGTACTGTGTTGAGACGACCAGAAGCCGTGGTAGTGTCCAAGTCTGTAGGATCGTAAGACCATGCCATGTAAGTCGTCTCCTGAGTGCCAGCGAACTGGTGTTGTTATTAGTCAGCGAGAACCTTGTCTCGTATGTCGTAAAAGTCTTCTGTAATCCAGCGATTAACATTAAGGAAGCGTCTGATTAGACCACGTTGCTTATCGTCAATCTTAGACTTCTTACACTTCTTAGATTCAAACTCTGTCTTACTGGAGGTACGTTTGTTTACCTCGACATTAAGTAAGTTCACTAAGGTCTCTAAGTCTTTACCAGCGAGTTCAGACAGTCGATCTCCAACCTTGTTCTGAACCTCTAGTTCTTTATTGTGGTGGATATAACCTGCGGCGTATAGGGTAGCAACCTTATCTTGGTCTATACCTCGCTCTGCCCAGTTAAAGTGATCTCCACGTTTCCAATTTGTATTATCCGCCAGTAAAGGCATCTTGATAAACACAGGCCAATCGACCTGCCAACCCAAGTATGTGGGGTGCATAGGGACTCTCCATTATATGAATACTGTTACGTTCTGTTATATATTGGGTTGTACCCCAAGCCGTTAAGCTCAGGGTACACCTTTAGTATTATCGCTTAGGCGACTACGGCTGAGAAGAAGTAACCCAAGTCTGCACCTGTGACTTGCATGTCATAGGCCATTTTAACTTGGATGTGTTCTGCAACTTGCTGACGCTTAAGAGCATCGTCAGAGAAGGACTCAACGGTAACACCGAGGTTGTTTACGCCGGGAACTGAGTTCCATGCGAATGTCAAACCAGCGGCAGGGGTCATCAGACCGGATGCACGAGGTGTGTGTACCAACAGAGCGTTCTTACCACCGATGAAGCTATTGCTTTCGGCCAGACCTTCAACAGCACCGTTCTTAACAGCTTCCATGACGTAGAAGTTCTCTACTTCAAAGATTTCTGCCAGTTTAGCATCTGTAATCAAAGCTGTGTTTGATACAGTTGCGCCACCGTTCAAACGGGCAAGGATGTCTGGGTGGTTAACCAGAACGTCACGAACTTCTTTACCAACAACCATTGTGTTTGGCTTGAAGCCACCTGATGCCAACTGCATGGTGCGACGACCAGTAGTTACATCAGTGATTGGTGTAGAGTTAGTGTAGTCAGACCACAGGTTTGCAGGAGTTACGTCTGTAGTCCAGACGCCAGCCTTGAAGAATGTGTCAGCGAAACGCTCTTCACGGTCAATCAACAAGCGAGTTGTCAATGTCTGTGCGCCAGCGGAACGGATTTCCAACATTGCATCTTCGTTAGCAATAGTCTGCTCATCGAAGTCCATGCCGAGGCCATAAACGTCAGCATAATAAGCAGCGTTAGAAACTGCCATACCGATGCGGTTAACTTCTGTGCGTGGCGCAAGTTTCTTTACGTCACCAGAGCGGTTCATGTTCGCACGGTCATAGATGTAATACTTGTCAGACTGACGAGCAACGCCTACGGTTGGGAATACTTTATCAGCGACAAAGTTAGTTTGTTCTTGTACATAGGCCAGTGTCAAGTTGGACAACGGCTGGTCGATATGTACCTGTGATGGGGTCAAAAGTGGCATTAGATTATTCCTTTAAATGCTAGATTAGGCTGCTACGTTGCCGCCTTGGATCATTTCAATTTCGATGATCTGACCATCTACGCCATCTTCACGGGCATAACCAAGTACAACATCACCAGTGGCAGCCAAGAGAGCAGTACCGTCAGCGCCAGTTTGGATTTGGTCGCCAGCAGTGATAGCACCACCAGCTTCTACCATTACGGAGCCAGAGACACATACTGTTACAGCAGCACCAGCGGCAGCACCAGCAAGACATACGCCCATAGCGTTCTCACCAGCAGAGTCAGCCAGATCAACTTGACCATCGGACTCCAGAGTTACGAATTTGAATTGTGCTGCGGAAAGGTCTTCCCCAGCGATGAAAGTGCGGTTATCACGAGATTGCATGACGGCCATGATTATTCCCCTTTGTAGGATTTAGTGATGAGTGCTTTGCCTTCTTCGGTCTTAGCTACAGCAGCGTAAGCCTTAGCAAATTCACTCTTTTTCAGTTGGTTTTCGTCCATGTAGGACTTTACGAGAGCATCCAGTTTGTCAGCAGAGGTAGCGAACTCACCGTCTACATCGGACTTACCAAATTCTTGCATGGAAGCAGCAAAGGCAGCATCAGCAGCTTTGAGGGTTTCCATAATTCCATCATCTTCCGAGAATGACTTCAGGAGAGACTTAGCTGCACCAGTTTCAAAGTGTGGCAGAACTTCTTCCGCTTTCTTTGTCAACTCAAGGTCAGCCTTTTCGATTTCATGTTCACGCTTGGCTACAGCAGCAGCTTCAAGTGCTTTCAGGACTGGGGCTGGGATGTCGCTCTTAGCTACCATCTCACCGTCGATGTCCATCATTTCTTCTTCCGCTTTCTTCTCGATTGAGTCGGCACGGATAACGTACCCATTGTCAATCAAACCTTTGCGGAGATGTTGGTTCTCAGCAGAAAGACGATCAAAATCAGCCTTAAGTGCTTCAACGTCAACTTCAGGGGCTTCTACAGCTTCAACTTCAGGAGCGGCTTTCTCAGCGACTTCTTCTGTTACAGCTTCATCAGCTTTTTCCATGTCGTAGCCGAGAGCTTTCATAGCTTCACCACGGCCACAGCCTTTGTCGTCCATGTACGCCTTTACTTTGGCTTCCATTTCTTCGTTCATTTTCGTAATTTCCTCTTCGGAATTGTCACGCTTGAAGAGAGAGACCATTGCTTGTGCATTGGCTGGACGATCCACAAGGGAAAGTTCTTCAAGGTGCAAGTTTTTCAGGAGATTAGGCAAGTTAGATTTCCTCCTTGATAGCACGTCCACCTATAGAGAACGCAGCGAGTTCACCAGATTTAACCATAGCCCAGACGGTATCATCGAATACTTTGTAAGCGACAACCCATCCTTCACGGTCAGACTGGATACCAAGAGCATCACCAATTTCTTTAGTGATAGGAAGAGAGTGGACAACTACGCCAACTTGATCTCCAACGTGCATAGCCTTGCCGACCCGCACATGCTCCATAAATTCATTAACGGCTTTTACCAGTGTTCCAGCTTCGATAACGTCACCCTGACGATCAATAACCGCTTCACCTTTTTCTGTAACTACAGAAGCCCATCCGTAGACCATACGCTGTTCGTCGTCAGTCTTAAGGATTTTACCTTCGATATTCTTTGTCATTTCACCCACCGATGTGTTGGATTCCCACATACGACATGACCAGTAGCCAGCCGTTGTCTTATCTTTCTTGGTATCACAGGAATGGCGGGAGCGGAAATTGGCACGAGCTTTGGGATCGTCCCTACGGATTTCCATGTTAGGATCACCGAAAGCTACCCGTTTGACCTTACCACCGTCCTGTACGAACACCTCAAACTTCTTGTTGCCACCTTGGATACGACGAGGCTTATTCAGAGTAACAGTTTCGCCTTGATACTCAGCTTTAGCAAAGTCAGTCTTTAGTATCTCTTGTACGATAGTCCTGAGAGCCTCTAAGCGGTCCACTGAAGGCTCTTTAGCTTTATCGCCTTCGTAGTACGCTAGATATGCTTCATGGCTCTCACCGGGCATATACACAGCCTGTCCATCGTAATCAGAGACGTGAGTAACACCATTGAGGCCCATGTCATAACTACGGGAGATAGCTTCAGGCTCAGTAGTAAATATGTCATTAGCGTATTGGGCCATTATGGTTCACCTGTTATTACGTTTTTACATAGGATAGCTTCACCAAAGACACTAACAAACTGTTCGCCAGAACTACCATGAAGCTGAAACTCAATGTCAGTCTTCTCGTTGTACCTGAAAGGAACTTGACGTTGAATGTTCATAGTCTCCAAGAAGGAAGTCTCCGCTACCCTCAACTTTACACCGCTGGGTAAGCAAGCGAGGTTCCTGAAGAAGATTTGCCTGTTGTTCTGAGCAGCAGTGGCACAGAAAGCATCAATACGAACTAGGTACAAGCTATGCCCAGCGGGTACTGTATAGATACTAGCTTGGTTCTTACCGTCACCACCCCTGATCTTAGCGTAAGTGATGCCACCGTTAGCTACGGTAATATCATTCTCTGCATTGCCTGAGATTGTAACGACATCATTAATACGGAAGAACTCTAGAGTTGTCGTAGGTGGTACAGCGGAGTTTAGCGTAACATTCTCCGCAATAATCTCATAGTTTACATCAAGACCAATAATACGGATGATTACGCCATCGTCAGCTACGTTAGAGGTAACAGTCATGTTCAAGCCAGTAGTAGGCTGTGTGTAAACTGTGTTGTTCTCCCACAGGGGAATATAAGATGTGCCTACAAGAGCATTATAACCGAAGATGTTTCTGGCGGAGTAATCATTAGATTCACCCTTAGCTATGGCTAGGTAGTCATGTTCATAGAGGTTCCTAGTCCATGTAGTCATTAGTTTAACTCTCGAACTACGGACACAACCAAGCTACCAGTGTTAGGGAAGGTTTCGATAGAGGCATCAGCGTAGGTCACTTCAAACTCTACATAGTAAGTGCCAACAGTGTCAGTATCACCAGTTTGCCAGTCGTATTGAACGACACCACCCTCAGCATCCGTGATAGTCATCGTCTCGTCTACTTTAACAACACCATCTAGTGACTTCATGTGGAACTTGACTGTAGCAGAAGTAATATCTACAGGTACAAGTTGTGCATCTTTTAGGGTAGCTTGTAGAGAAGGAGATGTGTCGTTTTGCTTAATGTTAAAAGCCATTCTAAGCTACCTTATTCTGGTTGCCACTCGTAGTAGCTGAGTTGTAAGTCTCAGCCAGAGTAACATTGTTAATCGAACTACTTGTGATAGAGATAACCCTACGACCACTTGCGTTGATAGATAGCTCACCTACAACAGGTTGACCCGTAGTGATGTCGTTACCCAGCAGAATGAACGTGACGACCATCGTACTGGCTTGTACATCAGGTTGACCTGTAGTAACACCATTAGCCGTTAGATCGTGAACCTGAACTACTGTAGCCTCAGAGACACTAGGCTGGCCTGTGGTGATGCTGTCGCCGTCTAGGGTGGCAATGGCCACAACATCAGCAGAACCCACTGTAGGGGGAGCTGTGGCGATGTTAGCTGCGATTAGGGTCTGGTCTTGGACAATTACCGACGCACCAACAACAGGCTGGCCTGTGGTGATGCCAGCAGGCGTAATGCTGTGGTCTTGGTCAATCGTCGAGGCATCAACACTTGGCTGGCCAGTCGTGATGCCAACAGGGGCGAAGTTATAGATCGTGCCAATGTCAACAGAACCGACTGTGGGCTGGCCCGTGACAATATCGACAGGGTCAAGAACCTGCGCCTCAGAAGCGGTTGGGTTGCCAAGGTCAGGTGCGCCAGTGACGATACCTGTCAGGCTGAGGTCTTGATCCTGAGCAATACCAGCAGAGCCAAGAACAGGAACACCGGAAGCGATAGGATCAGCGTTGAGCGTCTCCTGTTCCGACATGGTGATGCCGGGGATCGTGGGTGCCCCAGTGCTGATAGATGTTAGGCTTAGGTCTTGATCTTGAGCAATGCTAGGAGAGCCAACGACAGGG
>Ga0209631_10005028_pt1 | contig 14257 bp, 10 predicted proteins | sample COG_08_FD_184752 | JGI IMG/M metagenome (GOLD analysis project Ga0209631, IMG submission 184752) | Pelagic Microbial community sample from North Sea - COGITO 998_met_08 (SPAdes) (version 2) | ecosystem: Environmental > Aquatic > Marine > Neritic zone/Coastal water | place: Helgoland, sampling... | reverse complement strand
TGTTGGTCCTTGTGGTCCATGTTCTGAAATTCATGTTGATATTCGTTCTGATAAAGAAAAATCTATTAAATCAGGTAAAGATTTAGTTAATAAGGATCACCCCGAAGTTATTGAAATTTGGAATTTAGTTTTTATTCAATTCAATAGAAAAAATGATGGAAGTTTAGAAAATCTTCCTTCGAAACATATTGATACTGGAATGGGATTCGAGAGACTTTGTATGGTTTTACAAGGTGTAAAATCTAACTATGATACTGATGTTTTCTCGCCCATAATCAAAGATCTGGAAAATATTTGTAATGTAAAATACGGACACTCTTTAAAATCTGATATCGCGTTCCGTGTTATTGTTGATCATTTAAGAGCCGTTGTTTTTTCTGTTGCAGACGGTCAATTGCCTTCAAACAATGGCGCTGGTTATGTTATTAGAAGGATTTTAAGAAGAGGAGTAAGATATGGATATACTTTTTTGAACTTGAAAAGTCCATTTATCTTCAAGCTTGTTAACACTTTATCAAATCAGTATTCATCTGTTTTTCCAGATATAGATGCGCAAATTGAAATTATTAAAAATGTTATTGAAAAAGAAGAGGATTCTTTTTTAAGAACTTTAGATAAAGGCATTATTAAGCTTGATGATATAATATCTAAAAGTAAATCAAACACAATTTCAGGTTCAAATGCTTTTGAGTTATACGATACTTTTGGATTTCCAGTTGATTTAACTGCTCTTATTCTTCGAGAAAAAAATATGAACTACGATTCGAATGAATTTGATAGTTTAATGCAAGACCAAAAAAACAGATCAAAAGCTGCTCTAAATACTCAAAACCAAGAATGGATATCTTTATCTAATAATTTTCAACACACTGAGTTTTTAGGTTATGATAATTTATCAGCAGACACCAAAATATCAATGTATAGAAAGTCTATTACTAAAAAAGGTGATTCTGTTTTTCATTTAGTTTTTGAATCCACTCCATTCTACCCACAAGGTGGAGGTCAGATTGGAGATTGTGGTTTTATACAAACTGTTGACGGCTCTAAATTGGAAATTATTAATACAGTCAAAGAAAATGACACAATAATTCATATTACTAAAGAACTTCCAAAAGATTTAAACTCAATTTTAAATGTTTCAGTTTTTAAAGATCGAAGGCTCAACAGTTCATGTAATCATACATCTACACACTTACTTCATCAAGCATTGAGACATGTTTTAGGTACTCATGTTCATCAAAAGGGATCAATGGTCTCTGACAAATATTTACGATTCGATTTCTCGCATTTCGAAAAATTAAGTGATGATCAAATTAAAGAAGTTCAGAACTTTGTTAATCAAAAAATTAATGATCATTTAGATCTTGAAGAAAATAGATCTGCTGATTTCGACGAATGTATTAATAATGGAGTAATTGCATTGTTTGGAGAAAAATATGGTGATAAGGTTAGATCTGTGAAATTTGGAAATTCATTTGAGCTGTGCGGTGGAACACATGTAAAAAACACTAGCGTAATTAATAACTTTATTATTAAATCTGAATCAGCAATCTCAACAGGAATTAGAAGAATTGAAGCAATAAGCGGGGTAGTAGCAAAAGATTATTTAAATGAAAAATTAAATATTTTAGACAATGTCAATTCTTTATTAAATAATGAAAAGGATGTTTTAGAAGCTATTAAAAAACTTAAAAACCAAAATACTCAATTGAGCAAAAAAATTGATAATATTAGCACTGAACTATCCAATTTTTTTCTCAAAGAAATTATAGATAAAACTCAAAACAATAATTCATTCAATTATTGCCTTCATGAACTTTCATGTTCGCCAGAATTATTAAAGAATTTAGCTTTCAGCGCAGGAAAACAAATTGAAGATTTGTTTTTAATACTTGTCTGTTCAAATCAGGATAAAGTTTATATGACTTGTTATATTTCTAAAAACTTAGTTGACGACTCTAAAATGAATGCAAATAATATTGTTAAAGATCTAAGTCAATTTATAGACGGATCAGGAGGTGGCCAATCCTTTTTTGCTAATGCTAGTGGAACTAATTTAAATGGAATCCCAAAATTAAAGGAAGAAGCAGAAAAGCTATTTTAATTATTTACCTCAATTTCAGGTGGGTACACATCCAAAATTTTAGTTACATAAGAACTTACTAATTCATCTCTATTTGTTCTTTTGCTACTTGACAAAAAACCTGTCCCTTTACCTTGCCATATTAGTTGTTTAGTCTTTGTGTCAATTAAGTCTATATACAAAGCACCTTGAGACGTTGAATATGCTACTTGTCTGTGACCTCTTCCATAGTTAGGGTACCAACCTGTATAATACGGACTGTAAAAAGTATTGTCTATATATATGTTTTCAGATGATTTAGTTGCTATGTTAATTAAAATATCGGGATTTTCATTAATTGTCAATCCTTTATTTAACAATGTGGTTTGTATTGACTTAAGAATTCTTTTTTTGTCTATATCTGAAATTTCAACTTTATCAATGCCAGACTTGTAGAAAGCAAATGTTTTGTATTGTGAGAAATCAGCTTCAGAGTCGTAATCGGAAGCAACTCTAACAGATCCACAACTAACTAAGATTACAGTAATAAAAAATAAGATTGATAATAATTTGAAATTTTTCATAATATTAGATTTATTAAATTAACGCAATAATAGTGCCTTGATTTTATTTAAATTTAAATTTTTTTAATGTACGATCATAATTTTTATTTTAATAATGTCTTTTTTTAACACAATTGAAACAGATAACATTGGTTTAAACTTTTCGTGTTTAAAACAAAATGTCAAAATTTATATGAAAAGAGAGGATTTAATTCATCCTATTATATCAGGCAATAAATTTCGTAAATTAAAATATAACCTTGAGGAATTAAAAAAAAATAAAAATTCACTATTAATTACTTTTGGAGGTGCTTTTTCAAATCATTTATTAGCAGTTGCATATTTGGGCAAAATAGAAGGAATAAAAACTTTAGCAATTGTTAGAGGTGAAGAACTAAAAGATTCAAAGTTTAATACAACTTTACAAAAATGTTCTGATTTTGGAATGAAATTTGAATTTGTTTCAAGAAAAAAATACAGAGAACGAAATACTAATAAATACAATTGTGAGCTACAATTTAAATTTAAGAATTCATATATAATCCCTGAGGGTGGAACAAATATACTTGGTGTTAAAGGATGTGAGGAGATTTTGTCCAAATATGATAAAGAATTTTTTGATGTAGTTTGTGTGCCTGTTGGTTCGGGTGGGACTTTTTCTGGTTTGATTAATTCTAGTTTAGAAAAACAAAAGATTTTAGGATTTTCTGCTTTAAATAATAGTAATATAAGTGAAGTAATTAATAAATTTGTAAAGAAAGATAATTGGAAATTGTATGATGAAAGTTTTTTTGGTGGTTATGCTAAATTTAACAATGAATTAATAAATTTTATCAATAACTTTTATAAAAAACATAATATTAAGTTAGATTTTATTTATAATGCTAAAATGATCTTCAGAATAATAGATTTAATAAACACCAACAGTTGGACTTTTGGAAAAAAAATATTAATTATAAATACTGGTGGAACTCAATCTGTTGATGGAATTAATGAATTACTTAAAAAGAAAGGATGCAAAACCATAAATTATTAATATTAGTTTTTATTATTTTTTTTAACTCTTGTGGTGTAAAAAAAGTATCGTATCGTGATAACAATCCTAAAAAAATCAAAAATAAATCTGTTAAATCCGTTAATCGATTCTTTAAATCAATGACTAATCAACAAAGAACTCATTGGTATGTTAATACTTACTCAAAAATTTCAATTGATGAAATGAAAAAATTTGGAATTCCAGCAAGTATTACTATGGCTCAAGGAATATTAGAATCTAATTCAGGAAAAGGAAGTCTTGCGTTAAAATCTAATAATCATTTTGGAATAAAATGTCATAAGGGTTGGAGGGGTAAAAAAGTTTACCATGATGACGATGAAAAAGGAGAATGCTTTAGAAAGTATAAAAATCCAGAAAAATCATATCGAGATCACTCCATTTTTTTAGAATCAAGAGACAGGTATAATTTTTTATTTAAATTAAATAAAAAAAATTATGTAAAATGGGCTAAGGGTTTAAAAAAAGCTGGATATGCAACTGATCCTAAATATGCAGATAAATTAATCTCAATTATTGAGAGATATGAGTTATGGAAATTAGATGGTTCAAAAAAACCACTTAATAAGTCTAGAGAAAAAAAATTATCAAAAAAGCAATCATTAGTTCAATCAGAAATAAAATTAATGTATAATGTTAAAAAAGGAGATACTTTATATTCAATCTCTAAAAAATTTAATATTAGTATTTCTGAACTTATAGAATTAAATAATATTTCAAATAACAATTTAAGTATCGGTCAATCTTTAAAAGTAAATAAAAAATAATGTTGTATCAGAGAAGTAGTGCGCTTTTTAGTGAAGCGAAAAAATATATTCCGGGCGGGGTTAACTCACCAGTAAGAGCTTTCAAGTCAGTCGGGGGTTCTCCTATTTTTGCCTCAAAAGCTTTAGGCGCTTATGTCTTTGACGAGGATGGAAATAAATATATTGATTACATATCATCTTGGGGACCAATGATATTGGGGCATGCGCACCCTAAAGTAATTAAAGCAATTTCAGAAACAGCTAAAAATGGAACATCATTTGGAATGCCAACTACTTTAGAAACTGATTTGGCAAAATTATCTTTATCGATGGCTCCAGGAATGCAAAAAATTAGATTTGTAAATTCGGGAACTGAGGCTTGTATGAGTGCAATTAGATTAGCACGTGGATATACAAATAAAGATAAAATAATTAAATTTTCTGGATGTTATCATGGACACTCTGACTCTTTCTTGATTGAAGCGGGTAGTGGCGTTGTTACTTTTGGGACTCCAAATAGTCCTGGTGTTACTAAAGGCACTGCCAAGGATACATTAATTGCTCCTTATAATGATTTGAATTATGTAAAAACACTATTTGAAAATAATAAAAATGAACTTGCAGCTATAATTATTGAACCTGTGGCTGGTAACATGGGTTGTGTTATTCCAAAAATAGGGTTTATGGAGGGTTTGAGAAAATTGTGTGATCAAAACGATTGTCTTTTAATTTTTGATGAAGTAATGACCGGTTTTAGACTTGCCCAGGGAGGTGCTCAAGAAATTCTTGGTATAAATGCAGATATAGTTACTTATGGAAAAGTAATTGGTGGAGGTCTGCCTGTTGGAGCTTTTTCATCAAGAGATGAAATAATGAATAAACTTTCACCTGAAGGATCAGTATACCAAGCGGGAACACTTAGTGGGAATCCATTAGCAATGTCTGCAGGATTGGCTACTCTATCTGAGTTAAAACTCAATTATAATATTTATCAAAGTTTAGAAGATAAATCCTCTTATTTAGAAAAGGGAATGCACGAAGTGCTTGGTAAAACATCATTAGATTATAAAATAAATCGTTTAGGGTCAATGATTTCTTTACATTTCTGTTCAGATGATGTTACTGATTTTAAATCATCTCAAAAAGGTAATAATGAGAAATTTAAAAAATATTTTCACGGAATGTTAAAGGAGGGAATTTATCTTCCCCCCAGCGCATTTGAAAGTTATTTTTTAAACGATGCACTTGCTTACAGTGATATAGATTTCACACTTGATGCATTGATAAAAGTCTCAAAAACTATTTAAATAGGTTTACCAACAAGTATTTTGTTAATTTTATTCATAGCCATATCTAAATGCATTTCAGTCATTTTATCAGATTTATTTTTATATTTTTTGATATCTTTTTTTAGTTCTAATAACTGTCCAACTGCAATTGTTCTTATATCAGATTGACTAACTTTTACCGAAGTTACTCGACCTCTTGCCCAAGAGGGTATTGAACCTTGCTCTTCATTCATAATATAGCTAATTCGATCTAAGTAAGCTAACTGTAAATTTCTTCTGTAAACATCTATTTCTTTATTATTATATAGTTCTTTCCAAATTCCTTTTTTTAGTTCGGACATCATATCTATTAAAGTATATGCGGCTTTTCCATTTATTGCTTCATTTTCAATTAATCTTGCCATTTTGCCAAAATCTAATATGCTGTTAAGTGTTCTAGATTGAGTGCTTCTAATTCTATTAGTAATCCCAGCAAATTCAATTTTATTAAGAATGTTATTATCAATCATCCAAGTTGGAGTTTCAAAAAGTTGATCATTTAAAAAATTCATACATTTTTTTTGGTGAGACTTTTTAACATGGGTATAAACTGGACCTTCTTGATCATAAGTTTTATAATATTGGTATACTCCACCAATATTTGAGCTTACGTGTCCCATATAACGATTAAATTGTGAAAGGACTTGTCCATACATTGTTTGAAGGTCTGAATAGTCTTTTCCATCTTCTGAAGTCCATTTATTTAGGTTAGGAATAATTCTTTTTAAATTTAAAATCCCATATTCACTTGCTTTAACTGCATCGTCACCTAAATCTTCTGTTTGTGAACTTGGATCAATACCAGCACTACCAAATCTATGCATCAAGCTGTTTTCTTTATCTTTTATCCATTTGTCTAGTGTTTTCTTTTCATCTTTTGCTGTCTTTGCATCTGGAATGGGTCTGTAGCCCCATCTGACAGCATGTTTGTCATAAACTCCAACATCTGGCATTAGAGAAACACCTTTATCTTCAGGTTGGGCTATATAATTAAATCTAGCATAGTCCATAATAGATGGAGCAGTTCCATATTTTTTTGTAAAAGTTGCAGATCTAAGCGAATCTACAGGATAGGCACTACTGCTTCCCATATTGTGTGGTAAGCCAATTGTGTGTCCAACTTCATGAGCTGAAACAAACCTAATTAATCTACCCATAACTTCATCATCAAAAGAAACCCCTCTGGCATCTTCATTTATAGCAGCAGTTTGAACAAAAAACCAATTTCTCAATAGAGTCATTACGTTATGGTACCAATTAATATCTGATTCTAAAATCTCTCCAGATCTTGGATCGCTAACATGAGGTCCATTGGCATTTGGAATCGGAGAAGCTAAGTATCTCACAACAGAGTATCTTACATCCTCTGGACTCCACTCCGGATCTTCTTCTTTAGTTGGAGGATCCTTTGCAATAATTGCATTTTTGAATCCAGCTTCTTCAAATGCTACTTGCCAATCTTCAATACCTTGTTTCAAATATTTTCTCCACTTAACAGGTGTTGCTCTATCTATGTAGTATACAATTTGTTTTTTAGGATTCACTAATTCCCCGTTTTTAAACTTTTCTAAATCTTCATCTTTAACTTCTAATCTCCATCTGTCTAAATATTTTAATGATTTACTTTCTTGTACATCTAGCCCATAATCAACTTGACTTCTTGCAAACCATCCTACTCTTTGATCAAAATATCTTCTTTTCATTGGAACTTTAGGTAATAATATCATTGAATTATTGATTTCAAGTGATATAGTCCCAGTACTAGAGTTTGATGGTGGTGAAGAGGAATTATATGTTTTTACATGTCTTGATTCTATGTTTTCAGGATAACTTTTTATTGATTCAATAAAAGATTTTTTAGAATTTAAACTGGATATTTTATAACCTTTTCTTCTACTTTGAGGAAACCCTAATGGTTTTACATCCTCACTAAATAGCTTTGTAACTTCAATTAGAGTTGAAGTAGAATCTATTCCTTTACTTTCTATTTTAAAACTATATAAAATTGGCTCAAAATTTGAATTTAGAACAGCTTCATTTACTGGAAGTGAATCTGATGCAACAACATTATGGGAAACTACCCTTAACAGTATTTTGTTGTCCTTTTTTTGCCACCTTAAAACTTGTGTGTTTTGTTTTCCTCCACCAAAACCAAGTCCAGATGCAGTTTTAGCTATCCTTGTAACCATTAACATTTCTCTCCCAAAAAGAGTATCATTTATTTCGTAGTAATATTTTTCTTTGACTTTATGTATGTCAAATAAGCCATTGTCTGTAATTGCTTCTTTAGTTATTATATCCTTATAAGTCTTTTCTTTTTTAGACTTTTTTGCATCTTCTTTAACACTTGGTTTTTGAGCATTAAGATTTAATGATAAAAGAAGACAAAATAGAAATGTTGAAATATTTTTATACATAATTAATATTTTTATAATTATGAATATATTAAATAAATCTTATTATTAATGAGAATTATTTTACTTTTTAATATTCTTTTAAGAATGTTTTTAAAAATTAATCAATTAATGCTATAATCAACTTGTCTTCAATTTTTTTAACAGTAACCAGTTTGTTTTTAGTTAAACTTTTTATTGTTTTATCCCATTTTTTATTTGACAATCCGGATTCAGTTTTAACTTCCACTAGTTTATCCGAAAATTTATTTTTAAGAATCTTTAGAACATTTTTTTCTTCTTCATTCAATGCGATATTTTTTTTCTCTGGCTTCATTTGAGGAAAGAAAAGCACCTCTTGAATAGAAATATTATTGGTAAATAGCATAACTAATCTATCAATTCCAATTCCAATTCCAGATGTTGGAGGCATTCCGTATTCAAGTGCTCTAATAAAATCATTATCTATAAACATAGCTTCATCATCTCCTTTTTCTGAAAGTTTTAATTGGTCTTCAAATCTTTCTAGTTGATCAATAGGATCATTTAATTCAGAATATGCATTAGCAAGCTCTTTACCATTAACAAAAAGTTCAAATCTCTCGGTTAAATCAGGATTATCTCTATGCTCTTTTGTTAAAGGACTCATTTCCTTAGGATAGTCAGTAATAAAAGTAGGTTGTATATAATTGTGCTCGCATTTTTCACCAAAAATCTCATCTATCAACTTTCCTTTTCCCATTGTATTATCAACCTCAATATTAAGTTTTGTGGCTGTTTCAAAAAGTTGATTTTCGTTCATTTTTGAAATATCTATGCCAGTGTATTCTTTTATTGAATCAATAATACTGATACGTTTAAAGGGTGCTTTAAAATTAATCTCCTTGTCGTTTAGTTTTACAGCAGTTGAGCCAGTTACATCAATCGCTATTTTTTCTAATAATGATTCCGTCATTTCCATCATCCAGTAATAATCTTTATATGCAACATATAATTCAACCATTGTAAATTCTGGATTGTGTGTTCTGTCCATACCTTCGTTCCTGAAAGCTTTTGCAAATTCATATACTCCGTCAAATCCTCCAACAATTAATCTTTTTAAATAAAGTTCATTAGCAATCCTAAGATATAGCGGAATGTTAAGTGCATTGTGATGAGTTACAAATGGTCTAGCCGATGCTCCTCCAGGAATAGGTTGAAGAATAGGAGTCTCTACTTCTAAATATTCATTATTATTAAAAAAAGAACGTATTACATTAATAATTTTAGTTCTTTTTATAAATGTTTCTTTGACATCTGGATTTACAATTAAATCTACGTAACGTTGTCTGTATCTAAGTTCTGGATCTGAAAATTCATCATAAACATTTCCTTCTGAATCCGTTTTTGGTAAAGGAATTGGTTTTATAGATTTTGATAATAATTTAAAATCCTTAACAAGAATTGTTTTTTGTCCAACTTGAGTAGTAAACAATTCACCTTCAACTCCAATTATATCTCCAAAATCTAGAAGTTTTTTATAAACTTCATTATACATAGTTTTATCATCTTCAGGGCATATCTCATCTCTATTAAAATAAACTTGAATTTTACCTTTATTATCTTGAATTTCGGCAAAACTAGCTTTTCCTTGTATTCTTCTTGACATTAACCTTCCAGCAATAGAAACTTTTTTATTTTCCTTATAATTTGAAATAATTTTCAAAGAATTAGTGTTTATTGGAAATAATGCTGCTGGAAATGGGTCAATTCCCATTTCTTTTAGCTTTTTTAATTTTTCTCTTCTAATTTGCTCTTGCTCGGATAGCATATTCATTTTTTTTTCAAATATAATCAATCAATCTCAAAGGAAGGATTGTATTTCGTTCTTCATTTAATTAATATATTTACATTGTTAATATAAAATTAATTTTTTGAGTTTTTGGAGAGTAATTTTATCGATTTTATTTCCTCCTTTTTCAGTTTTAGATAAAGGATGCGGATCAATTTTTATAGTTTTTATTTTAACATTATGCGGATGGGTTCCAGGTGTAATTGCTGCTTTAGTCATCTTGAATAATCCCAAAAACTAATTATTATGAATAAGTATATTATTGTTCACGATTTGGGGTTAGTAAATTATCAAGATGCTTTAGATTATCAACTGCGTTTATTTAACCAAATTATAAAAACTAAAATTCAAAATAGAAAAAACAACACCGATATAGAAACTGAAAATCATTTAATTTTTGTGGAACATCCAAATGTGTATACTTTAGGTAAAAGTGGTGATATTAATAATTTATTGTTGAACAAAAATGAATTAGACGACAAGAAAATTCAATTTTTCAACACAAATAGGGGAGGTGATATTACTTGTCACGGTCCAGGTCAAATTGTTTGTTATCCAATACTAGATTTAGATAATTTTTTTACTGATATTCATAAATATTTAAGATTCCTTGAAGAGATAATAATTAGAACTTTAAATGATTTTGGAATAGCCTCTGAGAGAAGTCAAAATGAAACAGGAGTTTGGATAGATCCTGATTTAGCTTTTTCTAGAAAAATATGTGCAATGGGTGTTAAGGCTAGTCGATGGGTAACAATGCATGGTTTGGCTTTAAATGTAAATAATGATTTAAGCTTTTTTGAAAATATTATCCCATGCGGAATCTCAAATAAATCTGTAACATCAATTAACAAAGAAATAGGGAAGCATATTAGCTTAGATGAAGTCAAAAAAACAATAATTAAATATTTTGTTGAAATATTTTCTGCTAAATTAATAAAGGGAATAAACTAGTATTTCATTACTCTCACCAACAGAGGTTATATATTTTATTGAATTTCTGTTTTCAAACAAATCAATTTTACTAGAACCAAAAACCGGAAAGTTTGGAACTAAATCTGAATTAGAGTCAAAAAGGTATATTAGTTTTTCATCTTTATCAGTTAAAGAAATATTATCTTTCTGTTTATTATTAAAAATAATAGGGTTAGTATAATTTCCAAATTTTAATTCACTTGTTTTTCCATTAATTGTTAAAATATTCTCATTGACATGAACAAAATTATTTTTATTTGCAGTAAATAGATATTTGCTTTTGGACGGTAATGGTTTTTTGGTAATTAATCCTTTATTATTAATTTTTACAATATTATTTTTAGAATCAATTGTGGTAAATGAATTTCGATTTAAAAATATTTCATTTTCAATATTATTAAGATCATTTTTAATTCTAATATTTCCTCTTCTGTCAGTAATCTTAAGTTTATTGTTAACGTTGAATATTAAATAATCTTTTTTGCCAATTCTAAAATGTTTTGGATTTTTTCTTTGAATTCCTTTAATATTCTTTTTATTAAACCCTTTGACATTCTTCATTTTAGAATCTAATATTTTAATTTCATTGTCAAATAATAAGAACCTGTAGTTTTTTACTTTATCGTAATCAAAGACAGTCAAGCCTAAACTATTTTTATTATTTATTTTTTTAACCAGATTTCCATTCTTATCAATTATTTGAAAATTATTTTCAGTATTGAAAGCATATTGTAACCTGCCATTTTTGTAAAGATCAACCTGATAAATTTCTCCAATAATTCTAGAGCCTATATTTTCTTTCCAAATTAATTTGCCATCTAAAGATATTAGGTATAATATGTTGTTTATGTCCTGTGTTATAATTTCTTTTTTCTTTGTTATGTAGTTCGTAACAAATTTGGGAGTTAAGTTTATGGGGTTATCTATTTTAAAACTAAAGTCTAAGTTTATTCCATTTTTTTTATTTTCTTCGACAGATTTTACAGTACTAAATGAGTTGTAAATTATATTATCATCTAATCTTATATGATTGATTAAGTATGGGAATTTCTCTTTAGAAATATTGATTGATTCTAAAGTTTTTATTTTCGAATTTTTTAAGTCATAAACTTTTAAATAATTACTTTTTTCTGGAATTTCTTTAAAAGCCTGATTAAACTTGTTTTCATTTATGATAGTTGATGAATTTGAAATATTTATAATTAATTTTTCTAAACTATTTTCAGATCTACTAATAACTAGTTTATCTTCAATAACACTAGCGTAATTTTGTTTTAATTTATAATTTATAAATTTCAAGTATCTATAGTCAATAATGGGATTTCTTAACTTGTGTACTTTATAACTTCTATAATTATAACTGTCTTCACTATTTTTTATAATCTCATTATTTAAAAATAATTTATCTTCAAAATTAACTAGAAGTATTGAATCAAGTTTATTTTTTAAAAGTCCAAATTCATTGATTTCAAACAAAATAGAGTCCTTTTTAAGTGCATTTATTTTTTTTATTGATTCGTTTTTTTCAAAATTTTCCAGGTACTTATAATAATTAAAACCAATTCTTTGAAAATCTGAAAAATTATTAGGAATTATGTTAGTAAAATTACTTTTACTAGATTTTATTCCATTTAAATAGGAAATTTCTTTAGGAATTGAATCGTTTTGAAATGCTAAACCGTTTAAGGTTAATCCGTTTTGATTTAAATCAATATCGTATTGAATCCAATTTGATAATTTAGTTATATTAAATAAGCTAAGAAGCTCTTCATTTTCAATGTAACTTTTAAAATTATTTGAAATGAAAAGTGCAATTTCTGAACTTGAAATATTGTAAAGTTTTTTTAAATCGCTTGATTTTTCTTTAAAAACAAGATTTGATTTTCTTATTGAATTCTCAACAAGTAATTTACTTTCAGACTCAATGTTAATATTATTTTTTTTGGTTACGAATTTATACTTTTTTTTATTTCCTATTTTTTTAATAATTGAACCATCATATAAAATTGAATCGATAACTTCGGCGGAGCGGATATTTTTATTATTGGACTTTGTGAAATAAATAGGAACAATTTTTTTCTTTCCTATTTTGTGATAACTAATTAGCACTTCATCTTTCCCATAATCTCTTAAAATTGAATCAATTTTTACATTAATGAGATTATTAAAATTTTGACTAAATCTTTCAGCATTACTACTCGAATGGTATTTGATAAGTATTAATGGATTAGTTGGAACAAAATCAATTAGACTAGTATATTTTTTTTCATTTTGACATCCAATAAATATAAATGTCAGTATTAATAATATTTTCTTTTTCATAAAAATTATAAAGTAAAAGTAATGAACAATTTTTTTTTAATTTATAACAACTTAAATTTTTTTCTGTGATGTTTAGTTATGCCATATTTTGATATAGCCATTCTATGATGTTTAGTCGGATATCCTTTGTTTTTGTCCCATTGATATGACGGAAATTTTTTTGATAGTGAAAGCATTAATTCATCTCTTGATGTTTTTGCAAGTATTGAAGCAGCAGCTATATTCATGTATTTAGCATCTCCTTTTATAATACATTTAAACGGTATTTTACTTTTTGAATTAAATCTATTTCCATCGACAATTACAAATTCGGGAACAATTTTTAAATTTTCAACAGCTTTATTCATAGCTAAAATTGAAGCGTTTAAAATATTGATTTCCTCTATTATTTGTACAGGTACATGAACTATTGAATAATCTATTGCCTTTTCAATTATTATTTTTTTTAAATCATTTCTTTTTGATTCTGAAAGTTTTTTTGAGTCATTTAGTTCTTGGTTTTTAAAGTCTTTTGGTAATATTACTGCTGCCGCGGTTACTGGACCAGCCAAACATCCTCTACCAACTTCATCTGTTCCGCATTCGATATATTTTGAATATGAATTAATAAGCATATATGACTTTAAATAAATTTAAGAAATAATTAAAAAAATAAATGAAATGAAATGAATAACTTTGAGTCAAATACAAAGTATGAAGTTACATTACTTTTTTTTTATCTTATTATTCTCAGTCAACACTTCGCTTTGTCAGGAATCAAATTTAATTGATTCTTTTAGGAATACTGTTGGTCTTGAAAAAGATTCAATAGCTAAAAAAAATTTAGCATCCATAAAGCAGTATTTGATATTTAAAAATCATAGTGATACAACATATGTAGACACTTCATTAACTATTAAAAAATTTTATAAATTTAATTTTTTAAGAAATGATAATCTTGAGAAATTAAAGTTTTCAAATTTAGGTCAAACATATAATTCACT
>Ga0209631_10005025_pt1 | contig 14278 bp, 12 predicted proteins | sample COG_08_FD_184752 | JGI IMG/M metagenome (GOLD analysis project Ga0209631, IMG submission 184752) | Pelagic Microbial community sample from North Sea - COGITO 998_met_08 (SPAdes) (version 2) | ecosystem: Environmental > Aquatic > Marine > Neritic zone/Coastal water | place: Helgoland, sampling... | reverse complement strand
CTATTAATGCTTTTGCTGTATCTTCTTCGATACCTTCAATTTTCATTAAGCTTTCTGCAGTAGTATCTTTTATATCGTCTATTGATGAAAACCCTTCCGCAACAAGTAGTTGACCCAATGTTTCATCTAACTCTAAGTTTTTTACAAAGTTTTCTGTTTTTTCTTTAAATTCAGATTGTCTTCTTTCAGAATCTTCTGCATCAGTCATTATATTAATTTCATAATTTAATAACTTAGTTGCAAGTCTTACATTCTGTCCTCTTCTTCCAATAGCTTTACTCAAATTTTCTTCGGTTAAAATTACATCTAATTTTTTCCTTTCAGAATCTACATTTACTCTTTGAACTTCTGCTGGCGATAAAGCATTAGAAACTAAAATTGCTGGATCTTCTGACCAATTTACAATGTCTATTTTTTCACCCTGTAATTCATTTACAACAGCTTGAACCCTAGAACCTCTCATACCCACACAAGCTCCTACTGGATCGAGAGATGTATCAACTGCTTTAACACAAATTTTTGCTCTACTACCTGGGTCTCTTGATGATGATTTAATTTCAATTAGTCCATCGTAGATTTCAGGAACCTCTTGTACAAAAAGCTTTTCCATAAATTTTGGATGCGCTCTTGATAAAAAAATTTGTTGACCTCTTGGCTCTCTTCTTACATCATAACAATAAGCTTTAATTCTATCTCCTGCTTTAATATTTTCTCGTGGTATCATCTCGTTTTTTTGAATGATCGCTTCAGTACGCCCAAGATCAGCAATTACATTTCCAAATTCTAATCTTTTAACAATACCACTTAAAATTGAATCTTTTTTATCAATAAAGTCATTGTATTGTCTTTCTCTTTCAGCTTCTCTGACATTAAAACTAATTACTTGTTTAGCTGTTTGAGCAGCAATTCTTCCAAAATCAAATGATGGTAATGGTTGTAATACCTCATCTCCAACTGCTTTATCTTTGTTGGTATCATTTAGATTTATAGCATCTTCAAGTTTAATTTCTGTGTTAGAATTTTCTGGATTTTCAGCTACAATTAATTTTCTAAAAATTTCAATATCACCATTATCTCTATTGATTGAAACTTTTATTTCATTTTCCTGACCAAATTTAGACTTAGCCGCTTTTGCAATTCCTGTTTCCATAGAACTAATAATTAGTTCTTTATCAATAGATTTTTCTAAAGCTACCGCTTCAGCAATTCTTAATAATTCTAGTTTGTCTGCTCTTTTATTTAACATGTTTTTGTTTGCTCCAAAAAAAAATGGGCTAATGCCCATTTTGTAAATCCAATAATGTAAGGGCAATATAGTAAAGTTTTTTTTTAATTCAACAGAAACTATTTAGAAAAATGGCTTGTTTTATCAGTTTTTTCCCATGAAAATGAACCGTTTTCATCCGGTGTTCTTCCAAAGTGACCATAGGCAGCTGTTTTCTCGTATATCGGCTTATTTAAATTTAACATCTCTCTAATTCCTCGAGGACTTAAGTCAAAATTTTCATTTATCTTATCTAAAACAAATTTATTTTTATCTAAATCATTATCAAATAAATCAACGTAAATTGATAATGGTTTAGACACACCAATTGCATAAGCTAATTGAATTAAACACTTGTCTGCAATTTTGGAGGCAACAACATTTTTTGCAATATATCTTGCCGCATAAGCTGCAGATCTGTCTACTTTCGTAGGATCTTTTCCCGAAAAGGCTCCTCCACCATGAGGTGCGGCTCCACCATAAGTATCTACTATAATTTTTCTTCCAGTTAATCCACAATCTCCATCTGGACCTCCAATTACAAAGTTACCAGTTGGATTAACATAAAACTCATCTTCACTAAAACCCTTAAGAAAATTTGATGGAATAGATTGTAGCATATAAGGTCTCAATAAATCTCTAACTTGTGATTGATTAACATCAGCAGAGTGTTGAGAAGATATTACTACTGATTTTACTTTGGTAGGCTTTCCATCTACATATTCAAAGGTAACTTGGCTCTTACTGTCTGGTTCTATATTTTTTAATTTTCCTAACTTTCTATCTTCTGCCATTAATCTTAAGATTTTATGTGAGTAATGAATAGGTGCTGGCATTAAAACATCCGTTTCATTACAAGCATATCCAAACATAATACCTTGATCTCCAGCTCCCTCATCTTTATTTCCAGAGGAGTCTACACCCATTGCTATGTCAGCAGATTGAGAATGAAGATGACTTTCTATTTTTGTTGCTTCTCTCCAGGTAAAACCTTCTTGATCATATCCAATATCTTTTATGCAATTTCTAACTTTTTCAATTAATTCATCTTGTTTTATTTCAGGACCTCTAACTTCTCCTGCTAAAACTACTTTATTAGTTGTCGTAAGTGTTTCGCATGCAACTCTTGATAATGGATCTCCAGAGAGATAACTATCAACAACCATATCTGAAATTCTATCTGAAACTTTATCTGGATGACCCTCAGATACCGACTCACTTGTAAAAAGAAAATTTTTTAAATTACTCATTTTTAAATCTATTAAATGAAAATATTATAAAAATATAGAATAAAATTAATGTTATAAAAATTTTATTTCCATATTTAGAGAATAGTGTTGATTGTATTTTTTGAACTTTTTTAAAGTCAATGTAGCCTGATTTTCCATACTCAACACTTTGTTCAACAATGCCTAAAGGATTAACAATAGCTGCAATTCCATTATTTGCTGAACGTATTAAATATTTTCCACTTTCAATTGCTCTAAAAATGCTATGCGTAAAGTGTTGTTTTGGTCCTATTGATTCACCAAACCATCCATCCTCTGAAATATTAATTATCAAATCAAAGCTTGGATTTTTAAATATTTTACCTGAATATATTACTTCATAGCAAATCAATGGTAATATCTTTAAGGAAAAATCATCTCTTTTTATCTCTATGATTTTTCTCTCCTTTCCATTTGAAAATGATTGATAATTATTTGTAATTACACTTAAACCAAAATTTTTTAAAAAATTTTCAAAAGGTAAAAATTCACCAAATGGAACTAGATTAATCTTGTTGTAAAAATTTAATATATTTAAATTATGATCATAAATAGAAAGGGAATTAAAATAATTAATCTTTTCTTTGATCATTTTTTGACTATTAATCCCAATAAATAAGAAATGATTTTTACTAAAAGTGTTTTCAAACAACCACTTATATTCAATTAATTCATCTTGAGAGACATTAGGCAGAATTCCTTCCGGCCAAATAAATATAGTTTTATCATTTTTTTGCGGCTTACTTATATCAATCAATTCCCTTATAACTGAGATCGGATCAATATTTGAATAAAATCTATCAAGACTAATATTTGAACCTATAGCTCTTATTTTATAATCGTAATTTGTAACTTCTGATGAACTAAATTTTTTTTTGTAGAATGATCCATACGAATAAAACAGAAATGGTAAAATTAGAAAAATAACACACACTCCAATATCTTTTTTTTTTTCTCTTAATATGAAAATTGCAGGACTAGCAAACAGTGAAATACAAAATAAATTAAATCCATAAGTTCCTATTAAAGAGGTAATGCTTAATATTTCTAAATGATTAACAAAACTATAAGCTATTAAGTTCCAAGGAAAACCAGTTAAGATTGAACCTCTTATAAATTCAAAAACTCCTAAAAATAATGAAAAAACAAAAAAAGAACTTACTACTTTTTTAGGTTTTGAAATTATAAAACAGAATGTAGCCAATCCATAAAAAATTCCTAGAAATGAAGGTATCAAAATAATAGTTACAGGAATTAAAAATTTGAAATTTTGATCAAATGTTAATGATATTGATATCCAATATAAGCTTGATAAAAAATAACCAAATCCAAATAACCATCCATAAAAAAAGAAATATTTTTTACTTCGATTAATTTTAGATTTTTTAAATAGGAATACAAAAAAAGCACTAAAAGTAAAAAAATTTATTATCAAGTAGTTGTAAGGAGGTAAGCTTAAAGATGAGGCTGCACCTAAAGTAATTAAAAAAACTATTTCAATGTAATTTTTTTTTATCAATCTAGTTAATCTTTGAAATTACTGATTTATATATTTTTTCTTCTTCACTAAGCATTCTTTTATAATCTTTATCTTTAATATGATCAAAACCCAGTAAGTGAAGAAATCCATGTATAAAAGTTTGTATTACTTTTTCCTTAAAATTTTTAATATTTTGTGATCTGGGTTTATCCATAAAGTTATAACTAATTATCATGTCTCCAATATAAGTTTTTTTAGATATCAATATTTTTTTAGATAAAGGAAATGACAAAATATCTGTAGGCTTATTTTTGTTTCTAAAATTTTTATTTAATTTTTTGATACATCTATTATTTGAAAGAAGTAAAGTGAGGGTTATTTTCTTATTAGGAAATCGATATTTTCTTGGAAAGAATTTACAAATTTCTTTGAAAAAAATTTCTTTTTTTCTAAGTTTTTTTGACCAAGCTTTCTCCTCTGAGAAAACTTCAACACTAATCATTTTTTGAGTAGGCTTTAACTATTTTGGAAACAAGTGGGTGTCTAACTACGTCAGAATGATCAAAATCAACAACAGATATTTCATTTAAATGACCTAATAATTCTTTTGATCTAACTAGGCCGGACATTTTTTTATTTGGTAAATCAATTTGCGTTGGATCTCCATTAACAACTATTTTAGAGTTTTCTCCTATTCTAGTTAAAAACATCTTAATTTGGGTATCAGTTGCATTTTGTGACTCATCTAAGATTGCGAATGAGTTTTTTAAGGTTCTTCCTCTCATAAAAGCGAGTGGAGCTATTTCTATATCACCAATTTCAATCATTCTTTGAATTTTTTCAAAATCAAAAAGGTCGTACAAAGAATCATATAAGGGCCTTAAATAAGGATCAACTTTTTCTTTCATATCACCGGGTAAAAATCCTAATCTTTCTCCAGCTTCAACAGCAGGTCTCGATAAAATTATTCTTTCAATTTTTTTTTCCAACAACATCGTAAGTCCTACGGCTACAGCTAAAAAGGTTTTACCAGTTCCTGCTGGACCTGCTGAAATTATTATGTCACTTTGTCTTAAAGCTCTTACATAATCCTTTTGTTTTTCTGATCTTGGTATAATTGATTTTTTTGGAGTTTTAATTATATCTGTAACATTATTATTTTTAACTTTTTCATTAATCATAAAATTATCTACTGAAGAAACTATATCCTTGTTTTCAATACTACCATTGTTAATAAATTGATTGGATAGAAACTTTATAGCATTTTTAACTATTTCATTTTTTTCAGGATTAGACTTAATTAAAATAGAATTACCTCTAGAATATAAACTTGTTTTAGTGATTTTTTCTAATTCTTTTAAATTTTTATTAAACTCCCCTACCACACCAATCAAGAGTTCATTATCATGGAAAATAACACTTAGAGAATTATTATCAGAGTAAACAAACTTTAATGAAGTATCGCTATTTTTTTTTGTTAAACTACTCAATTTTTATGCTACCTTTTGATTAGAGCTATAATCTCTTTCACCAAACAAAGTACTTCGATTACTTCTATTTATTTTCACAGGCACAATTTTTCCAATGTCATCTTTTTTACCATTAAAAATAACTGATGTCATATATTCAGATCGACCAAAAACTTTGGATTTATCGTCTGTTAAATTTTCAACTAAAACGTTAATTGTTTTACTCTCTATTGATTTATTCATATGCACCTGATTATCATATAACTGGTTTTGAATTTTTTCTAATCTTTCCATGGAAATACTCTTATCAATCAGTTTTAAATCAGCTGCGACTGTGCCTGGTCTTGGGCTAAAAATAAAAGAATAGGAATTTATAAACTTAATCTTTTGAATTAGTTTAAAAGTATCGTTAAAATCTTTTTCTTCTTCACCTGGGTAGCCTATTATAAAATCACTAGAAAATTGTATATTAGAGTTAATTTCTTTTAGTTGATCGTATATTTGATAATATTCATCAATAGTATGTTTTCTATTCATAAGGTCTAAAACTTTATTAGATCCACTTTGAACTGGCAAATGTACCAGTGGCATAAGTTTTTTTGAATGCTTATAGGTTTCAATTAAGTCATCCGACATATCTTTTGGATGGGATGTTGTATATCTTATCCTTTTAATGTTTGGATAATTTTCTATCTCTAATATTAAATCTGACAATCTATACTTTTCATTATTGTAAGCATTAACATTTTGTCCAAGCAAAATTATTTCTTGAGTACCTGACTCTGCTAAATATTTAGCCTCATCTAAAATTTGTTTAAATGGTCTAGAATATTCTGGTCCCCTTGTATATGGCACCACACAAAAATGGCAGAACTTATCACAACCTTCTTGAATTGTTAAAAATGAAGAAATTTTTCCAGAATTATTTTTAATTTTATTAAAATATTCAAATTTTGAAATTGCATCAAATTCTGTTTCTTCAACTTTTTTGTTTTTTTCTATATGATTTAAAATTGTATCATTAATTTTATGATATGCTTGGGGTCCAATAACAAGATCAATGTAAGGTTCTCTTTTAAGCATTTCCTGATTTTCTGCCTGTGCAACACATCCAGCTATGATTACTAGTGGTTTTTTTTTTAATCTAAAAATTTTTTTAACTCTTCCAATTTCATGATAAACTTTTTCTTTTGCTTTATCTCGGATATGACATGTATTTAGCAAATAACAATTTGCATCCTCATAATTTTCTGTTTTTTCATAGCCAATTTTTTTAACTGAATCATATATTCTATTCGAGTCATACTCATTCATTTGACAGCCAAATGTTTTGATAAAAATTTTTTGTTTCATTAATTAGGATTTTTTCTTTATCCCATACAATTCAAGTTTGTGGTCTACTAATTTGTAACCATATTTTTCTGCTACTTTTCTTTGAAGTTTTTCAATTTCCTCATCCACAAATTCAATAATTTCACCTGACTTAACATCTATTAAATGATCATGGTGTCCTTCATTTAACTCCTCATATCTTGCTTTTCCACCTTTGAATTCATGCTTAGCTAATATTCCTGACTCTTCAAATAATTTTACAGTTCTATAAACAGTTGCGATGCTTATCTTTGGGTCAATTTTGGAAACTCTGTTATATAATTCATCCACATCAGGATGATCCGATGATTGAGACATCACTTGCGCAATTACTTTTCGTTGATCGGTTAACTTTACACCCTTTGACAAGCATTTTTCTTCAATAGTTTCTGACATATTTAATTTTAACTTATATAAATAGGATTAATCAAATTTTTTTTAATTTTATATTTTTTACATAAATTGGGGATATTTTCATATCTCAAATCTTTTTCATCTTTAAAATCATCAAAATTATAACAGTAATAATCAATATTTTTTGCTACATTAAAGGCTTTAACAACTGATATTGAATTTCTTATACCAGCAAAGCTTCCTGGTCCTTTATTGATGTAAATTTCATTAATTTCTGCAATTTTAAGATTTTTTGAGAAGAGAAAATCCTTAATAATTATGCTTAATTTTTCATAATTAATTTTAGTATTCTCTTGTGTAATATTATAAATACCAGCATTAGTAATGATCATTAAAAAAATTTTTTCATTAGCAACATCTATAATAAGTTTGTTCATTTTTATTCTGTTTGTATGTTCAAATTCTATTTCAGATGAAAATAATATCAAATACTATTCTAGTGATGAAGGTATTTTATCATTAATGTACCATCGTTTTAACGAACATAAATATCCTTCTACAAACATTCAAATGAATGTTTTTAAAAAACAAATGGAAATAGTAAAAAACTCTAATTATGATTTTTCTTATCCAAAAAAATTTGAAGAAAATTTTAATTACCCAAAAATAAATAAGGAAATTCTTATAACGATTGATGATGCATTTTTATCTTTTTATCTTGAAGCATGGCCATATTTAAAAAAAAACAAGATTCCTTTTATCTTGTTTGTTTCAACAGAACCAATTGGGAAGAAGGGGTACATGACTTGGGAACAAATCAAGGAAGTTGAAGCTGAAAAATTTACAGCGATAGGTCACCACTCACATTCCCATGGATATCTTGTTGATAAAGATAATGATTTTTTTATCTCAGATATAAAAAAGGCAAATGAGTTGTTTTTGAAAAATTTAGGATATATACCAAATATATTCTCTTATCCTTTTGGTGAATACTCAAAATTCATGAGGGATTATATTTCTCGAAATTTTGATTATGCTTTTGGTCAGCACTCTGGAGTAATTGATTTAAATAAAGATAAATTTGAACTACCCAGATTCCCAATAAATGAAAATTATGGAAAATTAAAAAGATTTAATTCCATTATAAATTCGTTTCCACTTGAATATGAAAAATTGCTTCCTCTTGAAAAGAAATTATCCGCAGAAATTAATCCACCTGATTTTAAAGTTAAGTTCTTTAAAGAACAAAATAACATTAAAAATATTAATTGTTATTCTAATGAATTAGATAAGTGGGAAAAATCTAATATTATTTTTGATAATGATGTGTTAACCATAAAATTCAGGGGTCCATTTAAACCTAGAAGAGGTAGAATAAATTGTTCTCTTAATGATAATGGAAAATGGAGATGGTTTGGGATCCAATTTCCAATTAAAGAAAACTAAATAAGACTTTCTAAATCAACACTTGAAGGTAATAATTTAGCATCATCAAAATCTTGTAATTTATTCTGCTTGATTATTTTTTGTAATACATCAACATATTGATTTCCTGTCTCAGCATATTTATTAAGGTATTTTGAAAGCTCTATGCTATCTAATGGTTTATTAGAGTCTCTTAATTTAGCTCTAGCTTTTCTAAAACCTTTATAAGTAGAATGAGTGTTTAAATTTCTTTGGTAAGCCCTAACTGATGCTTGAAGGATGTTGAATTTCATAACTTTATGGCCTTCTCCTTCTTTTGCTTCTTTTGGTTTTAAACCCTCTCCTGACCAGGTCCATTGACCAAATAAAGCGTTACCTTCTTGGGCAAATCTAGAAGTTCCCCAGCCTGTTTCTTTAGCAGCTTGGGCAATTGCTAGGGATACAGGTATTTCATCCATTCTTATTTTTAATGTGGATAAATCTTTAGATTTAATACCATATTGTTTATATTTTTTATTAAGCCATTGTTTTTCTGAATTCGTGTTATTGCTTTTATTTATAATATTAAAAAGAGTTTTTCTATCTAATTTAATATTGTTGTTCTCTTGGATAATCAGAGGTAGGACGATTTGAATAAAAAATTCTTTTCTCTTTTTTGTATTTTCAATCATTTTAATTTCTTGAGGCAATAAAGTTAGTGCGACCGGTTTAACTAACTTCTTTTTTCGAACATCATTAAGGTCATAACCAGTATCTTCGAATAACTGCTTGATGGTTGAAGCGCTCAATCTCACAGAGTCAGTCTCTAGATTATTCAAACTGAAAATATCTAACAGTAAATCTTCTTCTTTTAAGGCATCACTTTCTTTTTTATTCTTATCTCTTTTATTAAGTGTATAGGCTAATATTTTTTTTGAATTATTTGTATATTCTTTTGTATTAAAATTTTTATCAGCAAAATTGATCAAAATTGGAGCAATATAAAAAAATGAAACCAGCACAAAACTACTTAAAAATATTCTTGATATAGAATTAATAGTTTGAGTTGGAGAGATAACTTTATTTTTTTTCTTTGGGCTTTCAACAAAAGTTAACTCTAGTTGGCTATTATTATGAGTTGTTATTTTTGATTTTTTTTTTTTACTTACTTTTATTTTCATATCCAAGATTTATATTGCGATAACTTCTTTTACTTCTGGTAAATAATGGCATAGAAGGTTTTGAACACCTTGTTTCAAAGTCATAGTTGAACTTGGGCATCCAGAACAACTTCCCTGTAGTTGAACCTTTACCACCCCATCTTTGAACTCTTTAAATTTAATATCACCACCATCTCTTGCTACAGCTGGTCTTATTTTTTGATCTAAAATTTTTACTATTCTTTCTTCAAGTTCACTTAGATTTGAATTTTTCTCATTTATACTTTCATCAATAACAAATTCTTTTCCTTCAGAATAAAAATCATTAATAAATGAAATAACAATGTGTTTTATTTCATCCCATTCAGTTATTTCTTTTTTATTAATAGAGATAAAATCATCGCCTAGAAAAATTCCCTCTACTCCATTTATGGAGAGCAGATTTCTAACAAGTATATTTTGAGTTTCATCTTTGTTGGTAATTTCATAAGGTCCACTATTAGACACTTTTTTTCCAGGTAGAAACTTAAGCGAATTAGGGTTTGGTGTTACTTCGGTTTGAACAAACATGAATTATATATAGTTGAATATTCAAAAAATTTAAACTTGTTAGTAAATTTTATTTAAAAACCCACTATTTCTTTAATTTTTTCGATCTTTTTTGAAGCTATTATATTTGCTCTTTCAACTCCTTCTAGAAGTATATTATCTAAATACAGTTTATCATTAAGTAATTTTTTTATCTCTTCTGAAATAGGTTGAATTTTATCTACAAGAACTTCAGATAATTTATCCTTAAATTCTGAAAAATTTTTACTAGCAAACATTTCTACACTTTTTTCTAAAGAAGAATTTGTTAAGCTTGAATATATTCCTAAAAGATTTTTTGCCTCTGGTCTTTCCTCAAGATCTCTTAAAGTAGTGGGCATTGGCAAAGGGTCTGTTTTTGCTTTTTTAATTTTATTAATAATCATATCTTTATTGTCTGTTAGATTTATTCTACTTAAATCTGATAATTCTGATTTACTCATTTTTCTTGAACCATCTTTAAGACTCATTATTCTTGAAAAGTTTTTTTGGATTAGGGGCTCTGGGACTTGTAAAAAATTTTCTACTTCAAAATCACTATTAAACTTTTGGGCAATATCCCTGCATAACTCTAAATGCTGCTTTTGATCATCACCAACAGGAACATGTGTTGCATCATAGAGCAGAATATCAGACGCCATAAGAACAGGATACGAATAAAGACCTACACTTGCTTTTTCTTTGTCTTTGCCAGCTTTCTCTTTGAATTGAGTCATTCTATTTAGCCATCCCATTCTTGCAACACAGCTTAATATCCACGCACCTTCAGCATGAGCTGGTACTCTAGATTGATTAAAAATTATACTTTTTTTAGGATTTATCCCACTAGCAATAAATGTGGCTACTGTTTCTTGAATATTGCTTCTTAACTCCTTAGGCTCTTGTTTAACTGTGATGGCATGTAAGTCTACAACACAAAATATACAATCATTTGTATTATCATTATTTAAATCTACAAAATTTTTTATTGCCCCTAGGTAATTCCCCAAATGAAGATTCCCTGTAGGTTGCACACCTGAAAAAATTTTTTTACTCATTATATTTTAATAGTTTAGTTTAAAATCGCTTATTTTAAAAGCTTTGATCATATATGAAAAGAATAAATAAAATAATAAGCTCATCATAACACTTAGAATTAAATAAAATGATTTCATATTTTGTTCAAAAGCTAATTGGTCTTTAAAATAAATTAATAAAAAATTAAATAAAACTCCCATGAGTACAGAAGCAAAAATTATTTTTATAAATCTTAAAACGAATTCTTTATTAAAATTAAATAAATTATCTTTCTTTAAAAGGATAAATAATAACATTCCATTGATCCATGAGGAAACTGATGTTGCTATGGGGATAATAATAAAACCTATTTCTTTGAAATAATAAAGGCTAATAACTATGTTTAAAGCCACTGACAACAATGAAATATAAAACGGAGTTTTTGTGTTGTGGTTAGCAAAGAAAAAACTAGAAAAAATTTTTATTAATGAAAATGCAGGAAGTCCTAATGCAAAAAAATAAAGTGCTTTAGCTGAATTTTGAACAGCCACTTCATTGAAAGAACCATAACCAAATAAAGCTGAGGTTATATATTCAGAACCAACAACTAAAGCAATTGACGCCGGAATGCTTAGGAATAAACTTAATTCTAAAGCTTTATTTTGAATCAATAAAATTTTATTTTTTTTTTTAGACTGAATATGTTTTGAAAGCTGAGGTAATATCACGACACTAATTGCAATACCTGCTAACGCTAAATTTATTTGATAAATTCTATCTGCATAATATAAATAAGATACAGCACTAGCTTGAAATGAAGCGATTATAGTTCCAACTAAAATATTAATTTGAGTTACTCCAGATGCAAAAATGCTTGGTAAAAGTTTTTTAAAAAAAATTTTAACTTGTTTGTCGACTTTTATTTTAAAATTAAATTTTAAGGAATAAAATTGACCTACAATTTTATACAAAAATAACAGTTGCAAGAGGCCAGCAAACGAAACAGCGTAAGATAAATAATAAACAAGTTCATCACCAAGAAATTTTGAAAAAAATAAAATTATGATTAAAACGATATTTAAAATAATAGGAGCAGCTGAAGCGGCTGCAAATTTATTGTGGGAATTCAGTATTGCTGCAAAAAATGAAGCTATACATATAAATAACAAAAAGGGGAAAGTTATTCTTGTTAGATTTATCGCCAAATTCATTTTACTATCATCATCAACAAAGCCAGGAGCTATCATTGTCACAAATGTAGGCATAAAGATTTGAACAATTAGAACTAAAAAAAATAAGACTAAGAATAAAAGATTAAAAATATTATTAGCAAACTCATTTGATTTTTTTTTTCCTTTTGCTAACTCTGAAGAATAGCTGGGTACAAAAGCTGCATTAAAAGTTCCTTCCGAAAATAACCTTCTAAAAGTATTGGGGATTCTAAATGCTACAAAAAAAGCATCAGCTAATACCCCTGTTCCTAAAAATACTGCAATAAGAATATCTCTTAGATAACCAAGCAACCTGCTTATTATAGTAAAAAAACCAAATGTACCTGTTGACTTAACTATGTTCATAAATCATATTAGTCTTAATTTTACCCTAATTGTACAATTATTATAAGAATATATAGATCAAATATTATAAATAATAAAAATTTTTAAAAAGAGTAAAGATAGAATTAAATTTAATATAATTTAACTAGAATGAAAAAAACTAACATCAATCACTATACAGATAAAGAAGCTCTAGATTTTCATAAAGACAAAAAACCTGGAAAGATTGAGATCATTTCATCAAAAAATATGACTACTAAGAGAGATCTTGCTTTAGCATACTCTCCAGGTGTTGCAGCTCCTGTTAGGATGATTAGTGAAAACCCAGAGACTGCTTACGATTATACAAGCAAAGGTAATTTGGTTGCTGTTATAAGCAACGGTTCTGCAATTTTAGGAATGGGCAATTTAGGAGCCCTCGCATCAAAGCCTGTAATGGAAGGGAAAGCAGTACTTTTTAAAAGATTTGCAGATATAGACTCTATTGATCTTGAAATAGATTGTTCTGATGCGGATGAAATTATTAATTCAATTAAAAACTTTGCTCCAAGTTTTGGGGGAATAAATTTAGAAGACATTGCTGCTCCTGATTGCTTCATTATTGAGCAAAAATTAAAAGAAATTTTAGATATTCCTGTCTTTCACGATGATCAACATGGGACAGCTATTATTACTACTGCAGCATTAATAAACGCATTAGACATAAGTGGTAAATCAATAAAAGAAATTAAGGTAGTTGTTAATGGAGCTGGCGCATCTGCTCAAGCATGTACAGAGTTATTTAAAAACTCAGGTGTACCAAATGAGAACATTATTATGTTGGATAGGAAAGGTGTGATTTATAAAGGAAGGCCTGATGGAATAGATCAGTGGAAATCAAGATATGCAATTGAAACTGATTTGCGGACTCTTGAAGAAGCAATAAGAGGTGCAGATGTTTTTCTTGGTTTGTCCGCTAAGGGCGCGCTTAAAAAAGAATTTGTAAAAAAAATGGCAAAAAATCCTATAATTTTTGCATGTGCAAATCCTGATCCAGAAATTACTCCTGAAGAAATAAATGAAGTAAGAAATGATGCTATTATTGCAACTGGTAGATCAGACTATCCAAATCAAGTAAATAATTTAATTGGTTTTCCTTATATTTTTAGAGGAGCTCTTGATGTTAGATCAAAGACAATAAATGAAGAAATGAAAGTTGCTGCAGCTCAAGCGATTGCAAAACTTGCAAGAGAAGATGTGCCAGACGAGGTTGTGGCTGCTATGGGAGGTGAAAGACCACATTATGGTAAAGAATATATTATTCCTTCTACATTTGATCCAAGATTAATCTGTATAATTCCAGCTGCCGTTGCAAAAGCTGCAATGGAT
>Ga0209631_10005022_pt1 | contig 14281 bp, 19 predicted proteins | sample COG_08_FD_184752 | JGI IMG/M metagenome (GOLD analysis project Ga0209631, IMG submission 184752) | Pelagic Microbial community sample from North Sea - COGITO 998_met_08 (SPAdes) (version 2) | ecosystem: Environmental > Aquatic > Marine > Neritic zone/Coastal water | place: Helgoland, sampling... | reverse complement strand
ATAAAGTGTTAATAGATATTATAACTCTAGAAAATGTAGTACAGGTTATAGAAGCTATATTTTATTTTTATATTGCATTAGCTTTATCTGATATTGATTTAAATTTGGTTACACCTCGTAGATACTTTGATTGGTATATAACTACACCGGCTATGCTTATATCAACAATTTTATATATGGAATATCAAAATAGAAAAGAAAGAAATGAAAAACAAATTAGAATCCTTGAATTCTTAAAAGAAAATAAGACAAATGTGATGAAAATAGTATTCTATAATTTTATGATGCTAACTTTTGGATATTTAGGTGAAACCAATTATATAAATAAACCAATTTCTATATTTATTGGGTTTATATTTTTCGGATTATCATTTGAAAATATTTACACTAATTTTGTAGGAAATAACAGTTCTAATAAAAAATTATACATGTTTTTAATTTCAATTTGGAGTTTATATGGTGTTGCTGCTGTATTACCAACAATACCAAAAAATTTAAGTTATAATGTTTTAGATATTATTTCTAAAAATTTTTATGGTTTATTTATTTATTATAAGATATTAGAAGCAGTAAATTAATTATTGAGAATATATTTTTATTTATTTTTTATTATTATATATAAAATGAATAAAAAGAGTTTTCCAAATACAACTAATGCTTTAAAGTATTACCACATAAAAGAGGAAAATGTTCCAATTGATGTAATATTAACATATATTCAATATAAAAAATGTGCAGCATTAGCTAATACTTATTTTAAATTATACAATAAAAAAATAGGTGAATCAATTGTAAGTGTTTGTGATGATATTATTAAAAAAAAAATATATACTGATAAGGTAGTGGTCAATTTGTTTGAATCTCATACAAATTTAAATATGAATATTAATGAAATTATAACATATGCTGTGTATAAAAAATTTAAATTGAATATTGATCCAATAAAACATGTTAATTTATCTCAATCATCGAATGATAGTTTTTCCACAGTTGTCCATTTAATTTCAATAAAAAAAGCTTATGAATTATTATCAATTTTGAAAAAATGCACTATTATTTTAAAATCAAAAATTAAAGAATTTAAAAATAAACCTAAAATTAGTAAAACACATCTTAGAAATGCTGTAAAATTTAGTTATGATAAAGAATTTAGAGGATTTTTAGAATTAATTGAATATTCAATAAAATTGTTAAAAGAAAATATTAAAAAATTAGGCAATATACCAGCTGGATTAACAATGATTGGAACTGGAGAAAATGCCCCTAATAACTATTCATCTGTAATTACTGAAATATTAACAAAAGAAACAAAATTAGAATTAAATGCAACTAAAAATAAATATTCAATTATTTCTTCATTTAATGTAATTCAGGATTTCAATCAGATTATGTCTATATTAGCTTCTAATTTAAACAAAATATCTTATGATATTAATTTAATGGTATCAGATGATGAATCTGGTAAATCACTAATTTCTATTCCAAGAAGATCAATTGGGTCTAGTTTTATGCCACAAAAAAATAATCCTATAAATTGTGATCAAGCACGTATGATTTCATTAAAAGTAAATAGTAATTCAAATGAAATTACAGTTGCAAATTCTATGGGTAATTTTCAATTAAATATTTACATACCTTTAGTAGCTAATAATACATATCAATCTGCAAAATTATTAATGGCAGGTTACAGTAATTTTTTTGAACATTGTTTAAAAGATGTAAAATTAAATTAAAAAAAAAAATATTATAGGAAATAGTCAGAAGAACATTATAATATGATAGAACTTTCTTTTATACTTAGTTTATAAGTTTATTTTTTAAAGTAAAATTATATCATATTATAAATAATTATGACTTGGGGATATCATTTAATAGTAAATTTGAGAAAATGTAGTGGTTGTCCTTCAATTTTTTCGGGTAAAAAAAATATTGTATATGCAAGAAAAGATTTAGATAGAATTGTTAATAATATAGTTAATAATATTGATGCTATAAAATATGGACCATTGGTTATTGAACATTTTGGTGAAGATAAAAAAATAGCTGGATTATCAATGTATCAATTGATAGAAACAAGTAATATCAACGCACATATAGTGGATTCTAATAAAAATGTCTATTTGGATGTATTTTCTTGTAAAAAATATAACCCATATGATGTTAAAAAAATTTTAATAAATGAATTAAAGCCATTACATTATGAATTTAAGTTTTTAGAACGACGTTAAAAAAAAAAAAATTATTATTTTTTTTATTTTAATATTGAACGATACATTTCTATGCTTAATTTTCTCCCTTCTTTATAAGAAACAATTGGTTTAAAATATTTTAATTTTTTTAAATCATAATTCATGTATTTTTCTTCCCAATTGTGTAAATCTTTACTAGGTATGTCTTTCAATTGAGGAACCCATTTTTTAATATATTCGGCATTTTTATCATATTTTAAACCTTGTGTCCATGGATTAAACAATCGCTGAAAATATGGTTTAGGATCTACTCCTGTTGATGCAATCCATTGCCAATTACCATTATTAACAGATGGATCATAATCCACTAATTTTGTAGAATAATATTTTTCTCCTAGTCTCCAATCCATTCCTAATATTCTATTTAAAAAATTTGAGGTAATTAATCTGGCTCTATTATGCATATAACCAGTCTCATTTAATTCATTCATTCCTGCATCAATAATTGGATAACCAGTATTACCATTACACCATTTTTCAAAAATTTTTTTATTCGTATTCCATTTTATATCATCATATTTTGAATTGTAATTTTCACCTTTCAACACTTTTGGAAAATAAAATGCAATATAAAAATAAAATTCTCTCCAATATAACTGATCAATTAGATTATTACTATTTCCATATAATTTTTTTATTTTCCAATATACTTCTCTTATCGATAAATTTCCAAACTTTATATAAGCTGACAATTTACTAGTTGATTTAATTAGCATATTTCTATCATGGTTATAGTTACTTTGATTTTTTAATTTCTTTATTTGTTGAAGTGCATTATTCCTACCTCCCTGATATATAATTTTATTATTAAAAGATATGTCAATATAATCAGAACTAGAATTAATTGAATTATATAAATTATCTTCTAATTTAGATAAAGTCTCAAATGAGCATTTTTTAGGTTTTTTAACCTCTAATTTTAATCCTTTATTTTTAAATGGGGTAAATACTTTATAAATACTATTATCATTTTTACTAATTGATCCAATTTTATGCAACAAATAATCTTCTTTATTAACTAAAACTATATTTTTTGATTCACAAAAATTAGCTATATCTTTATCTCTTTTCAAGGCATATGGAGTATAATCTCGATTAAAAAATATATAATCAATTTTTATACTATTAGTAATTTCTTCCAATACTTTTAAATTATCTCCATAAAATATGTGTAATCTAGATTTTTTTTTTTTTAATTCATTATCTAAATCTTTTAGAGATTCAATCATAAATTGTATAGCATTATTAGATTTAAATTCATTTTTATTTGTAATTTGTTCTGGAGTAAAAATAAAAATAGGATAAATATCCTTACAAGTTTTTAAAGCTTTTATCAATCCAATGTTATCAACTAGTCTCAGATCTCTTCTAAATATAAATATTCCTTTTTTCATTTTTTAAAAATACTTTATTAATATATTAATATTTAAAAAAATATTTATAAATATTAAATAAAAAAATGAATAATTTAATAATATTACCACATCAATTATTTAAAGAAGAATATTTTAAAAAATATAATATTAATAATGTAATTCTATGGGAACATCCACAATATTTTACAAAATATAAATTTAATAAAAAAAAAATTATTCTTCATAGAGCATCTATGAAATATTATTATGACTATTTATCAAAAATAGGAAAGTATAACATTAATTATATTAACTTCAATTCTGATATAAAATTAAATAAAAAAAACAATAATTATTACATATTTGATCCTATTGATAAAATTAATATAAAAAAAAATAATAAAGACATTAATATTATTGAATCTCCTAATTTTATACTCACTAAAAAAGATTATGAAAAATATCGTTTAAAAACAGACAAATTCATATTCAATAATTTTTATCTTTGGAGTAAGAAACATATTAATCTTTATCCAGAACTAAAATCATTAGATAAAATGAATCGTCAAGTATATCAGGGGAATAATATACCAAATTTACCAAATCTTAATAAGAAGGATAAAAAATATATAGATGAAGCAATTAAATATACTGAAAAATATTTTAGTAAAAATTATGGTAATACTAATAATTTTAAATATCCAATTAGTTATGAAAGTTCTAGTAAATGGCTTGATGATTTTTTTAAAAATAAATTAGATCTTTTTGGACCTTATCAGGATTTTACTAGAAAAAATGAAGTGTTTATGTTTCATTCAGTATTATCATCTAGTATTAATATTGGATTATTAAATCCAAATGAAATAATTTCAAAAATATCTAAATTTGAAGATAAAGTAAGAATAAATAGTTTTGAAGGATATCTAAGGCAATTATTTTGGAGAGAATATCAGAGATATACATATATTTATGTTGATTTTTTCAAATATAATTATTTTAATAATAAAAAAAAATTAAATTCTAAGTGGTATAAAGGTAATTTAAAAATTAAACCAATTGATGATTTAATTAAATCAGGTTTTGATACTGGATATATTCATCATATTGGAAGATTAATGTTTATTGGTAATTTTATGAATATTTACAGATTAGATCCAAAAGAAGGATTTAAATGGTTTATGGAATTTTCCTGTGATAGTTATGAATGGGTCATGTGTCAAAATGTTTTGGATATGGTTTTTTTTGTTACTGGTGGATTAACTATGAGAAAACCATATATAACTAAAACTAACTATATATTAAAAAATAGTGATTATAAATTTGAAGATAAATGGTGTAACAAATGGAATCAGATGTATGATTCTTTTTTGAAAGATAATAAGGATAAATTATGGAAATTTAGATATCATTTTCCAACATTAAAAAAATTATAAAAAAATTAATTATAAAAAAATTATAAAAAAATTATTTTTATATAATTTTTATAAAAAAATAAAAAACAAAATCTAAAAAAAAAGAATATAAACATAAATACTTTATTACTTTATATTTTATAAATGGCTCATATATCAAGGAGAATAAAAAATGAAAGTAAACTATGGGAAACTAGAATAAATGAAAATTATCATATATTGAATCCAACTAAAATAGAAATTTGTATATTTAATATAGGATATGTAAATAATTTAGTTTTTTTATTTAAAATATCATCTGAATATCCATTTAAACCTCCTGAAATTTATCTTAATGGTAAAAATTTCAAAGGATATTTACCTTCTGGAACATTATTTAGAGATGATTTAAAAAAAATTCTTGGTAGTAATTGTTTATGTTGTAATTCTATTACATGTAATTGGGGACCAACATTAAATATAATAAATATTGTAGATGAAATTAGAGAATTTTTAAATATAAAATTAAAACTTATTGAAATTTTTTTAACAAAAAAATTAGTTAATATAATTCCTATTGAATTATGTGAAAATATAATTGGTTATTTATAACTTTCTAACAATAAAATGATTTAATCAATTTTTCTCAATTTTTTCATGTATTTTTTGGGAAAATTAAATAAAAGTCCTGCGTCAACTATTAATTTTTTATATTTTACAGGAGGTTCTATAATATCACCAGGATTAACCATTGTGTAGGACAAACATTTAAATTTTTCACCACCCGAATTAACAATAACATTAATTTTTTTATAAATCTTTTCTTCAACTCCTTCTTTTATATTTAACATATTTAGAACAATATCATCAATATCAAAAATTAATCCATAAACAGTAGAACCTTTTCTTTTAACAATATTTGCTCTGGATTTTTTTGTAGGAAAACTATTATTCTGTCGATTATATCTAAAAGAATAATTTTTCAATTCACCTATTCCTGTAATTAAAGCATTACAATTTTTTAAATATTTTTCTAAATGTTTAATATTCATATTTGAACCATATGCAAAATAATACATTAATATTTATTATAAATATTTATTTTTTTTTAGTAACTAACTATTCAATTATTAATTTGAATAAAGTATTGATTTTTATGATTGTTTCAATGAATAAAATATTGCAATTTTCTACCAAAAATATAAAATTATAATATTTTAATATAACAAAAAAAATGATTAATCCCATAATATATTTAATATCAGGTATGTTAATAATGTTTTTTTTTATTGAAATTAAAAATAAATGTTTTATTAAAAATAATGCTAAATCATACAGTATTAAAATTATCAAAAAATTAGTTAGACAAGCTGCTAGATGGTCTACTGCCGCAATTCAGGATGAATCTCCAATGATAGCCGTTCTACATGCTAATTATGGTGCAGGATATTTATGGTCTTTAAAAGATATTGCTACAGATTCAGAAATAGAATCTGCAACAGGAATAGATGTAAAAAAATTCGAAAAAGAAATTGTTATGGCACAAGATTATGCTACCAAAAAAATGATTGGAATATGTCCTAAATTTGCACCTAAATCATCATATTTAACTAAATTAGGAGGAGAAGGTTAAAAAAATTTATTTTTGTAAATCTGTTAATCTTAATGTAATATAAGTTGTAATTGCAAATAATATACCACCCCATAAACTATCAATTATAGCTGCCTTAACAGAATAATCTTTAAATATTGCCAAATTAGTTCCATCAAATACAGCATATATACATAATCCTAATATAAATGCATCAAGTATAGATTTCTTAGGAATCAGAATGAAATAATTTATAGCTATTATTAAAAATAAATAACTTATAAATGCACCTAAAAAATTTAATTTTAATTCACTACCCTGAATATCATTAACTACTTTGCCAAAAATTGGTGCTCCAATATTTTTTAAATATATTAAATCTATCATTAATAAAACTACTGAAGATATAACAATTTTTTTTATATTCATTTTATAAAATAAATTGATAAAAAAATTTGATTTTATTTTGTTTAAAATAAAATATTAAAAATATAAAAATGTTGAGAAGAATTTTTTTCAAAAAAAGTAATAATCCTATCAAATTAGGTAGATGGGGAACATCATTAAAAAATGAAAATAGTTCTCAAAATCTATATTTACAAACAGATCTAAGTAATCATGATCATTGTGGTAGTGATATTTGTGGAGCACCTTCTAATAGTAAGTCATCTATTAATAAATCTAATAGTACCTTTTTTGTAGGGAAAAAAAAATTAAGTAGTAAAAAAAATTTAAGTTCATCAAATTCAAATATTGAAAATAATGAAGAATATTTTTATCCCTTTTTAATAGGTAGTTGGCATGTCAATTATAAAAAAAATAAATAATTTAAAAATTATTTTTTTTAATATCTAAAGTTAATTTGAAATATATTTTTAGAAGAATATGACAACAATAAATGTTAATTTTACACATAATTTTTGTGAATCACGTATATATGGCAAGCCTGAGATAGTTAATAGTTTTACCAGCCTATTTATTAGTATATTACCTTTTTTTTATGGTTTTCCTAAGAGTAAATCTCTAAGAAGAATATTTTATATATTAATATTCAATGGATTATCTAGCAGCTATTACCATTATTATTTAAATTGGTTTGGAAAACATTTAGATGAAATTAGTATGATTTTAGCAACATATATTGGTATATATAAATTATTTTTATTTTTTCCATGGAGAGATAAGTTTCCAATTTTTTTATTAGATTTATATTTTTTATTAATGCTATCGATTAATACTATTCCTGAATATGATTTTTTATTTCCATTTTTATTTGCTATTAATATTTTTACTTTGTTATATCTAATAATAGAATTAGAAAAAATACTACATATTGGAAATAAATGTTTATTTATATCATTGATCGGTTTTATTTGTTGGCTAATCTCCGAAATTTTTTGTAATGAATATTTATATTTAGGCCATGCTGTATGGCATATATTATTCCCATTGGGTTTTTTACAATATATTTATAATTTGGATATATCAATACCTGAATTAAATGAATATAAAAAAAAAATGTTTAAAATAAAGAACAAATAAATTTGATTAAATTTTCAAAAATACATCTTTTTTAAAAATTTACAAAACTCCAAATCTTAAAAACTATGGGTAATGATTTATGTATGTCACACAGAAAATGTGAAAGTAATAACCAGGAAATATTTGGTATATTATGCAAAAGACCATATGATAAACCGGTTGTTGTTAAATTTGAAAAACAAAATACATATTTGAAGAAAAAAAGAAAAAAAATAAGAAAAAAATATAGATACCGAACTACCCCAATAAGGACTAATTAGAATAAAAATCTTAAAAAAATTTGATTAAATTTATAATATGTTCATATTCTAAAAAAAATATATATGATAACAATAGTTGAATACATAAATAAAGATTTAACAAATTTTAAAACAAAAATTAATTTAGAATTAAAAAAAAAAAAAATCAATTTAGATTTAAAAATAGTTTTTGAGATAACTAAATCTAATTTTAATTCTAAATTATGTCATGCCAAAATTAATAACAGACAATGTAGCAGAAAATGGAAATTTGTAATAGATGGTAATTGTTTGTGCGGACTACATAAATCAAATAAATATTCAGTAATGAATAAAAATAATAAAAATTGTTTTTGTAGAAAATATTATATAAACAATTTTTAAAACAATTATATTTTTTTAATGGTAGTAATTCATTTTTTCTAAATATTTTTTTTTTAAAAATCAATCACATCTCCCCGGAAGCTGGCCACCAATCAGGTCTAGGTAAATTTGTTTTTTCCAAGTAATTATTTAACTTTTCTTCGTCTTCTTCCAGTCCTCGAAAAAGGTGAGAGTACGAAAGGGGTTTGTTGTTCAATTTATCTGTAGCTTTTAAAACCGGTACGATGGGGAATACCATAGATTTAATTTTATTCAATTGAGCTTCGTATTTTCTAATCTTTAAATCTCTTTCTGTCAACATTTTACGGCACTCAGACTGCAAATTTATTACCATAAAACCTAATTTGGCTTTCATTTTATTATATTCCTTTTCAGTGTACATTTTTTTAGGTGATTTCTTTTTTGCGGGCATTTTATATATATATATATTTTATTTTTATTTTTTATTTTTTTTTTAAGACACCTATTTTAAATTTTTTTAATACTTCTATAGCTTTTCCTGAGTGAGCAACATTACCAAAAAATAAATCTGTTCCATCTTGCCCACCTATTTTCATTATATTAAATTTCCCTCCTGGATGATTATTCATCCAATTAGTAAGATCATATACAAAATATTCACCTTCATATTTTTTTTCCCCTATAATAGTCCATAAACTATCAACAGTATTATGTTTTTTAACTTCTTCTATTGAATAATATTTACTTCCAGCTTTTTGAACATTTTTTTTTAAATAATTTTCAACCGTATCTAATGCACCTTCAATCCATGCCTGATTATTTGAGTATGTTTCTCCTAAAATATAAATATTATCTTTATTAAAAATATCATTTATTTGGTCTCTAATATTTAATGAATTAAATTTAGGTTTCCAATAATGAACACCACTCGGCCAATAATGTAATGTTATAAACTCTGGATTTGGTATTTTTTTATCAGGATAAATTTTGTTTAAATATTTATTCAGGTTTTCAATAATTTCCTCTTCAGTATTCATATTATTCCAATATTCCGCAAAATAGGCATCAGAATAACTAATTTGTATTAAACCAGAATTAGGATTCATGGGTATTATAAATAATATTGGATTATCTGTAATTAACTTGGGTAAATTATTAAACCATGCTTTTCCATTTTTATTTAGTGGATATTTAGCAAAAATTCTCATTAATCTTCCATCAGTTACTGAATTTAAAACATTCATATATTCTTTTTTTCTGAAAAATGGAATATTAAAATAATCTTTACGACATATTGTAAAAAAAATATTTTTATATTTGTAATTATTTTCATTTAAATCATCAGATACAATAATAGCATTTTTTGTAGTTTTATTAAAATCTTTTAAATAATATCCTTTTAATATTTTTACACCTCTTTCTTGTAATATAACTTCTAATTTATTTACAATTTGAGATAAACCATTTAATAAAAAATAAAAATCATTTTTTTCAATATCAAAATCTCGTCTTAAAGTATTAATTGCATTATAAGCATTTAATTCTAGAGCTTCAGAAATATATCCAAATGTGTCCAATAATAAATCTACTTCATTAGAATTTAAAATATTATGTAAATGTGCAATAAGATTGATATTTTGTAGATATTTTATATCTTTAGATTTTTCATGTTTTAAAACATATTTCCATAAGTTATCTATTCCAGAATAATTTTTAATATTATAATCATCTAAAATATCCTTTTCATTTTTATAATATTTATTATTTAAAAAATAATGTTTTTTTTTATCAATTTTAATCAAATCATTATCTAATTTTAATTCTTTTATTAACTTTATAATAAGTTTTTGATTGGAACTAAATCTACCTGCACCAGTATCATATTTCATATTTTCTTTATCATATGTATGTATTCTTCCACCTAATCTGTAAGACTTCTCTATTATAACTGTGTTATTGATATTTGATTTATATGCTAAATATAATCCTGTTATACCACCACCTATTATTAAATTATTTATTTTCATTATATTATATTAGATTAAAAATTTACTTAAAAACTTTTTCTAATAATAAAATTATTAAAATGCAAAAAGAAGCAGAAAATAATAATAATAATAATAACTATAACATAGAAGTAACTAACGAAGATTATGAACAGTTTTTTAAAAATAATTTAGATGGTTTAAAAAATAAAATTATTAAACAATATAAAAAATCTTTCTATGATCTAATTGAAGAAAAAACATGTTCAGATACACCAGATTATGACTGGTTAGTAGAACTATATTCAGAAATAAGAGAAAAAATAATTTATTTTTTAAAAAAAGATTCACCATTAAGGAAAGAAATTGAAGAAAGTTTTGATGTTGAATTATTTTCACAAATGATAAAAAATAATGCTTTTAAAGCTAATGATTTATATAATTTAATAAATTATACTTTTGAAAAATTTTTACAATTAGGTTCTCCTGCTAGGGATAAAGATGTAAAAAAAATGAGAGATGATTTGTTTTCATTAATGAAAGATAATGCTACATTTGGTAAAATTGTATCTAATTATTTGAAATATACTCATATGTGCTTAGAAAATTTCTATGATGATATGGGTAAAGCTCCTGATATTTTAAAAAGTCTATTAAATAAAGTGAAGAACCAAAAAAAATAATAATATTACTGTAAAAATTTGATTTATATTTTTTATATTTAATCATAAAAAAAATATAAAAATAAAAATGAGTATAAACAAATCTATACAATTAGGTTTATGTTGTTTAAATACTTCATTGAGAAAACAAAAACCACCTATATTTTCATCGAGAAGAATGATTTTGAGAACTATACGAGAAAGAGGAATAAATTTATTGAAAGAAAAAATTTTACAAAACTTAGATGATGTTGTAAAGATGATAGAATGGAATGAACAACATGGAATAAAAGTTTTCAGATTGTCTAGTGATATTTTTCCTCATAAATCCAATCCTAGACTTCATGAATCATATACATTTGATTTTGCATTAGAGAAAATAAAAAAAATCGGTATAATTGCTAGAAAATTTAATCAAAGATTAACAATGCATCCTGGTCAATATAATTGTATAGGAACTCCTAATGAGAATACTTTTAAAAATACAATATTAGATTTAGAATATCAGGCTACCTTTTTAGATTTAATTGGAATGGGAAAAGATTCAGTAATGGTAATTCATGGTGGTGGATTATATGGTAATAAAGAATTAGCAAAAAAAAGATGGTGTGAAAATTTTCATAGATTACCCGATAATGTGAAAAAAAGAATAGTTTTGGAAAATTGTGAAAAAATATTCAATATTGAAGATTGTTTGGAAATTTCAGAAATTTTGAATATACCAGTTGTATTTGATACTCATCATTATAATTGTTATATACAACTTCATCCTAATGAACATTTTCATGATCCTGAATTTTATATACCATTAATTCTAAATACATGGAAAAGAAGAGGAATAAAGCCTAAATTTCATGTTTCAGAACAGGGAAGTGGTAGATGTGGTCATCATTCAGATTATATTGAAACTATCCCAAATTACCTTTTAGAAATACCAGAAAAATATAATACCGATATTGATATAATGATTGAAGCTAAAAAAAAAGAACAGGCAATATTTAGATTATATCAAAAATATCCTTTCTTAAATTGTCAAAGAAAAAGAGAAAAAAATTTTAAAATAAAAATAAATGTAAAAATAAATAGAGAGATTGATTTACTAAGTAAATTTATATCAATTTAAAAAAAATGATATAAATTTATAAAATTTGATTTATATTTTTTTATTAAATTAAATAAAGATTAAAGATTAATTTACTAACAATGGGTAATTTCTTCGCAGAAGCTTTCATAGGAATTATGTTCCTTATAGCTGTATTCTTAATATGTGCAATATCATGTAAAGTAATAGAATTTGTTTGGATATGTGTATATTGGTGTTTTTCACCGTTTTGGTGTCCTAGACGACATAGAGAACCGTGGCTAGTAGAAATGTGTAACTGTCTTGTATATATTTGTTATTTTGTTGCACATTACTATTGTATTATGGTGGATTATTTTAGTATAAGATTAAAAAAATGTAAAAGAATTGAAAAAAATAAAGTAAAACCGATAATTTATGATGATGTTCATATCATTGTCATTAATCCATTCGAAAAATATCAAATAGCAACTGTATCAAAAGTTGTGAATTAAGCACATATATCAATTTTAAAAAAAATGATATAAATTTATTTTTTTATAAATATTTAAATATTATTCCATAATAAAAAAAAATGTCACAAGAAAATCAACCTATTCCTGATACTTCATCAAAAGAAGATAAAATCAAGTTATATAAATCAATGTTTCCAAAAATGGACGAAGATGTTATAAATATGTTAATAGACCAATATGGTGAAAATATAGTTGATATTCTTCTAAATTTATCTGATGATACTATTTTAGAAGAAAATTTAGATAAAAAAAATGAAATTTCAGAAAATGAAAAAACTAGTGAAAAAAAGAAAAAAAGAAAAGCTTCTTCAGTAATGGAAATGTTAGGAAAATTATATTCAGGCAGAAATTCTAATAATACAGATAGATCTTATGATTATCATGAATTATAATTTCATATATATTAATTCTAAATTTATATAATTTTTAATGATATAGTGCACTTATTTCCATTATTTATAGGAAAATTATAAATTACATATCTCTTAGCTTCTAGTAATTTTATCTTACCAGTTATAGGAAATCCATCCTTCACATAATTAGACATTAATTTGAATAATTCATTTATTCCATTTACTTTTTCTGTTAAACCTAAACTATGTAATTTTTTTCGTAATTCTAATATTTCTTTTAATCTTTCTTCTTTCGATTTATGAGTGCTCATTCATTTTATCAATATACTTGAAAATTATCTAATTTTTTAAACTTTCCTTTATTTGTAAAAAAAATAAATATATATTATAATAAATTTTTTAATGAATTATTTATATAAAAAAGGAAATTGTTCATTAATTTTATTAAATGTGCATGATGGTAGTAATAAATTTTTAAATTGTATTAGCAGACATAAAAAAAATATAAATGAATTTGATAATTATTTTGTAGATAAAAATGATACAAATACACAATTAATTACATTAAATACATATAATTTAATGGTTAGTAAAAATTTAAAACCTTATTTATTAATAAACAAAATACATAGATCTCATATAGATCTAAACAGAAATATAGATAAGGCTTGTAATAAAAATTGTAGTTCATGTAAAATTCATTATAATTCATTTCATGATAAATTAGAAAAGACAGTTGAATCAATTAAAAAAAAATATGGTAAATGTTTTATATTAGATATTCATGGTAATGCACATTCTGATAATATGATACAATTAGGTTATAATTTACCAATAAGTTCTATAAAAAAAAATCTATTCAAAGATATTTCATTAAATAGTGTAAAAAATAAAAATTATGATGAAATTAAAAAATATTTATATGGCACTAAAAGTCTAAGTTATTATTTTAAAAAAAATTCAGTAAATAGTA
>Ga0209631_10005020_pt1 | contig 14283 bp, 10 predicted proteins | sample COG_08_FD_184752 | JGI IMG/M metagenome (GOLD analysis project Ga0209631, IMG submission 184752) | Pelagic Microbial community sample from North Sea - COGITO 998_met_08 (SPAdes) (version 2) | ecosystem: Environmental > Aquatic > Marine > Neritic zone/Coastal water | place: Helgoland, sampling... | reverse complement strand
CGGGTATGTACGCGTCGGGGCCAGGTTGGGCGCCCGGCGCGGCTCCCGAGCACCTCCGCCGGGGCGTGGGGCATCACGCGCACGTCATGCCGCCGCCCGCGGGTCCCGCGCCCGGGACGGCGGCCGGGATCGTTCCATCCGTCGAGGTCCACGCGACGGTTCATATACCGTCCACGCTGGCGATCGACGCGAGGCTCGCGTTGAGGGGTCTGTACGGCGCGGGTATCGCTGCGGCGGCGGCGGTGGCTAACTCGTTCGCGGCGCGGCGGGCGCGGGAGCTCGACGGAAATGCGATTGCAAATGCAAATGCGAACGTGAATGCTGGGAGGAAGGAGGCTGTCGCTCCTGCTGTGGAGGCGACGCGGGTGACGGGCGTTGGGGTGCGTGAGGAGGTCCCGGAGGAGGCTGTGGACGACGAGTACGCGCGCATGATGGCGGAGCTGGGGGGTTAAGGCGTTTCGTGTGAGCTTCGTATAGCCTTTTAGACAGAGGAAAGTGTTGGTCCAATCACAGCGAGCCAAATCGCGATCTCCGGAGCGAGATCTCAGGTCATAGGGATCGTAACAACACCCGTATAGGAACACTCGATCGGCGCGTCCGCGTGACTACCGACGCGTTTCATCGACACCATGGCCGCCGTGGCGTTCACCCCCGTCTCCATTCAGGCGTCCGCCGCCAGGGCGCGCGCGTCCGTCCGTGGCGCCCGCGCCGCGCGCGCGGTCCAGGGCCTCGGCTCGTCCGCCGCTCTCGCGCCCCGCCCCATCGCGATGCGCGCGTCGTCCTTCGGCGTCGGCGCATCCAGCCGGTCCGCCCGTGGCGTCGCGAACCTCACCGTCCGCGCGATGGCGGACGAGGAGAAGGAGGACAAGGGCGCCGGCGTCAAGCAGCTCCTCGGCATCCGCGGAGGCGAGCGCACCGACAACATCTGGAAGATCCGGCTTCAACTCACCAAACCGGTGACCTGGGTGCCGCTCATCTGGGGCGTCATGTGCGGCGCCGCCGCGTCCGGACACTACACCTGGACCCCCGAGAACGTCGGCAAGGCACTGCTCTGCATGACCATGTCCGGTCCCCTCCTCACCGGTGCGAACCCGGACAGCCCGATCCCCTCTTACCCAAAACTTATCCGGACGATCGATCGCCCCCAAACGGCGCCGTCGATCACCCACTGAACTGAATGCCAACAATCTGACCATCACCCATCCGACCCCACCCGCAGGTTACACCCAGACCATCAACGACTGGGAGGACCGCGAGATCGACGCCATCAACGAACCGGACCGCCCGATTCCCTCCGGCGCCATCTCCGAGTTTGACGTCCAGGTGCAAATCTACGTCCTCCTCTTCGGCGGGTGGGCGTGCGCGTGGACGCTGGACCAGTGGTGCGAACACGATTTTCCCATCGTCACAGCTCTGACCTTGTTCGGGTCGTGGATCTCGTACATCTACTCCGCGCCGCCCCTGAAGCTGAAGCAGGAAGGGTGGAGGGGTAACTACGCCCTCGGCGCGTCGTACATCGCGCTGCCGTGGTGGGCGGGCCAGGCGGTCTTCGGCGAGCTGTCCCTCGACGTGATGGTGATGACTGTGCTGTACTCCATCGCGGGTTTAGGCATCGCCATCGTCAACGACTTCAAGTCCATCGAGGGTGACAGGCAGATGGGTTTGATGTCGCTGCCCGTGGCGTTCGGCGTGGAGAAGGCGAAGTGGATCTGCGTGGGATCCATCGACGCCACGCAGCTCGCGGTGGCGGGATACCTGCGGACCATCGGCGAGGTTGGCTACTCCAACGCGCTCCTCGCGCTCATCTTTCCACAGATTTTCTTCCAGTTCAAGTTTTTCCTTCCGGATCCCATCAAGAACGACGTCAAGTACCAGGCTAGCGCGCAGCCTTTCCTGGTGTTCGGCCTGCTCACCACCGGCCTGGCGTGGGGTCACCACATCAACGCCATCGGCGCGTAAGGAGTAGAGAGAGGGCGAAGAGAACGGCGGAGGGGGAGAGAATGGCGAAAGGCGATATCACATGTAATAATCGGCGATAGTAAGTGCTACAGACCCGCCTTTTCGCGATCCTCGCGACGCGCCCGCTTCTCCTCCGCGATCGCGTCGTCCACCAGGTCCATGCGAACCATCAGCTCCTCGTACGCCGCGGACCCGACCCCTTCGATCGCTCGAACGATCGACGCGGCGCGTTCGTAAACTGCGGCGGCTTCGCTCAAGAGCGCCAAAGATTGAACCCGGGCGCTCTCCCGCCTCGAACGTAAACGCTCCTCCTTTGCATCGTCGTAATCGTCAAAGTTTTCATCGCCGTCGCCGCCTTCGCCACCTTGGTCGTCGTCGTCGGGGACCACGCGGTCGCTCGCGGCGAAACACGCACCCCCCAACGCCCGCAAACACTCCGCCACGCCCGCCGAGTCTTCGGGGAAAACCGAAAAGTCGTCGACGTCTTTCACGATGCGTCTGTGCGCGTCGAGCGCGGAGATGACATCCCCGGACTTCATGACGATCGCCGCGAGGTCCACGCGCGCGCGTATCGACTCCACGCTGTGCCCGCCAGGCGCACCGTCTCTCAACGCGCGGGTATGCAGCGTCTCCACGGCCCTCGTCGCCCACGCAACCGCGCCGTTTATTCTCTTCCAAGACAAGTGCAAATCTGCGAGTTCCGATTGTAGCGTGGCGATCGCGTCGCCGTCGTCGTGGCTGGTCCCGGGTAAACCCCCGCCGTTAGCTTCCGCGAGCTTCAGAAGCGTCTCGCACGCCTCCGCCGCCTTGCCCCAATCGCGCCTGGCGCGGTGAAGCGAGCGCAGTCTGGTGTGAAGCGCGGTGAGGTCCGCGTCTAAAACCGTGGCTCCCCGCTCGAGCGCCGCCTTCGCCCTCTCATAAAACGCCTCGGCGGATTCGAAACGGCGTTTGGCCTCGGCTTTGCCCTCGAGACGCGCGCGCTCGTGCACCACCAGCTCCGCCTCCCGCCGCTCGACGAACGCCGCCGCGGTCTTGTAGTCGTTGTGCAGGCTGGGAGAGGTCGTGGGCACCGGCGCCTCTCGAGCGGCTTTTTCCGCATTTGACTTTTTGTTGGCGAATGCCTTGGCCAACAGAGCGTCCTTCTCCCGCCGAGCCTTGTCCTCCTCCACCCACGTCGCCGACGTTCGTTCGTACAGACCGGCGCGCGCGGCTTTCTGTCTGGCGTCCGCCGCGATCGCCTCGGATTCGGCGATGGACTGAGCGACGGCCGCGTCCATCGCCGCTTTGCGCTCGAGCGCGTGTCTCTCGGCTGTTTCTTTTTTGGCTTTTTTGGCTTTAGTCGCTGCTTCCGTAGCCGCCTCGCCGAGCGCGCGTTCGCAGTCACCCGCGAGGAACAGCAGCGTCGCGACGTCCCGCCTGGTCCCGACCTTCGCTCCCTCGGTATCGTCCGCTGACGTGGCGGTACGCGATTCGTCCATCGCACAGGACGCGAGTCCCCTCCTGGCCACCTCGGACGCGTCGGCTATTCGGCCAATCGCGAGAAGCCTCGGGCCAAGTTCCGTCCTCGCCCTGAGCTTACACTCCGCCAAACCCCTCACCACGGCGTCGCTCGGGATCGGCGCTGAATCGCCGCCGCCTCCTTCTCCCTTGACCACACTAGCGGAGGCGATGGAGAGCTGGAGGTGGGTCACCGCCTCGGCGAGTCCGTCGAGCTCAGCCGCTTGGAAGTCGCGTTCCCGGGTAAAGTTTATTTTGGATTTAGCTTCGTCAGATGTTGGTTCTTTGGGCTTTGCGTGCACAGCTGTGTTTTTGTAGAGCCCGAGCCCGCGGCTTCGCTCGTACACGTGCGCGATGTTGAAGTGCGCGCGGGAGAGCGCGGTGGCCTCGGCGCGGGTGAGCGCGCCTCCCACGGCGGACGCGGTCGCATAGTGCGCTTTCGCCAGCGGTACGCATTTTAATAAGATTGCGAGCGCGTCTGCCCACCGTCCGTCGTCCATGGCCTCCGTCGCGGCGGTTTCGCACTCCGCGAGGCGACGCGCGGGTGTGCGCCACGGCTCGACGTCCTTGGACGCGCGCGCGTGCGTTCCGTCGGAGGCGGGGATGTCCCATGAGTCCCACTCGCCCTTTGGCCGGATGTTGTCACGGTTGATGAGATTCTCCTTTGCTTTTGTACTCGGTGCCGTCCTCGAGGTGGTGCTCGGCCCGCGCCCGCGCTCGACGCGCTCGTGGTAGCCGAATCGCTTGACGAGCACGCTGGACGCCTTGACCTTGGCGAGGTTCGTTCGCTCGAGCTCGATGGCGGTCGTCGTCCGCGTCTTCGCCTGCGATGGGACGGGGTGGGTGTCGCGCGGGGTAAGCGTGAAAGGTCCCTCCCAGCAGAGGGCGTTCGCAAATGTTCAATTTCAAAAAGCGGGGGGCCTCACCTTGCTCGCCCCGTCCGGATCCACGCTCGTCGCTAGATTCGGGCGCACGAACCTGTATCGCGCACCCTCGGCCGTCGGGACGTCGTCATCCGAGCTGTCGGCCATGTTTGGCGGCGGATTCACGCGCGGTCAACACTACTCGAGTGAATCACAAATGTCCACCTCCTTAACCGCTCGGATCGATCCGAGTGCAAAAAATAAGTTTCGCGAGATCTCGGCAGTGTGAGGCGCGCGGGGGAGGGTAGACCCGGCGCCGCGGGGAATATCGGCGCACGCGGAGGTCGTCGGGACCTGGCTATGGGATCGGGGGGCTCGGATGCGGACGGATGGTGCGACCTAGGGGAGCTCGAAGATGCCGCCAAGGTGCGAAAAGCGGCGGGGTGCCCAGTTTCTTTTTCCCTCTCTTCCCCCCCCCGACTCCTCTCTTCCGTGCGTATCCGCACCTCACCCGGCATCCGACCCATCATCCAACTCGCACAGGAGAGACTCAAGGTGCTGCATCGGCTGGACGCCTCGTGGCTATCGCGTCCTTGGGACGAGGTGAGGCGTACCCTCGACTTCCCAACATCATCCCCGTCGTTTTCAAAACGAAGGGTGCCAACGTTCATCCGCGGTTAACCCATCCCTTCCTCTTCCTCGACACAGGCGCGCTTGGACAGGATATCCGCGGGGCTCTTCCACGGCGACGAGCGGGGCGAGCGCGCGTCCACCGCCACCGTCAGGCTCGCGTTCTGCCACCACGACGCGTCCAGGCGATGGCTCGCCACGCAGGAATCGCTGCTACTCGCCTCGCGGATCCGCCTCGGGGAGATCCCGCTGGCGAGCCTCGAAAAGCAAACCCACGACGACGACGACGACGACCTCGACTCCTCCTCCGATGATCTGTTCGGCCACCCGCCGCCCGTGGAGGATGGCCACGTGTGGGTCCCGTTCGAACGCGCGGCGCCGTTGCTCCGCCGGCGGGACGTCACCGTGACGCGGGGATGGGCCTCTGTTCCGAACAATCAGATGCCCGAGGTGCTCGTCGCGGCGCACACCCGACGACTCGCGCGGGAGCTCGAGCGCACTAAGCGACGCGCCGACCACGTGTTCACCGAGTCGCCCGGGTCTGTCCGCGGGATCGGGACCCCGGGACTTAAACAAATGCTGCGCGAGTTGGTGCGATGGCGGCCGAGCGACGGCGAATACGCCGCGGGGTTAGACGGCGACGGGATCGACGAAATGATCGCGACGGAGGACGCGTCGCGCGCGGGCGCCGGGGACCGCGCCCGCGGACGGATCGGGCCCGCGGACGGCGTCGACGGGCACGGCACCGCGGGCGGCGACGGGATCCCTGACGCGGATGGGACGAACCGGGGGTACGGTCGTTGGCGCCGGGGATGGCGCCGGGGGAAGAAAAAAAGCGGAGCGGGTTCTTCCTCCGCGGGGCATCACGCGTCCAGTCTACCCGCCGGGCTGGACATCCAACCCAACCGCGATGGCCCGTACGGTCGGATACCCACCGGGCCGTGGATCGCGGAGATCGGTGTCGACGCCAAACGGGTGTTACGCGTGCTTAAACGGGGCGTCAAAGGCGTCGCCGCGCGTCCGTACCCTCCGTGCATGCGACGGCACCTACAAACGCTTCACGTTGAGCGGCACCTCAAGCACCACTCGCGATGGCAGTTCACGCTTTTCCTGAAAGGCATGGACCTGACCGTGGACGAGGCGCTCGCGGTGTGGCGGTCGCAGTTTGTACACGGCAAGATGGGCGATTTCCAACGCGAGCACACCTACGCGGTGCGGCACTCCTTCGGTTTGGAGGGTGAGTTTATTTTTGGTTATTTTTGGTTATTTCCAAGTGGGCAATTAGACTGACGGCGTGTTTTGTTGTTAACAGGGAAGATGGCGGATTACCCCCCCCACACGTGCGAGAGGCTGGCGAAGAACGCGACGCGCGGGGACGGCGAACCGGGGTGCCCGTTCGCCGGATGCGGGGGGCAGGGAGGAGGAGAAGCAGCAGGGCACGGCGGGCCGGGATCACGTTTAAGTGAACTGAGGAAAGAGATTGGCGTGTTGGTGGACCCGATCGCGGTTGAAGACATTGCGAACTTCGTGGAAAGAGGCGCCCCGCGAGCCGCGTGCAAGGCGCTCTTCGCGAGCATCCACGGGACTTCGCTGGAGACGATGCGCGACGATGGGATCCTTGCCGACCTGCGGTTCCCGCACGATTGGTACGCCGCGAGTGCGGAGTTGGAGGAGGAGGCGCGTACGGAGGGAGGCCGTGTGGGAGAGCCGGTTGGAGGAGGAGGAGGAAGCGCTTTGGTAGCGAGCGATGAGGCGGCGGCGGGGGATACACGTCGTCGGCGGCGGCGCGTGGAATTGGAGCTGGAGTCGTCGAGCGACGAGGACGACGACGACGACGGGGACGCGCGGGACATGGGTGAACTGCGCGAAGTTCTCACGAGGTGACGAGTGATGTTACAAGACTGACTCCGAGGTTGACTTGAGATTCGAAGTGAGCGCATTCAACACGCGTGTTGAACATCTGATCAGCCGATGCGGAGACCGAGCATGATCCCGGCGCTGAGCCCCGCCGCGGACGGCACCGCGGAGGACAAAAACCCGACCGCCTTCGCCTTGGCGGCGTAGATGTCTTTTTCGTCCACCTTGCCGTCCTTGTTGACGTCCAGCACGACTCTCGACGTTTTACCAACCAGTCGTTCGAGATTTTTCCACTTCACGTCGATGATGTCGTTGAGCTCGAGCCATCGGAGGAAGGCGTAGACGGAGGCGAGGACCATGATGGAGAACTTGGCGACGGTCTTACCGAGGATCCCAACGCCGAGGCCGACGACGCCGGAGATGCCAAACTCGGTGCCGAAGAGCTTGGAGAGCTCGGCGAAGTCGATCTTGTCGAGGAGGTCCTCCGGTTTGTTCTTTCCGCCCTTCTTACTCCCGGCGAGTGCGTTGGGGGCGTGGGTGAGGGTGGCGGACGCGACGGTGAGCGCGAGGGCGTTGACCCGCGGGTTCCACCACCAGTCGATCGGGCAGTCGTCGTCGCAGTCGTCGCCTGATCCGCCTCCTGAACCGCCTGAACCGCCTGAACCGCCCCCCGATCCGTTGTTGTTGTTGAAGTTGCCGCCTCCTCCGTTGCCGAAGCAGGTCGCGGGTGCGACGCGCTTGGCGGCGCGCCTGGCGACGACCGAGGGCCTCGCGGCGACGCGGCCGGGAAGTGAGAGGGAGGAGATGGAGAACGCGTTCATCCTGTGAGCGATGAGTTGTGGGCGACGCGATGAGTTGTGGGGAACGCGTTACTGAATCGGGCGGGATGTTGAACTCTTCCCGCGTTTATCAGAGGACGTTTCGGAGAGATGTCACACGCGGGTGTTCTGCATGAAAAGTCATACGAGTCAAGAAATCGTCCCATTGGCCAGCTGTGCCGAATCTTGAGACGGAGAACTCTCCAAAGCTTATCGCGAATCTTCGCGCCGCCCACGGGCACAGCGACGCGAGCCGATTAGCCCGGTTCGTCCACATCACCGGGAGTAGAGTACCCAAGGGTTAAGGGGAAGATGACGGCGCTCTCAGTGCGGGCGCAGGCGCCGTGCCGCGCTCAGTTCGAGCGTATGCGCGGTGGGATCTCCGTCTCCGGGTCCACCCGCTCCAACCGTCGAGTTCCCGCGCGCGGTCGATCCTCCACGGCGTTCGTCCCCCGCGCGGTTTCCATCTACGACGCCGTGCGCAAGAGCAGCTACGACGACCGCGACGGGAGCGACGGCTTCGGCGCCGCGGACGGCGCCCCGAACGCACCGCCCGCGTCCACCGGATCTAACGTGTCCACGCGCGCGCAGACGCCTCCGAGGAAATCCAAGCCCGGGCCCGCCATCGTCCCGCCCGCGGTCATCTCCTCCAAGGCTGCCATGCTCGCCGCCGCCGAGGACCTCGCGAGTGCCGACTGCGACATCGACGACGACGAGTGCGCCAAGCGCGCCATCAACGACGACGCATCCGCCGACGAACAGGACGGCATCGTGAAATGGTCCATCAAAGCGCTGGACAAGAACCTCGACGACCTCGAACGAACGAAACCACGGCAAGCTGAGGTCGCATGGAAAGTCTCACGCGAGGCGGAGAAGGTGGTGCGGTCCCCGGGGTTCCAGAAGGGCGCCAAGGTGACGGGGGACGTGGGCATGGGGGTCATCAAGGCGGCGGCGCCGGTGGTGGGTAAAGTCGCGGGCGAGGCTGGTAAATTCGCCGCTAAGACTGCGTTCAGGGCTGTCGTCGGAGGTGTGGTGAAGGGCATTGACGGGCAGGTGTCTAAGGTTAAGAACGGCGGTGCCGGGTCGTCGGGGAAGGACAAGGAGGCGGGTTCGAAGAAGGGCGGTTCCTCCTCGAAAGGTGGACTGGGCGGTCTGTTCAACAAGAAATGAGGCAGTACAAGGTAGACGGTAGCGCAGCGAAGTAAGTTTAGCATTGCAATTGCATAATTCGCGTACCCTAACTAAAACTCCATAGTCTACAAATGCGTCCGAGCCTTAGCATTGGCTCATCATGAGGTGGATTCTGTTCGAGCTGACTGGGAGAGTTTGGTATCTTTTGCCGGGTCGAGACACAGCGAACGGGCGGCGTGAACCGCGCGAGGGGACCCGAGGGAGACGCCAAAGTAAGCGAGCGCGCACCTTCCACGTCTCTGCGTCGTCGAAGAGCGGCGAACTCGCCCCGCGCCGAAGGAGAGACCCTCCCGCGTGAGGCGTCAGAGTCTGACGACCCATCTTCCTTTTTTCCCGAACTTCGGGGGGAGGCAACGGCACCCCTCTAGGCATCGGGCGCGGGGGTTCGGCGACGCGCGATGTCGGGCCCTCACCATCGCAGGCTCAACACCGAGCTCTTCATCACGGATGAGGAGCTCGTCGAGGTGATGGAGAAGGTGCACGATCACATGGTCATATGGTGAGTGCGAACGCCAAGCGCGCCCCGACGCGAGACGCACGCCCATCCCCAACCCTCATTCCGAAAACGAAACCCTCACCGCGTCGCTGACTCCACCCTTCCCGTCCCATTCAACAGCCTCCCCAAGTCGTACGTGCGCGCCATCCCGGGGCTCAGGCCCAACATCGCCGCGTGGAGCGAGGCACCGGACGGATCCGAGTTCCTCACGGATTCCATCCACTCCCTGAACGACGTCGCCGTCCCCGAGGAAGACACCGAGTCAGGGGCGAACAGAGGAGAAACAAACAATGGAGAAGGAGGAGAAGAAGGGGAGTCGCCCGCGCGGACCGCCTCGCCTCGGCCGTCCGCGGTCGTCAGGCTCTCCGCCAACCTCGACGGACCACCCCCGAGGGCAGGGTCCCCAGCACCAAAACCCCCGCGGCTCTCCGGAACCCTCGACGGAGACGAGAAGACCCTATGGATCGGCAGGGCGAAGGAACTCGCGTCGCTCTTCGCGAACAACGCGGGTGAAGACGAGGGTAGGGACAAAGACGGGAACGACGTGCTAAAGTCGGTGGCGGCGATCGAGACGGAGGACACCAAGCCCGGGGTATTCTTCCTCTCCGGGTCCTCGGGAGTCGCGGGCGATACCCTGCGGTACCTCCGCATGCTCGCGTCCATCGGGCACCTGGTGATGTGCCCGGATGACTTTTGCGGCTGGCCCGCTCGGCTGCGTCACCGGCGTCCAGCCGTGATCCAACCCACGGACCCGGCCAACTACTGGACCAATAACTTACTGTACGCCGAGGACTCGTTCGCCACCGGCGAGCTGGTGTACGAATCGTGCGCGGAGAAGTACACGAGTTCCAACCGACTCTCCGTAGTGTACGATGCTACGCTAAAGGCCAAACACGCGGCTATGACTGGCGCGTTGTTGAGGCTGCCGGATACCATGCGGCGACGGGGGATCGTACTCGCGGGGAACAGCGAGGGTGCCATCGTGCTGGGGATGATGGACGACGCGATGCTGGAGCTGGACAGCACGCTAGCTGGGTCACCGAACGAGAAGAACGACGAGACGAAGGGGACGGGCTTGGACAAAGACGGTACTCAGAAGGAACCCGCCCGGCTGCTCGGTCGGATCAACATCGCGTACTCGCTGGAGCCCAACTACTTCACGTACCGGACCCTGAGCAAGGTCCAGGGCTTAGCCGGGGGTACCGGGTCGGGTGGCGTGAGTTTGGGTGGAGGCGGTGGGAGTGGGAAGCTCGGGAGCTTTGGCGCGATTTTCGAATCCGAGCCCGTCTCGGACCCGAGCGTAAATTCCTCGGCGAGTACGCTCGGCGGGAAGACGCCGTCCGCGGAGCCCCGGGGTTTATTCGGCAGCGCGTGGCGCGTGGACGTCCCAACGCTGTGCGTCAACGGCAGCGAGGACCAGTTCTTCGGCAGGCGTAAGAGCGTGTCGTCCGCAATCTTGCAGAGGGCGAAGGAGCAGGAGGCGGAGACGAGGCAGGTTGGGACGCGCACGGGTAGTCAGACTGACGGCGACTTGGACGACGACAACGACGGGGCGAAAAACATGGCGAAAAACATGGAGACGTGGCGCAGAGGCGATCGCCCCAACATCACCGGCGACGCGGGCCAGCGGATGAGCGAGCTCGGCATGACGCGCGCGTTCGTGGCGCAGATGGAGGGTGCGAGGCACGCCATGTGCGACACGCACGATTTGGCGCTGTATAAGCTTCTGGCTGAGTTTTTGAGCGAGCCCGACGGGTGCGCGTCCATCGCGGAACGGTGGGCTGAGGACGACGTCATGAAGGAGTACGTGCTGTGGCGCGCGAAGATCGTCAAGGACAAGTCCGCGTTCGCGAGCATGGCGTCGTCCGATGAGGTGGCGTGGCGCCGCGGGGAGAAGAAAGGGGGGTCGGGGTCGGGGCGGCGACGGGGTCGGCTGTTTCACCCGTCGGCTTCATCCTTTTTGGACCTCACGTCGTCGTTCGCGTCGCTGGTGACGGCGCAGCGAACGACGCCGCCGAGCTCCCCGAGCACCGGCGGGTCCCTCGCGGACTTCGCGAGCAAGCAAAGTGATTCGGCCCCGAGCATGGCGGTGGATCCATCGGGGCCGAGGCGGTACTCGGTGGACTCGGTCATCGGCGTGCCACCCGCCGCGTCGGACTCGTGGGGCCGGTCTCGAAACGACCTCGGCCTGGCGTTCGACGATCGAGCCGACGCGATCCCAAAGCCGGATAACCCGCGTAAGATCAGCGTGGACGACGACGGGACGTTTCGTCGGATGCCGTCGCCGCTGCCGCCGCAGGCGATGCCGTCGCCGCCGCCCTCGCCGCCGAGAACGACGCCGACTTCGCCGAAGAAGAATAATAAATCTTCAAACTGCGTGTTGATGTGAGCTCGGTTCCATGGGGGGGCGACGTATCAAGCCCCCGCGCGCTCGCGTCGTGTAATACTACGATACCAAAGAACGAGGTTCAACAAAGGAGAATCTTAACTTATATTCAAACGCAAAACTCTTGAGACACCGATACTTCACGCGGCGTAATTTGGGTTCTTCTCCAAAACCAGCGAGAGCATCATCTCCCCCGCCCGTCGCCCTTTGTTCGTGAGCTGGATCAGCTTCTCGATCTTACCGCTCCTTTCCTCCTTGATGGCGTCACCAAAGTCCCCGAGGTACAAACGCGCGGACCCGATCAGGTCATCGTTGGAAAGCGTATCGCGGTCCATCACTCGAATCAACAGGTGCTCGCGGCCGATGACGTCCGCGCGCGAAACCGCGAGCGGCAGCGTCGGCACAGCCTTGCCGTCGCAATTCCACACCGGGTTCAGGTTGGCGTTGATCGTCTTCGTTCGCCACTTGGGATTACCCCCCTTCACGTTGACGTACTTGGCCGGATCCTCGAGCACCGACGCGAAGAACACGACGTACGGATCGGACAGTCCGTTCATGTCCGCGGCGATTAAGTTCGTCGCGCTGAGCTCCTCGAAACGCAAAATCCACTGAGACGTGGGCGGCGACCACGTCACGGACGGCACGAGGCAGCAGCACAGGTTCTTGAAGAGCTTCGTTAGCAAGCTCTGGTCCTTGACCGTCGTGGATTTGGTGGCGTCGATCGTTTGGGTCCTTCGCACCGCCGAAGGGCTCTTCTCAACCGTAGAGGGCGCCGCCGTCGACGGCGCCACGTCCAGCGCAACGTCGAACGACGATACGCCTTCCACCGGGGACATCGGCGACGCCGGCTGGTCAGGGCCGTCGCTCTCGATATGAACCGTCGCGGAGTGCGCGAGGAGCTCGAGGGTCAACCCAGCGGCGACGGGTTTGTGGTCGCTGGTGCCGACGTCGCCGGCGGCGGCGAGAAGCGTCTGCGCCGCTTTGAACCCTTCCGCCGTTTTCCACAAAACTCGGTCGCACCAGGCGGGGGTCCGCTGCGTCTTGTAGTTGAACCCCGGCTCGCGCTGCACCTTGAACGTGGGCATGTGGGACGCCGCCGGGTCACCCTCGCTGAAGCCCATGAACGCGTCGCCAGCCTTACGAGATCGGGTGAGCTGGTCCTTGGCGAAGATCTCCGCTCGCCCCGGCGGCCCGGACTTGACCTTGGCCATCATCGCGTTGAACCGCTCTGTCGTGGGCTTGCGCTTGATCTCGGCACCGGGCTCGATGCCCCACTCGCACCGGTAGTTGAGGTCACCCATCCACACCAGGTGGTGGAACGCCTCGGTGCACTCGAGCTTCTCGCCGAACTTGCACCCGCCGACGATCTCGGCAAAGTCGTCGTCGCGGCGCTTGTGCATGTCGTCGTGCGCGGCGAGGTGGCTGTTGATGAAGCACACGGAGGTATCCCAGACGCGGCACGAGACCCCGACGCCGCCCTTGTTGTTCATGATGTGGCCCAACCCGGTGGCTTCGGTGGATTTGAGCCAGTGGTGCACGGCGGGCGCGACGTCGGCGCGGACGAAGACGCAGAGTCGCATCTGACCCAGCGCGTTCTTGCAGTGCAGGACGTACGAATCCCCGAGGGTGTTGGCCAGGCACGCCGTCCAGTCGTCATCGCACTTGTCGAAGCCTTCTCGTGGGTCGTAATCGCCCTCCTGGCATCCCACCACGACCATGTCGTAGTTTCCGAACTTTTTCGGGTTGAGCCCGGTTTCGGTCTCCGGGACGGGCGGCGGCGGCGGGATCACTTTCTCCTTCTTCTTCTTCTTCTTTTTATCCTTCGCGGGGGTATCGGCCTCGGTCTCGGAGTCGGTGTCGGAGTCCGCGCCCATGGGCGCGGGGGGCGCGACGGGGGGAAGCTTAGGCTTGGCTTCTTCGGATGGATCTTCGTTTGATTCCGCATCTCCCTTTGGAGTTTCAGGGAGTTCACCGGCTTTGGAGAGCTCGTTCTCGGAGTTACGCCTGGACGGTGTCCTGCTGCCGCCCTTTGGCCGACCTTGGCCGCACTGGAGCCACGAAGTGAGGTCCGCGGGGGGCGGCTCGTTGCCCACGTTCCAGGTGCCGACGAGGACTTTGAGGTCGTGCGGTGCACCCGCGGGGGGCGCCTTGATGACGAAGAGCTGCGCGCGGACGCGGCCGGCGCCGTCGGAGAGGTCGAGCCAGGTCGGGGGCGGGAGGTCTTTTTTGGAGGATCGGTCCCACACGGCGGACGCGAGGGAAACGGCGGCGGCGCCGAGCTGGCGGCCGCCGTCGAGCGCTCGAACGGTCACGGAGGATGACTCCGGGTGCGCGACCCAGAAGGAGAAATTGGCGAGCCAGGGCTGGAGCGTGCCAGCCTTGCCGAAGGCGGTGCTCTTCTGCTCCGGGCCGTCGTCGACGCGCATCGCGCAGCACGCGTCGCCGCCGGACGTTAACTCGAGCTCGAGGAGGCGAACCCTGGGTAGAGATTGGGTATAGGGAAGGAAGGGTCAGCGATCGGCATTCGAATCCGTTAACGTTCAGCGGGACACGGCTCCGAGGTAAATTCAACAACTCGGATTAGAG
>Ga0209631_10005018_pt1 | contig 14289 bp, 6 predicted proteins | sample COG_08_FD_184752 | JGI IMG/M metagenome (GOLD analysis project Ga0209631, IMG submission 184752) | Pelagic Microbial community sample from North Sea - COGITO 998_met_08 (SPAdes) (version 2) | ecosystem: Environmental > Aquatic > Marine > Neritic zone/Coastal water | place: Helgoland, sampling... | reverse complement strand
TGGAGAGACAGGCGACCTGGGCGGCAATCTTTACATCGTGAAGGCCATCGACGATGCCCTTGGGTACTTTTATGAGATCTCCGAGGCTCTTTGCGCCTTCGAGAGCTATCTGAAACGCGGGAGGCGGGCCAAAGGGGGTGTATTTGCCTTTAGCGGGCTCAGGGTGCGTATCGTCCTTGACGGTGATGAGCCCCTCGCGGAGGATACGGAGCTGGATCTCGCGCGGAAGGGCATCGAAGGAACATTCTGACATTTTTGTACGTTTCGAGCTCCGCGGTCGGACGGGCATGGCGAGCAAGCGCGGGAGGAAGTGAGAACGACCCCCCAAAAAAAGCCACGACAAGAAAATTGACACAGCTGTACAGTCAGTCCTGACGTGGTGGGTATTTCCGTCGTTGGAGCGACAAGGGTAAAACAGCAGGGCGCGCTCTGGCGCGCGACACGCGACGAGAGGGACAGGACACATCGACGGAGATCACGCGATGCGCGCTCGATAGATCCGATCCGATCAGAAGGGTGAGAGGAACGCGTTCGCGGCGAGGGCACGACCGTCGTCGTAATCGCTCGGCGCCGGGCCTAACAACAGGCAATCACTCGTGATCGCTGGTGCTCCTTAGGCGCTGTCGTGATGGTTGGAGAACCGGCGAGGCCGTCGGATCCTCCGGCGTTGGATCGCGACATGCGACGCGACTATCCCGCCGGTCCCCCCGGCCCGACCCCGGACCTCCGCGACCTCCTCAGCAAGCGACACAGGGCCACCGCGCCCGCGGGCTTCAGGCCGCACGCGCTGGACCCGAGCCTGCTCACCGCCGGGGGCGCGATCCCTGATTCGCTCCCGCTCTCCTTCGTCCTGGTGCTCGCGCCCGGCGGGTTCTCCATCCAGAAACCCCCGGTGAGCGCGGAGGAGATGTCCGCGCCCGCGCCGAGCCTCACAGATGCCCTCACCGCCGCGGGCACCATGCTCCATCCCTACGATCGCTCATCGCGAACGCTCCTCCAGTCCATCGACGCCGGCCGCATGCCATCCGGCTTACTCGACGGCATCCCGCTCAAGTACGTCGACGGCGCCGCGCTGTGCGAGGTCCGCGACTACCGCGGCAGACGCGAGCGGCGGCGGGCGGCGACGTGCGCGCGGTACGTCGCGGTGCTGCACCCGACGACGGCGACGACGGCGGCGGACGCCGAGGAACTTTGCGCGCAGCTCGACGCGGTGGCGCCGGTGACGGGCGACGGGTACTGGGCCAGGCTGGCGGGCGTTACGTCCGTCGGGGCCGGTACGCACGGCACGAAGCCGGAGCCGGAGAGTCCGAACGTCAAGGCGCCGCATCCGTCCCTACCGGGCACACCCGCGAGGGCGAAGAAGGCTGGCGGGAAGTCGGGGACGCCGGGAGGGGAACCGGGCGCGAATGAAAAATCCGCGAGGGAACGCGAGGCGGATGCCGCGGCGAAGGCTGCGGCGCAGCTGTGCAGACGGCTCGCGGTGGAGGGCGCGCTGCTCGCGGCGACGTCCGCGCCGCTCTGCCTGGACCCGGATCCCGCGGTGGCGCAGGCGCGACGGGCGGCGGCGGCGGCGAATTCGTCCACCGCAGCTTTGGCGTCTTATGCGGCGCTGTGCTGGTCCCGGCGGACCAAGCCGCGGCCGCGTGATCAGGATCCGGGGGATGACGACCCGCCGCTGGAGCCCGCGGCCGCGAGGGAGTGGCGGCGGCGCGCGAGGTGGCTCGCGCAGCCCGCGGAGCTGCAGCCGAGCCTCGGACCCGACTCGGGGCTAGAGTGGTACCCGCGCGGGGTCATCGCGGCGGAACCGTTCGGAGGTCGCGAGTGGGCGGAGCCAACTCGAGGAGGTGTGAAGGAGACGCCCGCGCGGTGGGCGTGCTACGGGGACGTGGAGGAGTCCCCGCTCGCGGACCCGTTGAGGGGGCGGACGCTGTGGGGCGCGCCGGAGGAGGGCGCGATGCCGCCGCCGGCGCGACCCGCCTCGGTGGCGAGGTGGCGAGCCGAGGACCGATTGGACCGATTGGACCGCTCGGACGACGACGAGGCGCCGAGGCCGCACGTGAAACCGGGGTGGACGTCCGCGGGTACCGTGCCGGAGTCCACCGCGGCGGAAGCGGAGGCGGAGGCGCGAGCTATGGCGCATCGGGACCTCCGGGAGGATGGAGCCGCGCCGCCGCCGCCGTCGTCGGAGCCGCCCGCGGCGGTAAAGACCGAGGCTGTGGAAGTCGCCGAGCACGAGCCGGAGAGGACGTCGATGGAGCCAACGGGGAAGATCGATTGGACGATGGAGCGACTGGATACCGCTTTGGGCTTTGCGAATGTGCTGAATGAGGAACGAATCGGCGACGAGGAGGACCCGGACGACTACGACGACGACGACGAAACGTTCAAAGACCTCCGCGTGGACGGCGGGCACCTCCGTCTGCGTCCAAAGAAACGGGTGATCGGGTGGAGGGACCTGGCAAAGGTGGGTTCGCACGCGGCGGCGGCGCTCGATGAACGCGAAAAGAAGCGCCGGCGCGGGTCGTCTCGAGTCCCGTCGGGCGTCGAGTTTAAGAAAAAGCCGGCGGCGGCGGCGGCGCCGGGCTCGTCGAACGCGAACCCGTCGGCGCTCGCGCTCGTCGACTCCAAACCCACCGTGTTGCTGCAGCACTACGACCCGGAGTGGGCGCGGACGCTCGATCACAAAACATCGCGGCCTCGGCCGCTGCGGTACACCGGCTACGCGGTGCGTAACCCTCACGAGACGAGAGTTTATAACGAGGAGACCCGGGGAGGAGACGCCGGGGAGGATGTAACGAACGCGGAGGCGGATTCAAACGCGGATTTGCAGTTCAGGATCGACGTGGGTCCCGGGTCGGTCACTCAGGCGCTCAATGACGCGGTCACGGCGTCGGAGGAGACGCCCGTGGTGTTCGAGATGCCGCCGTTTGCGAGCAGGGATTTCGCGGGGAGGTTCGTGCTCGCGTTCCACAGGCAGGCGACGAGGGAGGGTTTGGTTCACTTCAGGCCCCCGGGCGGAAGCGCGGCGGCGCCCGCGGTGGGCACGGGTGGGTACGCGCCCGGAGCGATCGATCCATCCAAGGCGCCGAGCAGGCCGCCGAGCAGGCCGCCGAGTAGGCCGGGGTCGGTGCCGCTGCAGACGCAGCCGCCGCAGGGCGCGGCGCAGCAGCAGCCGCCGCAGCAGCGGAGCCTGGACCAGGCTCGCGCGCAGGCGAGGGAGCTGCTGATGCAGGGGGGAGGCATGTCCAAGAATTAGAGACGCACACGTACGCACACGTTTGTCGATGACACGAATATGTTACGATTAATCACGACAACCGCTACCCACGGGTCCCTCACGACTTTTTCTTCAGCGAGAGCCGGAAGAGGTCCTGAATCGCCTTGTCCTGAAACGCGGTTTCGTTGCGCCACTCCTTCTCCCCTTCCGCGTGTATCCTCGCGAGCTCCTCGGCGTTCATCAGCACCCGCCGCCGTACCATCACGGGCTTCTTACTCGCGATCTCCTTCTCCAAGTCGTCCATTCGAACCTCGTTCCCGCGCATCACGCTCCTGGCCATCTCCAACTTGGTCTCCATCAACGAGTTTTTCCTCCACGCGTCCAACGCGTCTTTGTACGACGTCCAGTCCTTGCCGCGCTGCCGCCGCCTTTGCTTCAGAAATCGTCCGATGAGCCGCGCCTTGATGTCCACCGGGACGAGCTGCCGCGCCTCGACATCGTCGTACGAACGAACGTTCTCCATCTTAAACCCCGGCGCGCAGGCCCGCCGCCGGCGCACGAAGTCGGGCCCCTCGCCTTTTCCCTTTTTCCGTTCCGCCGCGATGGACCGCGACGTGTGAAGGTACCGCTCGTAGCAAGTCCAGTGAATGACGAACGAATCGATCTGGTCCGGCATGATCCGGAACGCGCTGCGGTACGCCGTCTGGATCGTCGCGCACGCGCGTCTGAGCTGGTGTAACCGTCGGACAATCTCGTTTCCCTTCCCGACGTCTTCCAGAAACGCCCGGATGTTCTCCGCGGCGTCGCGCCGCCGCCGCCGGTGGTACCACATCGACAGCCTATCGCGGATGAACAACGCCGCGCGAATTCGTTCGCGGACCGCCGCGCGGGACTTGCACCCGCGCCACCACCGCTGGATCGTACCGGCGGCGCCGTCCCGCGCCTCCTCGTGTTTCAGCGCGGCGGCTCGCTCGGGCGGCGGCCGCGACGCCAGCGCCAGGCGCCGGGCTCGTCTCCATCGAAGCCGCACGCGTTCCCACCGCGCCGCCGCCTCCTTCTCCGCCGACGCCGCGTCCTTCTCCGCCTGTTCCGCTCGTTCACGCGCGGCGCGCGTCGCCTCCTGCGCCTCCCGTTCCTTCTTGGTCTCTTTCCGGCGCAAGTTCGCGACGGTTTTCGCCTCTTTTTCGATCCTCGACGATTCCGCTCGCGCCCTCGCGGCTCGCGCTCGTTCCTCGCGCTCCTCGCGTCGCGCCGCGGCCTCTGCGAGCCGTGTGTCCTTCCTGTACTTGGTGAGCGAGGCGACGTGCGCGCCGATGTGGTCCACGCCGGTGTCCTTGGCCTTGGATTTGTCCGCCTTGAGCGAGGCGAGTTCTAGTCTCTTGCGTAGCGCGCCCATCTCGTCGGGATCCTTCGCCAGCTTCTCCACCCGTGCCGCCACCGTGCGGCGGACCCCGGCTGCGCGCTTCAGGGCGTTCACCGGGGGCGAGTAGAGCAGCGCCCGCGGGGGTTCGGCTCGATCCTTCCCGGTCGAACCCTTGGCTTGGGGGTTGAACCCGGTGGGTCGCGTCGTCGTCCTCATCGAGAGCGGCACCTCGGTGCCGTCCCCGGCCATCATGGCGGAGACCGCCCTCTTCATGGTCTCCGGCTGGACGTCCACGCTCGCCAGACCCATCCGCTTGAGCGTCTTGTACGTTTGGACCGTGGCGTAGTCGCTGGTCCCCGGGATGCGCATGGATTCGAGCGAGCTCATCGCGAACTCGTACTCGACGTCGCGTCCACTCGTTCCCTCGGTTTTCTCGGGTTGGTCATCGCCCGGTTGAAAAAGGCGCGCGGTCCCAGCTGGACCAGCCCCTCGATCGCCGGGTTCGGACGCGTTGGTCGTCGCATCCGATCGTTCCGCGGGACCGGCCGGTCCTGGACCCGCCATCTGAACCCCCGGCCGTCGGTCGCCCCGTCTGAACCCCCGGCGACTCTGGTTGTTGCCCAAAGTGGAATCTGCAGCTCGACTTCGAAAATCTGTACTCGCCACTGGGAGTCGAGCCCAGGTCTCCACGAGCCGTTGTTGACCTCGGAAGAGCTCGGAAGGGCCCAACCCTGACGGTCTCGGGGCACTCCCAGGTGGCGCCGTGGTGGCACGGAAACCGGGAACACCATGGCCGCCGACGGTCGCGTTCGGCGGGCAAATCGCGGGGGAGGCCGGAGATGGGCGCGTCCACCGCTTCTCATCGCGCTCCTCGTCGCCGCGATGGTGCCGCCGGCGAAGGGCGTCTGGGAGCTGGAGCAGCTCTGGGAGGATGACATCATCCAGTACGTGCAGCAGTTCACCGGTGACGTGGACCGCGCGGGAACCCCCGTGGAGTCCAAGCGCCTGCGCTTCGAACAGACTGGATGGTATCAGAAGCTGTACGACCGCACCTCGGTCGGCATGGACAAGGTACGCGCGTGTCGATGCCTACGCGCCAGCCTGTGTTAATCTTTGAAAAAAACCGTCGCTCACCCACCCACCGCTTCCTCTCGACTCAGGGCAAAGACATAGTGGACACCGGCCTGGGTTACAACACCGAGTTCCCCGGCGCGGGTACCAAGGAAAACCAGCTGTACAGCAACTCGCTGCGCCGGTGTGGTCCAAACCTGGAACGCACGCCGCAGCGTGAGCTCGGATGCACCAACGACCTGCCCCCGGGGTCGCCCTACGGAGACGCGGGGCAACCGGGACCCGGCCCGCAGCAGTGGGCGTACCGCGGGAGTTCGCTCGGCCCGCCCGATGAACCCCTCGGCGACGACGGGTGCGACTACAAGCTGAGCTACGAGGAGAACCTGAGGCGTGGGTACGAGTGCTACCGGCTTCCTCCCCTGGGCGGAGTGAAGGTGCCGGCGGCGGGGAACGAGCCGGAGAACCTCGGGTACTCAGTCGCCGGGATCAGGCTGCCGGTCGCGACGTGGCGGGACCGGCTCGAGCCGTACTATCAGAAGTGGTACGACAGCGCGCCGCTCCGGTGGGGGTTCGAGGAAGGGACCTTCTTTCCCAGCTGGTTCCTGCGATCCGCCGGAATGCCGAATTTCGCGATAAAGAAGCACTGCTTCCTGGACGCGCACGCGGGGCGGTATCAGCTGTGCAGCGCGTACCCGTGGGACAGGCGGAACAACACGCACGGTTTACTGCACGTGCAGTCCGTGCCTTTCGTCCTCGGGATGGGCGACTTGACGTTTGAAGCGAACGGGGGCGATTCGACGGTTCCGGACATGCCCGGGAGCACGTTTCCATTGGCGTCAAACGGCGAAGGTATCTTGGGGGTGGCGCTGACTCGTTTGTCCGACGGATCGCGCATGGCGGTCATGCCGGTGCGCGCGCGTCGGCACTGGGAGACGCTGGGTTGGACCAGCGAGGACCTTGCGCCCATGCGCGGGGAGAAGTTCACGCTGGACGTATACGACTACAGGGCTTCGGACTGGGGATGGATGGCTGTGGATACCTTCGCGGTTCCCGCGGCTTGGATCCAGATCGAGTCCGTGACGCCCATCGGTGGCCCGCGCGCGGGTGGCACGCTGATCGAGATTGTCGGTAAGAACTTTGGCAACAGCGCGGACGGCATCGTGGTGTTCATCGGGACGAAGGAGTGCACGAGTCTGGGCATGACGCAGACGGGTTCGCTCTCGTGCATCACGCCGCCGGGCGACGGCGCGGGCGTCACCGTCTCCGTCGTCATCGGCGATTACGACCGCATCCTCGTCGCCGGGCCGTTCGGCGGGCACCAGGCGGGACACTGCGGCGACGAGTCCGTGGCCTATCCGTTCTCGCCGTGCACGCTGGGAGAGGCGTCGCTCGAGGCTGGCGTTCCCAAGCGAGGTTTCACGTATCTCGACGCGCCGTACTGGATAAGCACCCCCGTGGTTGAGGCGTACGAGGATAACCAGTACAGGTACAAGGCTGCCGCCGCGGACGACGACATCGGCGATGAGCTCATCTACACCGCGGAAATTTTACCATCGTTCATGCGGTTCGACCCGGCGACGCAGGTCATATCCGGGACGCCGCTGCGAGGAGACGTCAATTGCAGGTCCGATAAGTGGCACCCCGCCGTGGACCGATGTAGAGACGGCGGCTTCCACAGGGTGCGGCTCGCGGTGAGCGACTACACGTTCACGGTGTACCAGGAGTTCACGGTTCACGTCCTGTCCAACCCGTCGCCGTTGCTCGCCATCGACCGGTCGTTTCACTGGCCGACGATGAGGGAGATCAACATGATGCGAGCCAGCGCGCAGCTCTCCAACTACCACCTGAAGGTGCAGAGCGCACTGAAAGCGATGTCGCTGACACCGGTCGACTCTACGTTTTTGCCATCCACCGGACGCGATCCCGCGAGCGCGGCGCTGCGAACGTTGCTGTCCAACTTGCTCCAGGAGACCAAGGTGCACGGCGCAGAGTCCAAGATGCTCATCAAAGCGGTGCGCACCGCGGGACTCGCCTCGGAACACGGCGATTTGATCAGCGCTTTGGAGTCCGCCGCTCGCTCGCAGAATTTGCAGGTTGAACGCAACCGCGCGTCGCTGCCGTCGCTCGTGGGTGGTAACCCCGAGGGGTGGATGGTGCAGCTGCAGGATTTCATGGAAAATTCCGCTCGAGGCATGGACGTCATCTGGCAACCCGCGGGTGGCGGCGGCCCGGGCATCTCCAACAGGCTGGTGTCGGGCGCGGGTCATCTCTACGGCGGGTACCTGCCGAACGTGCCCGGGCCTGGGTACCCGCTGAGTGGCCGCAGACTGAACGACCTGGAGATGGTCATCACCGTGCCGACCATATGCTGGCAGCCGCAGGGTGACCAGCCGGATTACCACCCCCGAATGGTCTCGTGCTCGTTCCCGGGGTACCACGAGATTCACAAGATTTACCTTCGCATCGAGCAGGGCGGTTTACGGTTCATCGAGGGCGTGGTGGAGCCCGCGGACTTTCCCAACGTGGACCTCATATCGTCCGCGCTGGACAGTCAGGACCTGTTGGGTTTGGTGGACGCCGTATCGAGGCGCGCGGCTGCGTACGCCAAACGGTGGGAGGAATTGAACGACTTACCCGAGCGGTACGAGCCCACGTGGACGCACAGCAGCAGCATGCTCTCCATCATCACGAACGTCGGTCATAACCTGACCGTCACGCTGGACATCCCGCACGAGTGGCCGTGGCCCGCGAACGAGGAGCTCAAGCCCGCCGCCGTGCGAGTGTTGGCGTCGGACGGCGTACCGTACCACAGGGAGGAGGCGATTTTATCGATATCCGCCGAGCTCGCCGCGGACGCCGCGCAAGCCGGCGGCGATAACCAGGGCGGACTCGCCTCGATCCTCGAGGGACTGGAGAATAAGCTTCGTGTGTACGCCAGCCGGTGCAGGAACGACTGCGAGGGCAACGGCGTGTGCGACACCTCCGTGTTTCCACCCGAATGCGGGTGCTACCCGGGGTACACCAACGACGACTGTTCACACGTGGGTTGCCCAAACGACTGCACCGACCGCGGCGCGTGCGACGCTAAGCAAATATGCGAGACGGACGACGAGACGGGCGAGATTGACTGCATGGGCGGTACCGGCAAGTGTTCCTGCGTGGAGCCCTTCTTCGGCGCGGACTGCTCGCTACGGCCCTGCGCGAAGCGATATTTGGTTCGTGAAAACGTCGACGTGTCCATGGGTGAAGAATTTTTCAAGTCGCTCTACGAGGCGATGGGGTGGAAAGTCTCCGAGGTTCGGCTCAGCGCCACGAACGGCGACCCGCCGCCGCCAGGGTCCATCGCCGGCGACCAGTTCTCCATCGCGGCGTCCGCCAAAGGCGTCGCGTACATCGTGTTCTCCGCGAGCGAAGACGCAATGGCGGCGAGGGCGCTGGATCCGTTTTACCGCGACTCCATCCCGAGCCGAGGCGTCGCGGAACTCGCGCGTGATTTCCCCGAGGAGCTTCGAGCGCAGGACGCGCGCGAGAGGCACTTGCTCAGTTTGTTCGGTGAGGTCCAGACGGAGTGCACGGGCCGAGGGGCGTGTGACTACGGCGCCGGGGAGTGCTACTGCGCCTCGCGTTATTTCGGGCAGGCTTGCGAGTACACGTACTGCGCAAACGACTGCAACGGGCACGGTCGATGCGATTTTGTCGCCGGCGAGTGCGACTGCGACCACAACTACGAGAACGACCTCCTGTTGGGTTGCAAGCTCCGTAAGCTGTACCTGGCGTCGACGACGTGCGAGGATGCGGCGATGGACAAGAGGGTGGACGCCGGCGGCCGAAGGGTCACGCCGCTCCACCTCTCGTGCATGATGGGCGCGGATCTCGGCGCCAAGGCGATTCGCGAGCACTGCCCGGAGGCCAACGTGCTGACTGGGGAGAAAGGCGACTGCTACACCAAGTTCCCGAGCTACGCGTACGATACCGGCAACCTTCCGCTGTTGACCACGACGACGAACCCGATATGCGCCGACTGCTCCGGGTACGAGTCGCGCAACGTCTCGCAGATTCACCTCTACGCCGAGGAGCCGTGTCGTTCGGTGTTGGGCGTTCGCACGAACGAGTGCGTGGAGGGCCGGGTGGCGAGCGACGTCGTCCGCGGCCTCGGCATGCTTCCGTCCAAGGACCCGGCGCGGCCCACGGAGATCACCTTCAACCTCACGACCATGCGCGGTAAGGACATGGCGTTTACCCGGTTTTTCGCCCGGCCGGGCATCGTGCGAAGGCTGTACCACTCCGTGGAGGAGGGCGGGTGCGGCGCGTGCACCGACGAGGCGCCCCACTGCGGCGCGCGCTTCGAGGTGTTGCGGGACGGCGTGTCCGTGTACGACGCGGTCGTCGCCGCCAACACCACGATCGACGTGGACGTCAGGAACGCGTCGACGCTCACGCTGCGAACCGGGACGGTGACGCCCAGTTACTGGCGACTCGGCGGCGGTTTGAGCTACGGAGGCGGGGAGCCGCCGGCGCTCGCGACGGAGCCCATCAAGGCGAACTTTTGCGACGGTGCCGCGTGGGCGGATGCCGCGCTCGTTTAGGCTAGATAGATTCGCTATTTAAAGTAGACTATAGACACGAGCGCTACACCTTTCCTTCCTTGGCGCGGGCTCTGATGATCTCCAGCGCCTCCGCGGCGGCTTCGTTCGGGGTCTTGCCACCCGCCGCCATGATCCGATCAAACTCCGCGCGGATCTCTGTCTCGATCCGTGCCTTCACCGCGTCCTCCGTCGCCGCCTTCTCTTGCGTCTCGGGCGGCGTAGCCTTGGGCTCGGGAGCGGTGGGGACGGCTTCCTCCGGCGTCGGCGTCGCCGCGTCCTCAATCGCCGTCGCCGGAGCCGCGTGATGATTCATCGTCGGCGGCGTCCACTGGTGCATCCCACCGCCCGTGCCTTGCTCGCTCGCCGTGCGCATCTGCGCCTCCATCATGTTCAGGAACGGCATGAGCTGCTGACCGAGCGGGGTGCTCATGACGTCGTCGGGGAGCGATAGGACGTGTCCCGGGATCTCCCGCCCCACCAAAAACTGAGCAACCTCGTTGCTGAAGTTGTTGCAGTTCCATCGCAGCAGGTTGTACGTGTGCATGGTGAACCGGTGGGAGATCTCGGCGAGGAACTCCTGCAGCAGCTCCTCCGGGATGTGCGTCTCGCCCATCGGTATCACCTGCACGGGCCGGCCAAAGTGGGTGCCCCCGGGGTACCCGACCTGAATGCCGCCTCCAAAGTAGTATTCCTGTCCGTGAACCACGATGCCCGTGTGCCAGATGCCGTCGATCTGCCTGCCCAGCAGCGCGGGGCTCATGGACCGCGCCATCCCTTGGGACAGGTCGTAGAGGTGCAGGGTGACCTGATGGCCGCCCTCGCTCATCGTGACGTGAAGTCCTGCGTGCGCGAGTTGATCTGTGTTCCAGATCTCACGGGCGTTGTCTCCAAGTCAACATCGAGATGCTGGAGGCGCGCCCGCGCTGACAGTCAATCGAAAGTTCAAAATCTGAGCCACGCGTCTTCTCCCGACGGCCCCACAACACCGAGCGCGGCGCCTCGTGACGCTGGATTTACTCGTCGAGTGTATCCTGACTACGTCTCGCCTTCCTTCGGTCGCGAACCACATCGCGTACCACACCACCCTGCTTCAGCGAGGAGCGGATTGGGAGAGTTTTTTTCCGGCCAACGGAAAAGTTATAAGCGAAGGAGCATCGCTGACTAGAGAGAGCGACAATGGCCGAGCTGCACATCGTCGGAGAGATCGTGGGGGCTTCCGGCTTTGAGGAGCGGAACCTGTTCTGCAAGGTGCGTCGCGTCCCCGTCTCTTCCTCCCGCCCCGTCGCGCCCTCGCGACCCCGCGAACGTTCAAAAAATAAACCGAGCCCACCCGCGCCCGTGTCAACAACGCATCCCGAACCATCCCCTGACGCGTACGTCCCAAACACGTTTGTTAATTCGCAGTGGGGCGTGGAGGCGGGAAGCATGTGGGACGTCGTCGAGGGCGAGGCCGGCGGTCAGACCCACTGCTGCTACCCTCCGGAAGGGGAGCCCTCCGTGGTATGGAGCCACCCCGTGGATGTCCACTACGCCGCGAAATCGTTGGTGGGCTGGCCCAAGATGTGGTTCCAGGTGTGGCACATGGACGAGCACGGGCTCAAGGACCTGTGCGGGTACGGATTCTGCCACGTCCCCACCGGCCCCGGCATGCACGAGGTCGAGGTGTGCACCTGGTGCCCCGAAGGGACGCCGCTGGAGAAGCTGCAGGCGTTTTTCATCGGCGGCAAGCCGCGACTGAAGTACGAGGAGGTGATCCACTCGCCGGGCGACAGGTTCAGGCTGGCGACGCGCGCCGCGGGGGTGATCAAGCTCCAGCTCGGCGTGTGCGTCAAGGACTTCGACAAGTACAACGTCGCCCACTGAGTGTTGACTGTATAAACTTCAACTCGAATCAATAAATCATCTAAGAGTTAGCCAAATTTAACGCGAAGCCGAGGTTTCCGTCGAACCCGTCAGAACATGTTGAACATGGACCCGCTCGGAGACTTGGCCATCGACTGCTGGTACTCGTCCATGCGCATGAGCGTCCACGTCCCGGCGCCGTCCTCCCCGTCACTCCCGGGCTCGAACCGCAACACCTTCGTGTGGTACCTGAGCAGCGTGGACCTGTGACCCACGCTCACCACCGCCGCGCACGTCCGCCGAATCGACTCGTACATCAACGCCTCGTTCCGCTCGTCCAGCGCGGACGTCGCCTCGTCCAGGAACGCGCACCGGGGCCTACGCAGGAACAGCCGCGCGAACGCTATGCGCTGCTGCTCACCGGCGCTTAAAACGTCGGACCACTCCATCGTCGCGGACAGACCTCCCTCCGCCTTGAACTTTGCCGGTAAGTCCCCGAGCCCCGCGGCGTCCAGCGCGGCGAAGAGCTCGGCATCACTAAAGTCGCGACGCGTAGTAAGGTTTCCAGGCAGTAAGGTTTCGCCGTCTTCGTCCACATCGAACATTCCCTCTTCGTCGCGACACGACGCGGGAAACACGAGCTGCGCCCGTAGGGTTCCGAGGGGCATATACGGCGCCTGGGGCAGGAACATGGAGTCGTCCACCGCGGGCGCCGCGATGGACCCCGCGCCGGTGGTCCAAACCCCGGCGACGACGCGGAGCAGCGAAGATTTGCCGCAGCCGCTGGGTCCCACCACGAGTAAGGCGTCGTCGGGTGCGAGCGTCAGGCTGAGGTTTCTCCACAGCTCCCGTCCCGACAGCGGCGTGTGCACCGCCAGCTTGGTCAGCACGAGCTCGTCCCCGGAGTGGGGTGTCACCACGGAGCGGGCGATGGTACCCACGGCGGGTGACCTCCCGCCGCGGATCTCGTTCATCTCCCGCATGACCTCGTCCGCCTTTGACGTCTTCCGTGAATAGCCCGAGGCTGACGTCCCGACCCCGCCGTCGAGGCCGTCGAGGAGCTCGAACAGCCTCTCCAACCGTTCCGTCTCCGCCGCCAGCCCCGATAGCTGCTCGAACCGTCCGATGATGATGTTCAGCGCGCCCTGCACGGTCCTAAACGCCATCCCCGCCTGCGTCACGACACCGAACTCGACCTCCCCCGCGAAGTACCTCGGCGCGATGATGAGGCTCGGAAGCGCGAACGTCGCAAACTCGTACGCGTTGGTGAACAGTGCGAGGTTGCGGCTCCACGCGATCTTCCTGAGGAGCACGGACGCGACGATTGTGAGGAACCCCCGGGCGGCGGCAGCCTCACGCTTGGCCCCGCCGTACAGGGCGATGGACTCCGCGTGTTCCCTGGCGCGGACTAAACCGAACCTCAAGTCCGCCTCCCTTCGAAGCGCCTGGAAGTGGAGGCCCATGAGCTTGCTGCCGAAGAGCCTGGTGGTGACGATCGTGCCGAAGAGCGAGTACCCGAAGCAGAAGATTAGTAGCGTCGGGGAGATGCTCCAGAGGACGCCGAAGAAGGCTCCCATGCTCAGCAGCTTCTGCGCGACGGCGAGTAGCAAACCGTTGCAGCTCTGTACGTAGTTCCTGGCATCTTCGCAGATCCGTTGGTCCGGGTTGTCCATCGTGCCCTCCGCCTTCAACGCGAAGTACGCGTGGTTGCTGAAGTACTTCTTCACCAGCAGCCTGGTGAGCCACAGGCGCCACTCCAGCTCCACCAGGTTCTGGACGTAGTGGTATATCGCAAAGAGGGGCGCGGCGATGACTATGATGACTATGTACCTGTTGATGGCGTCGTAGAACGCGGGCTGGTTCTTCTCGCTCAGCGCGGTCATCATGTCCCTCTGGACGTACGAGAACACCACCATGAGCCCCGTGGTGAGCGCGCAGAGCACCAGCATTATCCCGAGCAGGACCCTGGCTCGAACTTTTTGGTCGCCGTAGTAATATATCCTTGCGAGCTTGATTGCGCGGAGGAGCGTGGGCCAAAACTCAGCCTGTTTGCCGTCCACGACCTCGTCGTTCTCCATCGACGCCTTCTTGACCCTGGACAGGGGCTTACCGGACTTCGCACCCTTGGCGCCGTCGTCGGTGCCCATCGTGACGGACCGTGATTCGACGTTCGGATGGTGACCGAGGGTATTAAATCCGGCGACAGCCTT
>Ga0209631_10005017_pt1 | contig 14290 bp, 10 predicted proteins | sample COG_08_FD_184752 | JGI IMG/M metagenome (GOLD analysis project Ga0209631, IMG submission 184752) | Pelagic Microbial community sample from North Sea - COGITO 998_met_08 (SPAdes) (version 2) | ecosystem: Environmental > Aquatic > Marine > Neritic zone/Coastal water | place: Helgoland, sampling... | reverse complement strand
AATATATGGCGGTGATCTTTGATGCCAAAGGCAAAACATTTCGCCATGATATGTATGAGGCATACAAGGGTACGCGTCCGCCGATGCCGGATGATTTGCGCGTTCAGATTGAACCGATCCACCTGATTATTCGGGCTATGGGTTTGCCGATGCTGATTATTGACGGCGTCGAGGCCGATGATGTGATTGGTACGCTGGCAGTGCAAGCCACAGCAGCTCAACAGCCGGTGATTATTTCTACCGGTGACAAAGACATCGCCCAGCTGGTCAATGAACACATTACCTTGATCAATACCATGAACAACGTAACGCTCGACAGGGCAGGGGTGATTGAAAAATTCGGTATCCCGCCGGAGATGATTATCGACTATCTCGCGCTGCTAGGTGATAAATCTGACAATATTCCAGGAGTTCCAGGTGTGGGCGAGAAGACTGCGCTGGGGCTGCTGCAGGGCATTGGTGGACTGGACGCGATCTATGACCGTCTGGACGACGTCGCCGGCCTCGAATTTCGCGGAGCCAAGACCATGTCCACCAAACTTGCCGAAAATAAAGAGCTCGCCTATCTCTCGTATACTTTGGCAACCATCAAAACTGATGTTGAAATGTCCGTCCACCTCAGCGAATTACGCAATGGCGAGCCAGATCAATCGGAACTGCTGGCGCTGTTCAAGGATCTGGAGTTTAAAACGTGGATCGAAGAGGTCCAGTCCGCTGATACATCAAGCGATTCTGCAGCCGTCAACAAAACAACCACCGCTGCAGCAGCAGACACAAATGCTGAGGTTAGCCCAGAGCCACATCCCGAGATCAGCCGAGATTATCATGTTGTTTTAACCGATTCAGATCTAAACACCTGGATCGACAAGATAAAAGCCGCCGAGCTGGTCGCTGTTGATACCGAGACCACCAGCCTCGACTATATGAGTGCTAAAATGGTGGGGATCTCCCTGTCAGTGACGCCTGGAGAGGCCGCCTACATTCCTTTTGCTCACGATTATCTGGGCGCTCCAGAGCAGCTTGACCGCGAGCATGTGCTTGATGCACTGACCCCTTATCTGGAAGATCCGGCGTATAAAAAAATCGGTCAAAACTTGAAATATGACATGAGTGTGCTGGCCCAGCATGGCATTAGCCTGCGTGGCGTTGCCTTTGACACCATGCTTGAATCCTATGTTGTTGACTCGGTGGCCTCGCGTCATGATATGGATAGCTTAGCGCTCAATTATCTCAATGAAGAGACTGTGAAATTTACCGATATCGCAGGCAAAGGGGCGGGACAGCTGACCTTTAACCAGATACCACTGGAACAGGCCGCCCCCTATGCCGCTGAAGATGCTGATATCACCTTTCGATTACATCAGGTGCTGTGGCCAAAAGTGTCAGCGCAGCCGGCCTTGAGTAAGGTCTTTTCTGCTATTGAAATGCCGCTGATACCCGTTCTTTCGTGCATTGAGCGCACCGGCGCTTTGGTTGATGACACATTATTATTTCAACAAAGTCAGGAGCTGTCAGAACGACTTGCCGAGCTGGAAACCCAGGCCTGGGAGCTTGCAGGACAGCAGTTTAACCTCGCTTCGCCGAAACAGCTCGGAGAAATACTGTTTGAAAAGTTGGCTATCCCGGTACTGAAGAAGACCGCCAAAGGTGCTCCTTCTACCAAGGAAGAAGTGCTGCAAGAGTTGGCGCTGGATTACCCGCTGCCAAAAGTACTGCTTGAACACCGTGGCCTGGCGAAACTCAAATCTACCTACACTGACAAGCTGCCGACCATGATTAACTCGGTTACCGGTCGCATTCATACGTCATATCATCAGGCTGGAACCGCCACCGGGCGGCTGTCATCATCAGACCCCAATTTGCAGAACATCCCAGTCCGCACAGCAGAGGGGCGTCGCGTGCGCCAAGCCTTTATCGCAGCGCCCGGAAGTAAGCTGGTGGCAGCGGATTACTCGCAAATTGAGCTGCGCATAATGGCCCACCTCTCCGAGGACCCAAGCCTTCTGGCGGCCTTTAGTGCCGGCGAAGATATTCACCGCGCGACGGCAGCGGAAGTCTTTTCTGTAGCCACCGCAGACGTCACCAGTGAACAGCGGCGCAGTGCAAAAGCGATTAACTTTGGTCTTATTTATGGCATGTCGGCATTTGGGTTAGCGCGGCAGCTAGGTATTGGCCGCAAGCAAGCCGCGGAATATATAGAGCTATATTTCACCCGCTACCCTGGGGTGCAGAACTATATGAACAATATTCGCTACAGCGCTGCGGAAAACGGGTTCGTCGAAACCTTCTTTGGCCGCCGCCTGTATCTGCCCGAAATTAATTCGAGAAACGGTATGCGCCGCCAGGCCGCCGAACGCACTGCAATCAATGCGCCGATGCAGGGAACGGCGGCAGATATTATCAAGTTGGCGATGATTAATGTGCACAATTGGCTTCAAGAGAGCGATCTGCATAGCAAAATCATTATGCAGGTGCACGATGAGTTGGTGTTGGAAGTGCCCGAGCCTGAACTTGAGATCGTCAAGCAGGGTCTCTGTGAGCGTATGCAGGGTGCGGCTGAGTTATTGGTGCCGCTAGTTGTCGACGTGGGTGTGGGCGACAACTGGGATGAGGCACATTAGGCAGTTTTCAAGCGAGGTGCCGCGTGAAACGGCCTATACCAGGCCCTCGTCGGAACAATTAGCATAAATTTCACTTTTTTTAATTATTTTGTGAACTATTTCGTTTTAGCCTGTCTTACTAAGTGCAAGACATGATTGCTTACTCTCCCCCAAACTAAGCAACTGCAACGCTGAAACTCCCAAGCAAGGCAACGCAGAACCCCGGTCCACATTGGACCGGGGATTTTTTTTGTCTGTTGATTTTTAGTCTTTTGTCACCCGCCGGCAGTTTCGACAAAGTCTGCGCTCATCCAATGCCCAAGTACCGACTCGAGTTCTGGTAGCCCCTGTTTTTTCAGCGAAGAAAAAACCTGCGCGCTCAACAGCGTGCAACCCGGATCCATATCGCGGAGATGGCGCTCGACGCCAAGCAGAGCGCTCTGGGCAGGGCCGCGCTTGAGCTTGTCTGATTTGGTTAACAAAATATGCACGGGCAAACCGGCTTGCGCTGCCCAGTTGAGCATCTGCAGATCAAACTCCTGCAGTGGATGGCGAATATCCATAAGCAGAACCAAGCCGGCAAGGCTCTGTCTCATCTGCAGATACTCGGCTAGATGTTTGTCCCATTCGCGCTTCATCGCGATAGGCACTTTGGCATAGCCGTAGCCGGGGAGATCGACAAGGCGCTTACCGTTAGACAGCTCAAAAAAGTTAATCAGCTGGGTGCGGCCAGGGGTTTTACTTGTTCTTGCCAGCCCTTTGGTTCGTGTCAGCGTATTAATGGCGCTCGATTTGCCAGCATTTGAACGTCCGGCAAACGCAATTTCACAGCCCAGATCGTCAGGACATTGTTTCAGAGAGGGTGCGCTGGTGAGAAATGTCACGCGCTTATAATCAATATGAGGGGAATCCATGAATAAAGGGTCATTATCTCGCTGTAAGAGTTGGCGCATGTTGGTATATAATGCGCCCGCTTTAGCCGACGTGGCTACGGGACAGATGACATCATCTGAACCGACGAAACCCATTCTAGCGGATTGCACGAGTTGATTAACCATGAAAAAAAGCTTTTTAACAATTATTTGTCTGGTAGCAGCATTTACGGCTAACCAGGTTCTGGCATCCGGTGATGCAGCGGCAGGAAAATCCAAGGTAGCGGTTTGCGCAGGCTGTCATGGTGGTGATGGCAACAGCATGGTTGCATCATTTCCCAAGCTGGCTGGCTTGGGTGAAAGCTATCTTTACACTCAGTTGAAAAATATCCAGTCCGGTGAGCGCGCAATTGTTGAAATGACGGGTCTGCTCGACGCCTCTTCAGATCAGGATCTGCACGATATGGCGGCTTACTACAATAGCCAGCAACGTCAGATTGCCGGTGCCCAGGACATTACTCTGATCGGTTACAGCGAACCTTCTGAAGTGCTGGAGTTGGGTGAAAATGTTTACCGCGGCGGCAATCTCAAAACCGGTGTTCCATCCTGCACCGGTTGTCATTCGCCTGCCGGCAGGGGCAATGGCCCTGCAGGTTATCCGGCGCTAGGTGGACAGCACGCTGACTATATTGAAAGCCAGCTGTTGAAATACCGCAGTGGCGAACGCGCAAGCGGCGCCAACGCGAAAATTATGCAAGGCGTTGCAGAGCGCCTGAGCAATAAAGAAATTAAAGCGGTGGCCAACTATATTTCAGGACTCAACTGATCTGGTCCATTGAGGTAATGCGGGGGACCACTAGCGGTTACCGCGACCTGGTCGATAGGCGTGATTTTGACCGCTATTAACAGATGTACAGGAGTTTATTATGTTACGACAACTTTCCAGTTACATTTTATTAACCTCATTACTGATTGTCTCATGGGGCTGTGCAGCTGAAGAGGAAAAATTTAAAGCCGGCATTCACTACGAAGTATTACCTCAGGCAGTGAGAACAGCTGACCCGTCAAAGGTCGAAGTCAATGAGGTTTTCTCATACCACTGTGGGCACTGTTATAACTTTGAGTCGGTACTGGAGCCATGGTTTGAGTCACTGGCCGATGATGTTGATGTGCAGCGTACACCCGCGGTCTGGCAGCCTGCAATGGAGGTCTATGCTCGCGCCTACTACAGTGCCGTGATGTTGAAGGTGCTCGATCAGGTGCATATGCCGATTTTTGAGGCCATCCACGTCAAGCGTCAGCCGGTCCGGTCTGAGAAAGATCTGGTGCCTATTTTTGCCGCAGCTGGCGTGGACAGTGCGAAGTTTTCTCAGGTCTACAACTCTTTTGGCATGACCAGCATGGTCAATCAGGCTAAGGCTCGTGGTCGCAGTTATCGCACTCAGGGCACGCCGGAAATCGTGGTCAACGGCAAATACCGCATCAGTTCAAGAATGGCAGGTGGTTTTGAAGGCATGCTTAACGTTGCTGACTTTCTTATTGCTAAAGAGCGCACAGTGGTTAAATAGGCTTAGCCTGCGGTCTGAACATCCGCTTTCCTCTGGCAGTATTGTCTGGACAAATAGTCGCCATGTGTAAAAGCGATTTATAGCGCGTCTCGCTCAGACTACACTGCGAGCTCGCTCTATACCTTTCGACCCTCTGTAAACGAGAAAAGCTGTTCCCCCAATCAAGAGAAACCATTAAGAGAAGCTATCGCAAGCAATGAAACCGACGATTAAACCCGCCAACCCCAATTTTTCCTCCGGCCCCTGCTCCAAACGGCCGGGTTACAGTCTTACCAACCTGCATGTCGATACTCTGGGCCGCTCGCATCGCTCCAGTGTTGGCAAGCTAGCATTGGGTCGCGCCTGCAGCGAGACCGCTGATATTTTGGGCTTGCCCGAAGGTTATCGAGTTGGTGTTGTTCCGGCCTCAGATACTGGCGCGGTAGAAATGATTATGTGGTCGGTGCTCGGAGCACGGCCAGTTGATGTATTTGCCTGGGAATCATTCGGCAGCGGATGGCTCACAGATGTGACTAAACAGCTAAAGCTGGACAATGTGAACAGTTATACCGCTGACTACGGTCAATTACCGGATATGTCTCAGGCCAATCCAGACCATGACGTTATTTTCACTTGGAATGGCACCACTGCTGGCGTCAAAGTCCCCAATGCGGATTGGATCAGCGATGATCGCAGGGGTCTGACGATTTGTGACGCGACTTCTGCAGTTTTCGCCATGGACATGCCCTGGGAGAAGCTCGATGTGGTGACCTACAGCTGGCAAAAAGTACTCGGCGGCGAAGGTGGTCATGGTATGTTGATTCTCAGCCCGCGTGCGGTTGAGCGTCTCGAGAGCCACACCCCGGACTGGCCGATACCAAAGATCTTCCGCATGACCAAGGGCGGCAAATTGATTGAAGGTATTTTCCGTGGCGAGACCATCAATACTCCGTCAATGCTCTGTGTCGCGGACTATCTTGATGCCCTCGATTGGGTGCGCTCGATTGGCGGGCTGCCGGCAGCGATTGCCAAATCCAATGCCAATCTTGACGTGATTAAAGGCTTTGTCGACAGCCGTCCCTGGGCGCACTTTCTCGCTCAGGAAGAAGACCAACTCTCCAATACTAGCGTCTGCCTGACACTCGATCTTGAGCCCGAGCAGGTTAAGCAGGTAGTGAAGTTGCTTGATACGGAAGCGGTTGCCTACGATATCGGCGCCTATCGCGACGCGCCGGCAGGCTTGCGTATTTGGTGCGGTGCCACTGTTGAAGCATCTGACCTAAACGCTTTGCTGCCGTGGCTCGATTGGGCCTACACGCAAGTTTCTGGGTAAACCATACTCACGTAGCAAACATTGTTTAACGATTTAAAACCGGAACCTAAAACATCATGTATAAAATTCGTACTTACAACGCCATTTCATCTAAAGGCCTGAGCCGCTTTCCCACTGATACTTATCAGGTATCTGGCGATATTTCTGATGCCGATGGTGTTTTGCTCCGCAGTCAGAAGCTGCATGATGAAGTATTGCCTGAGTCGGTGGTTGCGGTGGCTCGCGCTGGCGCAGGAGTCAACAATATTCCTTTGGCCGATTACACCGAGAAGGGCATTGTTGTATTCAATACGCCGGGTGCTAACGCCAACGCTGTAAAAGAACTGATTGTGGCAGCACTGTTAATGGGTTCTCGCGATATCTACGGCGGCATGAACTACGTGCAAAGTCTCACTGAGATGACCGATTCGGCCGAGATGGGCAAGCTTCTTGAGAAAGAGAAAAAGCGTTTTGCTGGCGGAGAAGTGCAGGGAAAAACTCTTGGGGTTGTTGGCCTCGGTGCGATTGGATCAATGATTGCTAATCTCGCACTGGATTTGGGCATGAATGTCATTGGTTACGATCCAGCCATCTCGGTTGAAGCCGCTTGGCAGCTGTCCAGCAGTGTCGAGCGCATGGAGAACCTTGAGGCATTGCTTGCCCGTGCAGACTTTATTACCCTGCATGTTCCCGCTATTCCAGCCACCAAGCACCTGATCAATAGCAAAACTCTTGCGGGTATGAAGAGCACGGCCAAGATTCTTAACTTTGCCCGCGAAGAGATTGTCAGCACTGAAGATATGATTGCGGCTCTCGATAAAGGAACGGTTGCCGGATATATCACCGACTTCCCGACACCTGATCTGCTCGGCCGTAACGATGTACTGCTGATGCCTCATATCGGCGCCAGCACTGAAGAGGCTGAAGAGAACTGCGCGGTGATGGCCGCCAACCAGCTGATGGATTTCCTCGAGAACGGCAATATTCGCAACTCGGTTAACTACCCGCAGATCAAAATGTCACGCAATGGCGGCACGCGGATTACCTTTACCAACAAAAATGTCCCGAAAATTCTCGGTAGTGTGCTGTCAGTGCTTGCCGACGCTAACCTCAACGTTGTCGATATGGTTAACAAGAGCCGCGAAGATATCGCCTACAATATTATCGATGTCGAGGGCAATATTGATGACAGTATCAAGTCAAGTATCGCCGGGGTTGATGGCGTTGTGAGTGTTAGAATTATCTAATCCGGGGACGCTCTACCGGGGTGACTTTTCTTTCACCTCGGTAGAGAACAGCTTTCCACGCACAGTGTGTCGATACTCTTTCGGGCTATTCCCAGACCACTGCTTGAAGCGCGTAGAAAACCAACTGGCATCGTTATAGCCGCTGTAGCCAGCTACCTCTAAAATTGACAAATCACTATTCTTCAATAAATCACACGCAAACGTCATGCGTACTTCGGTCAGGTAATCGCCAGGTGTTTTGCCCACAGCTGCCATAAAGCGCCGATTGAAAGTCCTTGTGGTGATACCAAGCTGCGCAGCCAGCTCTGGCACGGATAGTTGCTTGCTGAGATTATCCTGCATCCAGATCTGTGCCTGCACAATCGCCTCGTCACTATGAACTTTCTGTTGGTCGCTAAAACTGACCGGTTCCGTGAGATTACGAATCTCATGGAAAAAATTTCGCTGTGCTTGGCGCGCAATCACACGTCCAAAAATCCGTTCGACCTGATGCATAATTAATTCGGCCATGGCATTGATGCTGGCGGCACAATAGATATTACCGGCCTGGGTAGTGAAGTGCTGGCGCGCAAGCTTCAGCTTTGGATAGCTGCGTTGCAGCTGGTCGAAATAGTGCCAATGGGTGGTGGCAGGTTTGTCGTCGAGTAAGCCAGCTTCAGCGAGAAAGCATACGCCGGTGCCGACTGCGGTAAAGCTGGAGTTGAGTTGATATTGCTTTTGCAGCCAGGGAATATAGGCTTCATTTTTAGCTATTGCTGGCCGCGGGTTGCGCCATAGCGCTGGAATATGGATCAGATCGCTGTTGAAATAATCGTTAATCGAGTGGGTCGGAGTGAGCTGGAAGCCTGCAGATGTCAACACTGGTTTGCCATCGGCGCTAACCCAGCGGATCTCGATTTTGCTTTGAGCATGCCTGCCTGCGCGGGCCATAGCTTGGGCAAATTGAAATATCTCCGCTGCCAACGTGGTACTGGAGACGAGCATGTTGTCACACAGTAAAAGGGTCAGATTGAAGGTCTTCATTGGCGCACATCGCATAATTGGCTAAATAATAGTATAAAGTGGCCATATAACAAAATAAATATTAACGCATCCTGCTTAAACTGGCAGTCAGTCAATCGCTGATCATTAAGGATATCCCATGCCCAATGCACTTCCAGTTATCGTCGGTTTTGGTGGCTACAATGCTGCTGGACGCAGCTCTTCACATCAAGCTTTTCGGCGTATGATTCTTGAGTCTCTGCCGCCCTCAGAGCAGCTCGACACGGTTGTTAGTCTTGCCTGTTTGATGGGCCAGGTGCGCAAAGCGGGTGAGCGCTATTGCGATGCAGCGGGTGCGCACTTCAGCGCCACCGAGGTTGATCAACGCTTTCGTCAGAGCGTATTGGATGGCACGTTGATACGAAAGATTGAGCTGTTTGATCCGGCCAAGGTGCCCGGCCACAAGAAGATCTCCCTCAGTGATGACGCCAGTCAGCCGATCCTGTTTACCATGCTAAAGAGAGATCTCCCGACCGTTCCACCACAGAATTGGACCATCAGAGATTTGGAAAATGGATCCGTTGAAGTTACTGCGTCGGCCAGTAACCACTACTTGGTCGAGTCACACTATGAGCTGGCGGCAAAGGCCGCCGGACAGCTTCCCACGGGCTTTGATCCAGCTAATCATTACAATAGTCGCTTTCACCCTCGCAGTTTACAGTTGGCACTTTTAGGTGCCAGTGATGCTGTGCATTCAATTGGTATTCCCTGGGAAAAGGTCTCTGATTCAGTGTCTCCAGACGAAGTGGGCGTTTACTCATCTAATGTATTAAGCCAGATGACAGAAGAGGGCTTCGGCGGTCTTTTGCAGGCGCGCCTGAAAGGCGGCCGAACGACTGCTAAGCAGTTACCTTTGGGGCTTAATTCAATGCCCGCGGACTTTATCAATGCGTACGTGCTTGGTAGTGTTGGTCATACTGAAGCCATCACAGGCGCCTGCGCCAGCTTTCTCTATGTGCTACAGGCTGCCGTGCGTGATATCCGCAGTGGTCGGCGCCGCGTAGCGATTTTGGGCAATGCCGAGGCGGCGGTGACGCCAGAAGTCTCCGAGGGCTTTTCCAATATGAGTGCCCTGGGCAGTGACGAAAATCTGTGTAAGCTCGATGGAGTTGATACCCCGGACTGGCGTCGTGCCAGTCGACCATTTGGCGAAAACTGTGGCTTCACTCTCTCTGAAGCGACGCAATATATTGTATTGATGGATGACGCACTGGCTGTTGAGCTGGGCGCTGATATTCACGGCGCGGTACCTGAGGTGTTCATTAATGCCGACGGTGTGAAAAAGTCGATTTCGGCACCCGGCGTGGGCAACTATATTTCGTTTTCTAAAGCGGTCGCTTCAGCGATTGCTGTTGTTGGCGAAGAGAGCGTTAAACATCACAGCTTTGTGCATGCTCATGGTTCAAGCACTCCAGCCAACCGAACTACCGAGTCGTGTCTGATCGAAAATATCGCTGAAGCTTTTGATATCCACAATTGGCCGGTGACGGCAACCAAATCTTTTGTCGGCCACTCACTGTCTACCGCCAGTGGTGATCAATTGATATCAGCGCTGGGAACCTTCAAATATCAAACCATTCCCGGTATTAAAACGATTTCCCAGATCGCTGAGGACGTCTGCCAGGAGCGCCTGCATTTTCCTCTACAAGATCTAGATGTTAGCGACACAAAAATGCATGTCGCCTTCATTAACTCCAAAGGTTTTGGTGGCAACAATGCCACGGCTGTGGTGTTGTCTCCGGAGAAAGTGGAGCAGATGCTGGCCGTGCGTTACAGCACCCAATTTCCCGTTTACCTCGATCGACGTGAGGCCACCCGTTCCGCGGCCAAACAGTATGCCGTTGAGGCCGATGCTGGTGAGTTGAACGTGATCTATCGTTTTGGCGAGCCGCTGATTGACGAGGCGGGCGTAGTGATTAGTGCTCAAGGTATTCATGTTCCAGGTTTCGCTCGAGATATTACTTTTGATCTGGAAAATCCCTGGCAAGATATGCAACAAACTGTTGCAGACGCTTAATCAGCGCCTGATCGATTCGCCGCGCCTGATTTATTCGGACTTCCGGGTCGACCTTGGCGCCATCCGTTTCTGCGGGCGGAGCGTGAGCAGCCTTTGCTGCGGTGATAAACAGTGTCCCGCCATGAACTGCCACTAACCTTGCTTCATTACCGGCCGTCCTGCCAAGCTGATCCTGGAGCACTGCGCCGCCGGATGCGCCTGCACGCGCATCACAGTCGTGGAAGAGTAATTTTTCGCTGGCAAACTGTGTCGAATTAAAGGCTATGCAGCCCGCCGATTCAGTGATCTGATCAAGCGAGCTGTTATAGCCAATCAAATATAGCGGCTGGCTTTGACGGTCTTTCTGGTCCACTTCTTGTGCATTAGATAACCGCGGCTCAGCCAGTTGCAGCGCCGGTTGTCGCGGCGGTTTTGCCAGTGCGACAAAAACGATATCCGCTTCGGATTGATGTATTTTATTGGCTGCCAGTGGCCTGAACTGATGATCTGAAACAGCGGCAAAAGGAATGGCTTCAAATCGATTGTTTTTTGGAAGATAGCTGCATGACTGGTACATTTCGCCGCTATCTTCATCAAACAATATATGTGCGGCAGTGATGATAAGCGCTGGGGTCGGGGCTGACCGCTGTGGCTCGGCCGCGGGATTAATATGGGTGGCTGTGCCTCGCAAGCTACCATCACAGAATACTGTTCCTATTGCATGGGCTTCTATGCGTGTCGAGATTCGACGTTGATCCTCGATGCCATTGTGCGGATTACCATCACCAAAAACGGCGGCGTCGATTGGCTTTGATGATGTAACCAGACTAAGGCCAATTGCGGTCAGCCATGACACGCAAAAACGGTATCTCACCGTGCGTGCCTCAGCCCATATCTCCCCAAAGTGATTGCAGAATACTGATCGCGGCAAGCGGCGCTGTTTCGGTACGCATCACTCTGGGGCCCAGCGCGAGGGCGTTAAAACCCTGTGCCATGGCATTATTGATTTCACTCTCACTCAAGCCACCCTCTGGACCAACTAAAATAAAGGCGCTTTCAGGCGCTTGATACTGTGTCAAACGTTTTTCAGTTCGATGGTGCAATACCAATTTTAATTCACTACTTGTTGTGTTTTCACTCAGCCAATGATCAAGGCTTTGTGGGTTGTGAATAGTTGGCAGTCGATTGCGCTGGCACTGCTCGCAGGCGCTGATGGCCACCTGTTGCCAGTGGCGAATCTTCTTGTCGAGGCGTTCGCCACTGAGTTTCACTTCGGTGCGCTCAGTAAATAGGGGGGTAATAGCAGTTACCCCCAGCTCGGTAGCTTTTTGCACTATCCAGTCCATGCGTTCACCGCGAGAGACCCCAATTGCGAGATGCAGTTTTAGCGCAGATTCGCGATCAACTTCTCGGCCGTCGCCAACCAGCGCCGTCACTTGAGACTTGCCAACCTTGCTGAGCTCGGCGGTGTATTCTCCTCCCAGGCCGTTGAACAGAACAATTTCCTGGCCGGGCGTCATACGCAATGCCGAGGCGATATGGCGCGCAGCGCTGCCGTCGAGCATAATGTTGGCGCCGCTGTTTAGGGGCTGGTCGATATAAATTCGTGGAATGCGCATAGCGACGTGTTAGTTATTTTCTGTAAAGCCGAGATTACGGCATAGCGTACCAGTAACTTGCCATTGATTCATGGTGTAAAAATGCAGTCCCGGAGCGCCGCCATCGAGCAGCTTCTGACTCAGTTCGCTAATGATATCGATGCCATAGCTGACCAAGTCTTCCATATTGTCGCTGCGCTCCTTGAGTTGCCAGCGCAACCAGCGCGGAATATCGGCGCCACAACTGTCGGAAAAACGAATCAGATTGCTGTAATTAGTCAGCGGCATAATGCCTGGAATAATCGGCTCGACGATTCCGGCTTTGGCGCACTCGTCGACAAATTTAAAATAGGCGTCGGCATTGTAAAAATACTGCGTGATCGCGCGGTTGGCGCCAGCCTTGAATTTTTCGCCAAGCCAGTAAATATCTTTGCTGTAGCTTTCGGCTTCGGGGTGGATTTCCGGGTAGGCGGCGACATTGATATTAAAATGGTCGCCGGTATTTTCGCGAATAAATGTGACAAGCTGGTTGGCATGAATCAGTTGTGCAGCACCGCCGATGCCGGATGGCAGGTCGCCGCGCAGAGCAACCAGATGTTTTACACCAGACGCTTTATAGCTATTGAGCAGCGCCAGTACCTCTGCCTTGTCACTGCCACCAAATGAGAGGTGTGGTGCGACGGCAAAGCCATCTGATTGAATGGCGGCAACCTGATCCATAGTCGTTGTGCGGGTTGAGCCGCCGGCGCCATAGGTGACAGAGAAAAACTCGGGATTAAATTTTTCCAGCGCCTGGCGAGTGGTCGCCAGGCTGGCTTTCCCCTGGTCAGTTTTGGGCGGAAAAAATTCAAAGCTAAGGTGCGGGGTTGGATCAGCGCTATCGCTTTTCATTGCAAGTTATTCCTTTAATAATGATTTTCCGCTTTGCGACTGCGCGACCCTCGAGGCGGGGGCCGCTGTGTCAAGCAGGTAATCGCTTAGTACTTATAGCTATCGCCTTTAAACGGACCTTCAACCGGCACGTTGATATAGTCAGCCTGGGCCTGGGTCAGCTTGGTGATTACACCACCAAAGCCGCGCACCATATGCGCTGCCACTTCTTCGTCCAGATGCTTGGGTAGCACTTCTACCTTTAGCAGAGCAGCTTTGGTCGCATCATCCTGTGCGGCATACTGCTTGCTATAGAGATCGATTTGCGCCAGTACCTGATTGGCAAAAGAGCCATCCATAATACGGCTCGGGTGCCCCGTTGCGTTGCCGAGATTAACCAGTCGCCCTTCGGCCAACAGCAATAGATGGTCATTGCTAGCTTTGTCACGATAGATCTTGTGAACCTGAGGTTTAATTTCATCCCACTGCCAGGTTTTGCGCATGTAAGCAGTATCGATCTCATTGTCAAAGTGGCCGATATTACAGACTACGCAGCCGCTCTTGAGAGCGCCGAGAATGTCGGCACCACAGACATTAAAGTTGCCGGTTGTGGTCACCAGCAGGTCGGTATGGGCCAGCAATTCCGCATTGACACCTTGAGTAGAATCACCATTATTGTACGTTGAAACTACTTCAAAGCCGTCGAGGCAGGCCTGCATGGCGCAGATTGGGTCTGATTCGGTGACCTTCACAATCATGCCTTCCTGGCGCAGAGACTGGGCGGACCCTTTGCCGACATCACCATAGCCGATTACCACCGCTTTCTTACCTGACAGCAAATGGTCAGTTGCGCGCTTAATGGCATCGTTAAGACTGTGGCGGCAGCCGTACTTATTGTCACACTTTGATTTAGTTACAGAGTCATTAACATTGATCGCCGGCACTTTCAGCTCGCCGCGCTCAAGCATCTCGTAAAGTCTGTGAACACCGGTTGTGGTCTCCTCAGTAATGCCATGCACGGCGTCCAACACCTGCGGGTACCGCTCATGCAGTAGGGCTGTGAGGTCACCGCCATCATCGAGAACCATATTGGCATTCCAGGGCACGCCATCTTTTAACACCTGTTGTTCCAGGCACCATTCATACTCTTCTTCAGTCTCACCTTTCCAGGCGAATACAGGCGTGCCATTGGCGGCTACAGCGGCTG
>Ga0209631_10005014_pt1 | contig 14296 bp, 11 predicted proteins | sample COG_08_FD_184752 | JGI IMG/M metagenome (GOLD analysis project Ga0209631, IMG submission 184752) | Pelagic Microbial community sample from North Sea - COGITO 998_met_08 (SPAdes) (version 2) | ecosystem: Environmental > Aquatic > Marine > Neritic zone/Coastal water | place: Helgoland, sampling... | reverse complement strand
GAACCTGCTCTTAAGTCACTAGACAGTGTTCGTACTGGCGTCACCAAGGCATGGTATGCTGAGCAACGTCGGCAAATAGCGCAAAAAAATGGTGAGGCAATGATCACATCCCTGAATGCAGGTGGTGACATTACCAAATTAGCAAAAGAAAAGGGGCTAACTGTATCGCTGACCAAACCTATCAGCAGAACAGGTGATGGGGGATTACTATCTGGTGAAGCAATTAAGCAACTTTTTGAAGCGAAAACTGGTTTTAGCATTGGAGCTGCCAATACTAAAAACTATACAGTTGCAAGATTAAAACAAACTGTTACGGCCAATCCCACAGCGGATATTGACAAACTCAAAGCCACAAGCAAGAAACTTTCTCAATCCATTCGCAATGATCTACTAAGCCAGCTTGCAAATGCACTGCAGCAACGCTACCCGGTTACTATTAATACTGCAGCCATTAACGAGCTATTTTAGCGGCTGAGAGCCATGAAATATTTACCTGAAACGGCTGACTTCAAAAAAACATACGATTCTGGTAAGCCACAGGTTGTCTGGACTACACTACTATCAGACCTAGACACTCCTGTTGCTGCCTTCCTAAAATTAGCAGGAGAACAAGCCAATTGTTTTTTATTAGAGTCTGTTGAGGGCGGCGCAACTCGCGGACGATACTCTTTTATTGGGTTAAAGCCTGATGTAATCTGGCGCTGTTTTGGGGGTCATGCTCAGATAAATCGCGATGCACTGTCCAATCCTAATACCTTCGAAGATTGTTCTGAATCCACAATTCCATCCTTAAAGTCCTTGGCAGATGAGTCCTGCGTAGATTTACCGCTCGGGTTGCCGCCCATGGCGACAGGTCTGGTCGGATACCTTGCTTATGATACAGTGCGCCTTGTTGAAAAATTACAAGAAGTAAATCCTGATATTCTGGATGTTCCCGATGGGATTTTCTTGCGTCCAACCATCATGGCTGTTTTCGATACCATCGAGGATACTGTCACTTTGATCACACCTGCTAGACCTTTTGATGGCGAAGAGTCAACCCAAGCATATGAAGCTGCCATCAATCGCTTGGCCGAAACTGTGGGGCTAATGGAAAGCAGTTTGCCTCAACAAGTGGATCACACCAATCACGAAATACCTGACCCGGTTTCCAATATTAAACACAGCCACTTCCATGAAATGGTCAAAAAAGCCAAACAATACATACTCGCTGGTGATATTTTTCAAGTTGTGCTATCCCAACGCTTTTCTGTCCCTTTCAAGTTGCCACCATTTTCTTTATACAGAGCCCTGCGTCGCTTAAACCCGTCACCGTTTCTTTTTCACTTGAACTTTGGTGCATTCTGCGTTGTTGGATCAAGCCCAGAAATCCTTGTACGAGTGCGCGATAAAAAAGTCACCATTCGGCCCATTGCAGGAACGCGACCAAGGGGCAAAACACACGAGGAAGATCAAGCTCTAGCTGACGAGCTTCTTGCAGATCCAAAAGAACTTGCTGAACACCTAATGCTACTTGATCTAGGTCGCAACGATGTAGGCCGAGTCGCCAAAATAGGGACAGTTAAGGTCACAGATCAATTAATGATTGAACGCTACTCACACGTTATGCATATAGTCTCTAATATAGAAGGTGAACTTGATCCAGATTTTGATGCTCTTAAAGCCTTACTAGCTGGCTTTCCTGCTGGCACAGTTTCTGGTGCGCCCAAGGTTCGTGCCATGGAAATCATTGATGAGCTGGAAACAGAAAAACGAGGTATTTATGCTGGATGCATTGGCTACTTCGGAGCAAATGGAGATATGGACACCTGCATTGCGCTTCGGACAGCCATCGTTAAGGATGATACTATGTATGTTCAGGCGGGTGCTGGTATTGTGGCAGATAGTGATCCTGAAGACGAATTTCAGGAAAGTCATAACAAGGCTCGCGCGCTAATACTCGCTGCGCAGGAAGCAATTCGTTTCTCCAGTTCACGAAATTGATAATGACTGTCGAAAAATACGTTACAGCCCAGAAAATAACAGTAATATCAACTTTGGCTTGGTTTTATATGCAACAAAAAATCAAATGTTTTTCATATGTACTACTTAAATTCAATGATTGCCTAATTTTTTGACAATAGTCGTTAAAGGCACAAGTTGGAAACCCTTGGCTTCTAAACTTTTGAGCCAGGTTTGCAGGGCTTTTATGGTGGCATCACGAGGGTGTCCAATTGCAACAACTGCACCTATCCGCCGAGCTATTTTTTCAACTTGCGCTAACTGAGCATTGACGGCTTTTATGTTGTTTTCGTTATCGAGAAAGATGTTTCTCTCAACTGCAGGAACGCCCAACTCCCTCGACAACTTCGCGCCAACAGTTTTGCTCGAGGTCCGCGAGTCTAAAAACAACAGTCCACGACGTTTAGTTTCCTCAATGACAATCCGCATAGACTTACTGTCAGAAGTAAACTTTGACCCCATGTGATTGTTAAGGCCAACATAATTGGTAAAACGACTGAAACCCCAGTCAAGTCTGCGACGAATCTCTTGTTCACTCAGGTTAATCAATAAAGCATTAGGACCAGGGTCAACCTCACTTGAGCGTGGCTCCATAGACACATGCAGCAATAATTCATGGCCCTTCAGCCTAGCTCTTTCAGTTTGGCCTTTGAGGTCTTTTGCATATGTTAAAAATGAGAGGGTCAATGGCGCTTTCAGCCCAATAGCCATATCTGAACGCTTTCGGTCAATACCCATGTCATCAATAACGATAGCGATCAAAGGCTTGTCACCGCTAATTTTGGTGGCAACAGCAAATTTTTGCCATCGGGGCAAAGCAGTTGCATCTGTATGAGACTCTATGGGCTTGAATGATGTGGTATTCTTCTCAGAAAGCCCAACTCCCAATGCAGATTCTGCTAAAACTGATGGTGCAGAATACTCAGTTGATAAATCATAAACTTCTTGAGGCAATGCCTCTTCGTAGGCAGGACCTGTTGCAATAGCCTTGCGCTCCTGTGGGAGCCCACCAGGAAACACAGGTGAGCCTGGTGTTGTAATCATCGCCGGAGGCGAACCTTGACTTTTATACCATGCCTTAGGGGCATTGGCCTTCGGACTTGGTTGTTTTTGTTCGTAGTGTTTATCAAGTAAATTCAAAACTGCCCAACATAAGATTGGCAGAGCCATTAATACGCTACCAGCATAGATGAAACTGCGTTTAGACTTAAGCTTGAGTAGCGAATTGTCCCTAGCCACGCATAAAGACCCTTTCTGGTTTGCAAATATTCACGTTGGCAACGAGCTATGACACCATGATAATGGGGGCGCATTAGATAACTATTTTAAATATATTCAAGCTTAATTACCTTGGTAATATTAATTAGTATAAAGGTTTTTTGCCATTTGCAGACGCTTTTCCCTCATCTTTTTGAGCATAATAACACTTTTTATAACGCTTAAATTTTCGCTTCAATGATTTGTAACAACAGCAGTTTTGTCTCTGCCCATTGTCGATTCATAAAATCTTTTTAGCTTAATATTGGATACTTCGGAGCTTACAAAAACGATAAGCCCAAAAATTTCTATATGGCTCTATATATCAGCCTAGCAGCAAGAAAAAAGAGAAAGCCGCAAATGGCCTTTTCGATGGCGGTAGAATAATTGCTCATAACCATATTTATGTTGGAGCCAGACAGAAAAAACGCAGTTGAAACCTGACAAGTTATATCTGCTGTACTAACAGTATGAGCCATGATTACCTTCTCCTGAATGCAGACATCACCACGTAAAAAGGTCCTAGAAAAAGCGAGAGAGATTGCAGCAGATTTGGAGTTGAGAAAGATAATGAGAAAGACAATTATTAAGCTATTATGTTAAGTGTTTACAAACATTGGCGCATCTCGAGGGGTGCTCCTCAAAAAAAGACCGAGTAATATTAATAGCTCAAAATCTATGTAGCTAACGTACAGCTCCAACTTGGGTACAGAAGACAAAAAAAGTTGGATACTTTGAAAACAAGTGCCATAAAAAAAACAAGTGTCAAGTTCATGGCCCCAAGCATTCAGATAGTCAGAACTTAAAGCCAAAACAGAAAATGCATTAAGAACTCATAAATAATTTTAATAATTACCACAGGATAATATGGGCTGCCCCTTGACGATAGAGAGGGCTGGCGGCATTGTGGGTTGACATCTTGATAAGCCTTAAAGCCTCCTTAATTTTTTTGTTTAAATAACTGTATGTAAAGCATTGAAATGTTTATATTAATTGACAATTATGACAGCTTTACTTATAACCTTCTTCATTACCTTAGTGAGTTAGGAGCAGAAATTGTTGTGCATCGTAATGATGCCTTGACCGCTGATGAAGCACTTGCGCTAAAGCCGCAAGGTATTGTTTTGTCACCCGGCCCCTGTGACCCAGACAAAGCTGGGATTTGTCTTGATCTGTTGGCGAAAGCACCAGAGATGCTCCCCATTTTTGGGGTTTGCCTGGGCCATCAATCTATTGCCCAGCATTTTGGTGGAACTATCGCACGCGCTCCCAAGCCCATGCATGGCAAAACTGATATTATCAGCCACAAAGGCACAAGAGTGTTTGATGGCATTGTAAGCCCACTTCGGGCAACTCGCTACCACTCCCTAACAGTTTTGCGTAAAGGCCTTCCAGATTGCCTTGAAATCACTGCTGAAAGCTCTGATGGTGTCATTCAGGGCCTGTCACACAAAAGCAGGCCTATTCACGGTGTACAATTCCATCCGGAAAGCATTGCAACAGAATACGGCCACGATTTGCTCAAGAATTTTATCGACATAACAAACAGGAAACTTGCAGCATGAGCGATAATCTAAAGTCCCATATCAATAAAGTAGCTGATGGCAGCACTTTGAGTCAGCAAGAAGCAACTGAAGCTTTTGAGATCATCATGTCCGGTAATGCCACACCAGCTCAAATTGGTGGCTTCCTAATGTCTCTGAGATTACGCGGTGAAACAGTAGAAGAAATTACTGGTGCCGCAACAGCCATGCGAGCCAAGGCCACAAAAATTTCTGCCCCCGAAAATGCCATTGATATTGTTGGCACTGGTGGGGATGGCTCGGGTACCTATAATATTTCAACCGCTGCAGCAATCGTCACGGCAGCTTGTGGAGTTCCTATTGCCAAGCATGGAAACCGAGCACTTTCTTCCAAATCTGGAGCTTCCGATGTCCTTGCCTCTTTGGGCGTCAACCTTAATGCAGACATTGCCCATGTAGAAATGGCAATAAAAGAGGCAAATATCGGTTTTCTAATGGCGCCACTTTATCATGGGGCCATGAGGCATGTGGGTGGCCCAAGGGTTGAGCTAGGCACACGAACCATTTTTAACTTACTTGGCCCATTAACCAATCCTGCTGGAGTAAAAAGTCAGTTTTCTGGAACTTTTTCACAAGACTGGATCGTGCCTATGGCAACAGTTCTTGGTAATTTGGGCACTGAGCGTGCTTGGGTTGTTCATGGTTCAGATGGCCTTGATGAGTTGACAACAACTGGCCCCAGTTTCGTCGCTGAACTAAAAGACGGTAAAGTCGAAACTTTTGAGGTGTCACCAGAAGATATTGGCATCACCCTCTCTAAACCGAGAGACCTCAAAGGTGGTGACCCTGACGTTAATGCAAAAGCCCTGAGTGCAGTTCTGCATGGTGAGCCGGGTCCCTACCGTGATGTTGTGATTTATAACACAGCCGCAGCCTTGCTAATTGCCCAGAAGGCCGATGACCTGAGGGATGGTGCAGATCAAGCCACAAGTGCTATCGATAACGGAAATGCTTTGAAAACCCTTGAACATCTTATCGCCATAACCAATTTGTGATTTTAATATGAACGACGTACTAACAAAAATCTGCGCTGATAAACTCGAGCACGTGATGGCTTGTCGATTGCAAAAAACTTTAATTGAGCTTAAAGAGCAAGTAAAGGTGGCATCTGCACCGAGGGGTTTCGCTCATGCCCTACAAACAAAAGTTGAGAGTGGTGAGTATGGTCTGATTGCAGAAATTAAAAAAGCATCTCCCTCTAAGGGCCTTATCCGAAAAAATTTCAATTCCAAGGCCCTAGCACGTGCCTATCAAGCCGGTGGTGCAGCCTGTTTGTCTGTGTTGACAGATGTGCCCTACTTTCAGGGGTCTGACAGGTACTTGCTCGAAGCACGCGGAGCTGTTGATCTACCTGTCTTGCGCAAGGACTTCATACTCGATCCATATCAGATAGTGGAATCGCGAGCCCTCGGTGCTGATTGCATCTTGCTTATTATGGCCGCCCTTGAAGACACCCAGGCACAAGAGATGGAGTCTCAGGCTATGGAACTGGGCATGGATGTGTTGATCGAAGTTCACAGTGCGCAAGAACTAGAACGGGCACTTGCATTGAGATCCCCGCTTCTGGGTATTAACAACCGGAACTTAAAGACACTGTTTGTCGATATTAACACAACCGAAACTTTGGCTGGATTGGTGCCTGACAGTCGACACCTAATTTCCGAAAGCGGTTTAAGTAGCCCCAAAGATTTGGCCCGCATGGCCAGTGCTGGAGCCAAACGTTTTTTGATTGGCGAAACACTAATGAGAGAGGGTGATGTTGAAACTGCCACCAAAGACCTCTTAAGGATCAACCATGGCTAACCTGAACCACATTGATATTAACGGCAACGCAGTAATGGTTGATGTTTCTTCCAAAAGAGAGACTGAACGCACTGCCACAGCAAAAGGCAGTGTTCAATTGCAGCCGAAAACAATAGCCCTTATTCAAAGTGGTGGTGTCAAAAAGGGTGACGTTTTGTCTATTGCTCAGCTAGCTGGTATCATGGGAGCAAAGCGCACGCCGGACTTAATACCACTTTGCCATCCGCTTAACCTATCCTCAGTAAAGATCAATATATTATGTGATACAAAACGCAACGCCGTTGATATCGAGGCAACCTGCAAACTGATTGGACAAACTGGCGTTGAAATGGAAGCCCTGACCGCAGTGAGCGTGGCTGCTTTAACCATCTATGACATGTGCAAAGCCTTCGATAAAGGCATGCACATTAGTAATATCCGCCTGACCCACAAAGCAGGAGGTAATTCCGGCCTCTTTAAAGCTAAATAAATGATTTCTGTAAATAAAGCCATCAATCTGATTGCTGACAATGTCACACTAACAAATGCTGAGGACGTTCCGATTAAACATTGCCTTGGCAGGGTTCTAGCCGAGGATGTCGCCTCCAAACTTTCCTATCCGCCTGTTGCCGTATCTTCTATGGATGGCTATGCCTTAAATGCATCTGATACTGCTAATCCCCCAGTAAGCCTCAAACTAATAGGCGTATCACAGGCCGGTGGAAGCTTTGAGAGCTTTGTTGGCTCAGGTGAAACAGTTCGGATCTTCACTGGTGCGCCTCTACCTTGTGGTGCCGATGCCGTTCAAATGCAGGAAAATGCTGAAATACAAGGTAATCATATTAAAATTATTCAAAGTGTGCCTACAAATAACTTTGTGCGGGCCGCCGGGATGGATTTTGCCGCAGGGGATATTCTCATTAAAGCAGGAACTGTATTGAGTGCACGCCATATTGGATTAGCTGCGGCTATGAATCGACCTACCCTATCCGTAAGGCGTAAACCCCGTGTCGCAATCCTTGCGACTGGAAATGAAGTCGCCTTGCCAGGAACTGACCTGAGGCCTTCACAGATAATTACTTCAAACAGCTTTGCCTTGAATGCCTACGTTATCGCCATGGGTGGCGACCCAATTGACCTCGGCATTGCTGGGGACACCCTTGAAGAACTGAGTTCATCCATCGAAGGTGCTTTTAATAGTGATGTTTTAGTCACAATAGGTGGGGTTTCAGTCGGCGATTTTGATCTGGTTGGGCAAGCACTCAGAGAAAAAGGCCTAAGACAGGTATTTCATAAAATAGCCATGCGTCCCGGTAAGCCGTTACTGTTCGGAAATATTGATAATTTAAGAGTTTTATGTATGCCAGGCAATCCAGTTTCCACTGGAGTTTGCTCTATACTTTTTCTCAAAAAAGCACTTTCCACCATGCTGGGTATTAAGACAAACACCGAACCCGCACTTACAGCTATTTTAGGTCAAGATATGGCCGAAAATGACCAACGCCAAGATTACGTTAGGGCTAAGCTTGAAACCAACGACATCGGCGAAAGAATTGCCCAACCATTTTCAATACAAGACAGCGCTATGCAAGCCTGTTTTACTGAAGCTGACTGCCTCATTGTGCGATTGCCGCATGCCCCTTTAATCAAGGCTGGAGAACTTGTAAGTATATTACTTTTCAGCGGTTCATTGATCTCTATATGAATAAACTACCTTTGAGTTATCCTTGACGAACTTTGAGAACTAAAGTAGAACAATTAAGAAATAGTTTTACTTTTGTTCTTTGTTCAGTAGTGCTTCAAAAAGTTATACTAAATCAAAAAAAACTCGCGAAAATATCAAGTTCAAGGATACAATCATGCTAACAAAGAAACAATACGAACTACTAGTTTATATTGACGAACGCTTAGAAGAGACTTGTATATCACCTTCATTTGATGAAATGAAAAATGCTCTTGGACTGGCATCTAAGTCTGGTATCCATAGGCTCATTACAGGTCTTGTAGAGCGTGGGTTTATTCGCCGACGGCCACACCGAGCGCGGGCCCTTGAGATTCTGCGTCGTCCGGGACGTGAAGAATTTAATCATGTTCAACCGAAAGCCAATGGTTTCATCCCAAATGTGGTTAAAGGGGACTTTAAGATGGTGGGGGCGGAAAACCCCATGGAAGTCGGTGGAACTACTCAAATACCCAGATATGAAAAAATAGCAGCTGGAGTTCCAATTGAAGCTGTAGACAATCCTAGTAATTTGATAGGTATTCCCGCTGATATGATTGGCAATGGAGAACACTATGCATTGGAAGTGGATGGTGAATCAATGATAGATGAAGGCATTCATGATGGAGATACAGTAATAATTCGCCACACTGAGAGTGCAGAGAATGGAAACATCGTCGTTGCTATCATTGATAATGAGGAAGTAACTTTGAAACGATTACGTCGAAAAGGAAACTCAGTTGCTCTTGAACCTGCTAATAAAGAATATGAAACGCGCATATTTGGGCCAAACAGAGTAAAAGTGCAAGGTCAACTTGTGGGCCTCATCCGCAAATATTAAATTTTAATTCTTCACCGGTATTAATAAGCAGCACCTAAGTAGTGCATATTCAAAGATTAAATCTACCAGTCCTGCGATTGATTTGCTCAACACGTGCTGTCCACTTTATTGACTGTAGAATAATATTTATTTATTTCATTGAGCGTAAGTGTAAAAGATACCTATGGTAATAAATAGTCTTTGAAGGAACTTAATTAATCGCTATTAGCCGCTTGAGGCTGGTCGAGAACGAGACTGTCAGCAACAAATTCCAACCATAGCCCAGTAGCCCACACAATTTTATTAAATATGGCAACTTTACTAATGGCCTCTATTGTTAACTGTCTTCCGTATAATTTATAGTCATAAACAATATGTTTAAATTATTTATACGACACTCATAGGCTTTTACTGCAAGCTCTTGTCCTTTGTGATATTGAAATATAAAAAATGTGTTCAAGGAACTTACAAGGGCCCACAAATATTAAATTAAAATCCTTAGACTGAAACTATTATCTCAATGACAGTTATTACACGATTTGCTCCCTCTCCAACAGGATTCCTTCATATTGGCGGCGCTCGAACTGCCCTATTTAACTGGCTTTTTGCTCGCCATCATAATGGCAAATTCCTTTTACGCATTGAAGATACTGATCGCAAACGCTCCACATATGAAGCAGTAGAAGCAATCTATGATGGTATTAAATGGTTGGGATTAGAATGGGACGGCGACGTGGTATCACAATTCTCTCGGGTTGCTGAACATAAAAAGGTAGTTGAGCAGTTGCTGGATGAAGGCAAAGCTTACAAATGTTACAGCACACCCGAGGAATTGACTGAAATGCGCGAAATCGCAAAAGCCGAGGGTCGCCCCATACGATACAATGGATACTGGCGAGATAAATCCGACTCAGATGCCCCAAGTGGTATTAACCCAGTGATCCGGTTAAAAGCTTCTCAGAAAGGCGAAACTATAATTACCGACTTAGTTCAAGGTGAAGTTAAAGTTGCCAACGATCAAATGGATGATATGGTTTTAATCCGCGGAGATGGCACACCCACCTACATGCTGGCTGTCGTTGTTGACGATCATGATATGGGAATCACCCATGTTATTCGCGGAGATGATCACCTTACTAACACCTTTCGGCAATATCAAATTTATGCTGCACTTGGTTGGGATACCCCAATCTTTTCCCATATTCCACTGATCCACGGAGCAGATGGTACAAAATTATCTAAACGTCATGGCGCCCTTGGTGTTGATGCATACAGGGACGACGGATACCTTCCCGAATCAATGCAAAACTACCTTTTAAGACTAGGCTGGTCTCATGGTGATGACAAAATTATTTCTATAGAACAGGCAACCAAATTGTTTGACTTGAAAGGCGTTGGAAAATCACCTTCACGATTTGATATTGCTAAACTGACAAGTTTGAACGCCCAATATTTACGTGAGACTAATTCAGTCAAACTTGCGGTTTTGATTGAACCAGCACTTGGTGCACGACTCGGTCGCGACCTTACCAATAAAGAAAAATCTCGTATTCTTAGAGGCATAGATGGTCTCAAGGTACGGGCCAAAACAGTTGTTGAATTAGCTAACAGTGCTTTCTTTTACATTGAGCCAAGACCAATTAAATTAAATGATAAAGCAATGAAATCACTTGATCTAGGTGGCGCAGACAAAGTTACAGCCCTTCGCGACACATTATATTCTCTGTCTGATTGGACACATGACGTATTGGAGAAAACCATACTTGATTTAGCTGAAGCCAAGGGGATAAAGCTTGGAGAGCTTGCCCAGCCCTTGCGGGCTATCTTAAGCGGCTCAAATACTTCACCTGGAATCTATAATATCATGGAAGTCCTTGGACGTGATGAGACCCTTGGACGGCTAAATGACGTCTTAAAATAAACTATATAATCATGCTAGATTATCAAATTTTATAAATATCATGTATAATTAAAAAGTTATTTGGAATACTCCCAAGAAAAACAATCAAAGGCTTCACGCAATAATGAATGTGGATAAAAAAGCATTTACCTTAACAGACAACCGTAGCGGTAAGTCATATGAACTGGATGTGCTTAAGGGGGCAGCTGGACCAGACGTCATTGATGTGCGTAAGCTATATTCTGAGACAGGTCACTTCGCCTATGATCCTGGGTTCACATCTACAGGAAGTTGCCAATCTGAAATTACGTTCATTGATGGCGAAAAAGGCATTTTGTTATATCGCGGATACCCAATAGAACAATTAGCTGAAAAATCAAATTTTCTTGAAGTATGCTACTTGCTGATTTATGGCAACCTGCCAATTAGTGACAGTATGAGAATATTTTCACAAAGAATCACTTATCACACAATGCTACATGAGCAGCTGAATTTATTTTTCAAGGGGTTTAGACGAGACTCCCACCCCATGGCCGTTATGAATGGTGTCGTAGGAGCCTTGTCATCCTTCTATCACGACAGCACAGACATAACTGACCCTAGGCATCGCTTTATCGCCTCAACTCGTATGATCGCCAAAATGCCGACAATTGCTGCTACGGCATACAGATATTCAAAAGGCCTCCCTTTTGCATATCCACGAAATGACTTGGGTTTTTCAGAAAACTTTCTCTACATGATGTTTTCCAACCCATGCGAAGATTATGTCACTAACCCGATTTTGTCGCGTGCTATGGACCGCATATTGATGTTACATGCAGACCATGAACAAAATGCTTCAACCTCTACTGTTAGAATTTCTGGTTCCTCAGGTGCCAATCCTTTTGCCTGTATAGCAGCAGGTATTGCTTCTCTCTGGGGTCCCGCCCATGGCGGGGCCAACGAGGCAGTTTTGGCAATGTTAGAAGAAATCAAAACCAAGGACCGAGTTCCTGAGTACATCAAAAAGGCCAAGAACAAGGAAGACCCGTTCCGCCTTATGGGCTTTGGCCACCGGGTCTATAAAAACTTCGATCCTCGCGCCACAATATTGCGCCAATCGGCACATGAAGTGCTGGGTGACCTTGGCATTAAGGATGATCCCATACTTGATCTCGCCTTGGAGCTAGAGAAAATTGCCCTAGAAGATGATTACTTCGTTTCTAAGAAACTTTACCCCAATGTAGATTTCTACTCTGGCATCATCTATCGCGCCTTGGGCATTCCAACATCAATGTTCACGGTGCTGTTTGCAGTCGCACGTACTGTCGGTTGGGTTGCCCAATGGAACGAGATGATAGAAGATCCAACCCAGAAAATAGGGCGACCTCGTCAACTCTATACAGGTGAAACAGAACGAGATTACGTGGCCGTAAAAGACAGATAGAAAATCAGTCCCGTTCTATCAACTCCACCTTATAGCCGTCAGGATCTTCGATAAAAGCAATGACACTTTTGCCATGCTTCATAGGACCAGGCTCACGGCTAATTGTAACCCCTTCTGAGCGCATTAAATCACAGGCTTCATAAATGTTAGGAACGGCAACGGCTAAGTGGCCAAACCCAGACCCAATTTCATAGGGCTCGGTTTCGTCCCAATTATGAGTTAACTCGATAACAGTATCAATTTTCTCGTTGCCATAACCAACAAAGACCAGCGTAAACTTGCCGTCTGGATAATCAGTTCTTCGCAAGACGCTCATGCCCAAGTGGCGAGTATAAAAGTCGATGGAATTTTCTAAATTTAGGACCCTAATCATAATGTGCAAAAGTCGGAACTTGCTTGTTTCTTTACCCATACTATTTGTCTTCCTTCAATAAAGATAAAATTGCATCTGCGGCGCGTCCTGATGGCAACGGACCATCCTTTCCTATTTTCTGCAGGGCTTCGTTAGACGCTTTAATTTGCTGGGATCCAGCGTTTTTATCATTTAGAAACACCGCCAAAGCCCTCTGTAACAAAGCAGGCTGACAATTTTCTTGAATAAATTCTGGCACCACTTCACGATTAAGAATGATGTTTATCAGATTAGCATAAGGGGTCTTAATTAGTATTTTCGCTAACCAAGCGGTCACTGGATGAACCTTGTACCCAACGACTGTTGGGGTGCCAGCCATAGCTAATTCAAGGGCGACCGTACCCGATGCTGCGAGAGCAATATCAGCGGCAGCAAAAGAATCAAACTTTTCTTTATCGCCTACAACAATCCGTACATCTAAGGGCCATTGTTTTATTCGATCATTAATGGCTTCATATAAAGATCCAAAGACAGGAATGATAATTGTCAAGTCAGGGTGGTCTTTTGAAAGATAAAGAGCTGTTTTACAAAAAACATGGAGCAGCCTTTTCACCTCACCGCGTCGTGATCCAGGTAGCATGACCATAACAATTGATTCTGTGGAAATTTTATGCCTTATACGGAAACCCTCTCCATCACCTTTATCAGCTCCAGCCTCTACGACTGAATGACCAACGAAGGTGGTCGCCAGTCCTACCTGTTCAAAATACGGTGGCTCGAACGGTAACAGAACTAGTAGATGATCAAGGAACTCAGAAATTTTTTTTGCCCGGCTAGGCTTCCAAGCCCAAACTGATGGAGCAACATAATGAACTAACTTGATGTTTTCTCCTTTGAGTTTTTTTGCAATATGAAAACAAAAGCCAGGAGAATCGATGCATAATAGTACCTCTGGGCGTTGCAGAAGAATGTCAGTGGTTGTCTGTCTTATGCGCTTAAGCAAAATTGGAAGATGTGGAATAATTTCTGTAAATCCCATAAGAGAGAGCTCTTCCATCGGAAATAAACTATCCAGTCCCTGTTCTGTCATCTTTTCGCCGCCAATACCAATAAATCGTATATTTTCACTCTTTTCCTTAAGGCGCGCCATGACACGAGCACCCAGAAGATCCCCAGACGCTTCTCCCGCAATGATATAAACCAGAGGGGCTTCTACCTCTATGCCAATAACAAACAGTCCATGCTCGTCTGCTGAACTTACAACAGCATCAATATCCACAATAAGTGCCTTACCTGCCTGAACTGCGACCCCTTCCAACCCAACCTTGGCAGCAATTTCAATAGTTGACACTCCAATTGTTGGCAGGTCCGCACGAGTTTCCTGACCCGGTTTACAAACCTTAACCAATACTCCACCTTTTTTAGTGTTTCTTATATTTGGCAAACTCCTAATCA
>Ga0209631_10005007_pt1 | contig 14310 bp, 9 predicted proteins | sample COG_08_FD_184752 | JGI IMG/M metagenome (GOLD analysis project Ga0209631, IMG submission 184752) | Pelagic Microbial community sample from North Sea - COGITO 998_met_08 (SPAdes) (version 2) | ecosystem: Environmental > Aquatic > Marine > Neritic zone/Coastal water | place: Helgoland, sampling... | reverse complement strand
AAAAACTTCCTTTATGAGCGTTTTGAATCGCCTGTTTTTTATTGCCTTTTTGTTTTTAATAAGCTGTGCTAAAGACAACGGAGACAGCCCTGAATCTGAAAAACCGGTAGTATTTGCCGTTGAGACCAATGGAAGTCAGTTGCCTTATATGATGGTAGAAACACCTGAAACCATTCAAAACGAACCAAAGATTGCTGCAAATTTAAGGGTGTTTTTGAATAAGTCTTTGGCGCATGAAACGCCCATAGGAATAGAGTACAGAGGCTCTACCTCTTATAGGATGTCTGACAAAAAATCCTATGGAATAGAAACATGGGATGCAGGGGGCTTAGACAGTCCCTACAGTTTTTTAAATTTCCCAGAAGAGGAAGATTATATTTTTATGGGCCATGTGTTCAGGGCATCGCAAAATACGGTGTTTGATCCCTCTTTAATGCACCATTATATTGGCCATGAAATGTACCGATCTATGGGCCGTTATGCCAGTAGGACACAATGGGTAGATTTGGAAATTAACGGGGTGTATATGGGGGTGTACCAATTCATGGAAAAACTCAAAAGGGATAAGAATAGGATAGATATTGAGAAATTAACCCCCTTAGACACGGACGCAGCAGCTATTACAGGAGGTTATATTATAAAAATTGACAAAACGGCTGGTGAAAATGGCCTTGGGCAACCCTTGGCATATTTTGACAACAATTGGGGAGACGACGCCCTTTATACCGCCAACAATTCATGGCGTTCTCAATACGACATTTTTAAGCAGCCCATCAATATTGCTCCTTATGGCGCTCCATACCACCCAGACCAGTATTTAGAGACTTATTTTTTGTATGAATATCCCAAGGCAGCAGACATTACCAATGCCCAAAAAGAGTATATACAAGGCTATATTCACGATTTTGAAACGGCGCTCATCAATGACAATTTCGCTACAGAAACCCGTACTTACACGAATTATATAGACCTGGACAGTTTTGTGGATTTTTTCATTATCAATGAGATTACGGGCAACATAGACGGCTATAGACTCAGTACTTATATGCACAAACAAAGGGGCGGAAAACTTAAGATGGGGCCTATTTGGGACCTCAATATTGGGTACGCCAAGCAGGGTAGGGTACCGGTAACGGATTGGATTGCCAATTACAATGTTCACATATCACAAGACGCTTGGATGGTGCCGTTCTGGTGGCCAAGACTTTTAGAGGATCCTATTTTTAAACAGGCTTTAAAAAGCCGATGGACCACCCTTAGGGCCAATACATTTAGTAACGCCTCTGTATTGGGTAGGGTAACACAAACCGCTAATTACCTTAAGGACAACGGTGCCATAGATCGCAATTATAACAAATGGACTGGGATAGCTGTAGATTATGACGGAGAGATTTCTATTTTGAAAAACTATCTAGAAAATAGGCTTCAATGGATGGATCAAACCATTAATAACTATTAGACTGCACTTCGTTTTCGCTGTAAAAGAGCTTTGATTTTAGAAGTGAAGGATTATTTTTTGCATCTAAAATTCTTATTTTAATGTGGGCACTCTTCATACTTTTAAACCTCAAAAGACGCTTGTTTCCTATAGTGGTTCCCTTAGAAATAATTTTCCATCCCTGAGCCGTATTTGCCATGACTTCAAATGAACTTACTTTTTGCCCCAGGCTAATGTCTTCTTGAAGCGAAATAATATTAATGTATTTTGGTGTAGGTAATAAGATTTCTTGTGTGTAAGGGTCTTGGTTTATAAAGGTTGCATTGGCCGCTATATTTTCTTTAAAATCTGCCTTTATCAGTTTTGAAAGACCGACGAGTGCTAGAGAATCATTTTGATGAATTTTGCCTCTTCTGTCTACTGGAATATTAAGCAGCAGAGAAGAATTTCTTCCAATAGATTCAAAATAAATTTCCCTAAGTTTCTTTGGAGATTTCACCAAGCTATCTTGGTCTTCATGATAATACCACCCTGGCCTTATGGATACATCTGTTTCTGTTGGAATCCAATGGGTGCCATTTTCTTGACCCGAAGAAAATTTATTGAAATCTACCATTCCGGGGTATAAACTATCTTTAAAGATAGGTGCCCAAGAAGTTAATTTTGCTTGTCCTGTTTCATTTCCAACCCATCTAATATCTGGTCCCGCATCTGAAAAAATAACTGCCTTAGGTTGGAGTGTTCTTACTATTGAAGTAGTTTTATCCCATTCATAATAGGTTTTTTTATCTACTTTTCTAATGTCTTTTGCGCCGCCATAATATCCGTCTCCACCGTTTGCTCCGTCAAACCAAACTTCGAATATAGGACCGTAATTGGTCAATAATTCACCAAGCTGATTCCTGAAGTACTCTAAATATTCTTCTTGACCGTAACTTAAATGGTTCCTGTCCCAAGGAGAAAGATAGATACCGAGTTTTAAGCCGTATTTCTCGCAGGAGTCTGCCAATTCTTTAATGAGGTCTCCTTTTCCATTTTTCCAAGGGCTATTTTTTACAGAGTACTCAGTGTATTTACTTGGCCACAAACAAAACCCATCATGGTGTTTGGCAGTAATTATTACTCCCTTCATTCCAACAGATTTAATGGTTTTAACCCATTGGTCCGTGTCCAATTCTTTAGGGTTGAATACTGAAGCAGCTGTGTCCCCATAGCCCCACTCTTGGTCTGTAAAAGTGTTCATATTAAAATGGATAAACGCATAGAATTCCATTTTTTGCCAGTCCATTTGTCTTTTTGAAGGAAGGGGAGGTGTTTTTACCAAGTCTTTTTCTAAAAGCCATGTTTCATTAAAATGGGCAAAGTATATACCATTTTCATCTCTTTCATATAATAATCCAATTTGGTTATTATCTAAAATGGTTAAGTCTGAGTATGCAGATGCTCCTGTATACACTTCTTTTACTACAGGCCAAGTCTTGCCATTGTCTCTAGACAAAAAAATACTCATTTTCTGTCTTTTTTCAGTGCTGTTTGGCCCAGAAAAAAGCAATGCTGTTTCTTTGTTATTGCTGTAGCTAATAATACTTGACTGGCATACAGGACTGACTAAAGCACTGTCTATATATACTTCATTCCAAATTTCACCTCCTTGGTCACTTAAGGCCACTATTCTTCTTCTTGATTGGCCGTTTTGTTCTCTGATATTAAGCATTAGCTTCCCGTTGGGTAATTCAGTAGCGATGGCTTCATTGGAAGAAGGCCAATTAATGTCCGGACTTACCTCCCATGTTTCTCCGTGATTGTCTGAATAGAAACCATAAGTTTGATAATCAGAGGCATCGCTTTTAAATTCACCCGTAGAATGATTGGCTGCAATATACAAGCGACCTTTATATTTTCCTTTTGTTAATTGAATACCATGACCAGGGGTGTTAGCGTGTGCCCTCCAATCTTTGTTTAGGATGGCGTTTTGTTTACTAAAGTGTACTTGAGAGGAAATTTCTATAGGTGCATTCCAATCCAAACCCATATTAGGAGATGTTGTATACCAAACTTTTCTTTCTCCTATACCACTTCTTATATCATATTCATTAGCATTACCAGTATTAAAAAAAAGGAATAGCCTTCCTTCTGGATATCTAGGGTCTGTAAAATCAAATACAGGAGCAGAATTTCCTGCTTGAAACTGGTCTTTGTCAATGATTTTTTGTGCTGGACTCCAATGACTCCCATTATCTGTAGAAATTCTCAACAGTATATCTACATTTCCATAGTCTCCACAATTATTCACCCTTCCCTCTGCAAAAGCAAATAGCACTCCTTTTTTATTGCTTACAATAGCAGGTATTCTATAACATGCATAACCTCCAACACCGTTAGTGAATAAAGCTTCTTCAGTGAAAATAGCTGCTATATTTGATTTGTTTTCACAAGAAGTAAAAAAAAATACAGTAAAAAAAAGAGAAAAATATAGGTGTTTCATGTGCCTAAATATTATAATGTTCAGGCAATTTATAAATAAAAATTTAAGAAAATTCTTAATTTAGACGAACGCTTGTTAATGCTATACGAAAGGTTTAATACTTAAACCAATTTACCCATTGCCACATGTCAAGTGCCTGTGATTCAGTACTTCATTACCCTGCGACTAGTCTTTTACCTCAATGAGTTTAATGTCAAATATAAGTACTGAGCCCCCTGGAATACTACCATAGCCGTAATCTCCATAGCCAAGATTTGATGGAATAAATAGTTTCCCTTCCCCACCTTCTTTGAAGTAAGTGAGGCCCTCTGTCCAACCTGGAATGACCTGATTTAAAGAAAAAGAAATTCCTGATGAACTGCTTTGATCAAAAACTTTTCCACTGGTAAAATATCCTTTATAAGCCACTCTTACAGCACTATTGGTATTTGGTTTAATGCCGTTTCCCGCTTTAGACATAAAATAATATAAACCTGTTCCTGTTTTTGTGGCACTAATATTATTGGCTTCTAAATAAGCTTGAATTTCCAGATCGTTTGAAGCGTAGAGACTGTTGGAAGATTCTTTGTCTTTTGAACAGCCTATTAATAATACGCTCAGTACGCATAGGTAAAAGTATTTCATCTTTAAATGTATTTTTCTTGCAAGATACAAATAGGGCAATATTTTTGTAAGTTTATTTAAAAAAACATGAAACCTTTATTTAAACGAATCCTTCTCCTCCTTTTCCTGACTCAAACGGTAGCTTTAATGGCACAGCAATACGAGCAAAGCTTTAAAGACAGGACCACTTTAATACAATTTATAAACAACTACTATACAGAAGTAGTGTATGAGGAAAATCCACCAAGATTTATTAGTGCCAGAGGTGGTTTTGTCTCTAATACTACTAGCGGTTCAGTAGTGAATTTAGAGTATAATAGTTTGTTCAAAAATGATTCTCTGCGTGTTATTTCAATACCAGTTTTAGATAATTTTGTTGCTGTTGCAAATAAGCCTCAAGCCCTTGATGGTCAGTGGTTAATGGGGGGTAGGATGCGTAATGGTGAAATTTCTTACCGGGACACTTCTGGCCCTAGAAAAACATTAAAAGTATTGTTCAATGGACGCTTTCAGTGGATAGCCTTTAATACAGATACTTTTGCTTTTATGGGAACAGGTGGAGGAAACTATTCCTCAGTTGATGGGATTTACAAAGAAGAAATCAAATTTTTTTCAAGAGATGATTCAAGAGTCGGGGCTATATTGTCTTTTGATTACGAGTTAATTAGCGGAGAATGGCACCATAAAGGGAAAAGTTCTAAAGGGGTGCCAATACACGAAATATGGGTTCAAAGAGAATATTAAATTGTTTTCTTGAAGCAAAGGCTGTTTTTCACGCCTACATATGGGCCGTAATTTGAAATTATTTTGTACCCGCACTTATGGTACAATGCTATGGCTGCTTTTTGTCTCGTTCCAGTTTCTAAAATACATGATTTAAAACCCTCCTCTGCGCCCCATTTTTCAAGTTCACTAAGTATCATGACTGCATGTCCTTTTCCCCTGTAATGCGTCACTGTATACATTCTTTTAATCTCAATTTCTTGGGTATTGATTATTTTGAATGCCCCACAGCTCACTGCTTTGTCTCCTAGATAACCTAACAACACGTGCTTTATTTGATCTGTGCCATTAAATTGGTTGTAAAAACTGTGTTCCTCTCCGTCAGTCACGGCCAAATCCTGATCTAGTTGCTTTATAAGTGACCTAAAATGCGGGTCTGAAGGATTGGTTTTAATTATTTTTAAGGGAAACATGATTTTTTTCACTTGAAATTTATTTATTATTGCTCTAATGTAATTTTTTTAAGTATCAATTTTATAAAACGTTTTTTAATTTATGAAATATATAAAAACTTTATTATTGTTTTTTGTTCTTCTCATGAGTTGCTCTAAAGAATTCGAAACCGAAAAAGAGCTCATACCTGAAGAAGCTATTTTATCTAGTTGCGTTGATTATTCTCTGGCAGATGAGGATAATCTTTTAACCTATTGGAATTTGTTTGTAGCAGACGTTAAATGCTCAAGAGGTGGTCCAGATTATGGAGCGTTAAATACCATTGTAAATATTAGTTTTATTACACCTTCTGCTGAAGAGTTTGCTTCTGGTATTACACCAGATCATGCAGGATATTCTACTTTTTATGGATACTGTAATTCTGATGTTGTAAATATTGGCGTTATAAAAGATTATTGGGAGGATTATACAGAAATTCAAAAACTATGGCTAATGTATCATGAGTTTGGGCATGATGTTTATAAATATGAACATTCAAGTCTTCCAACTGACATTATGTATCCTTCAGTTAGTAGAAGCGACATTACAATGAATGATTTTATCAAGGCAAAAGAGAAATTACTTAAAAGAGATTTCGAAGGAATAAAGTATATTTACTGTCCGGAATAACCCCGATTCATGTCCATACGCTTAAGTTTTTTGTATTTCTTTCTTGGAACAGTTGTATTTGCTCAAAAGCCAATGTCTCAAGATAAAGCCTATATGGGTAATGACAGTATTGTTATACTGGGAGATGATTATATTTTAAAAAGTTCGGTAGAAACGCCCAATGACTTTAAGGCCTATTATCCTCAAGTGCCAGATTCAATATCAATCAAATCTCTTTCATTGCTGTTTAAAGGCAAGGATTATATTTTTGTGAATTCTAGGGACAATGCTGTGTATGGTTTAAAAAATGATTCCCTGATTTTATGGATTTCTCCTGAGGTTAAGCCCTCAATTGGAGCCACATATTTAGTGAGAAATGACACTATTTTTAGGTATGGCGGTAAAAGAGGATTGATGAATATTGATTATTGGTCTTTTTTAAATGAAGCCCAAAAATCTTGGGGTCCATATCCTACTTTTAAAAGTGATTATACACCCAACGGTACATTTAACAACTGCTATGTGAGTGCTGGAGAACAAATAATATTTGTAAGAGGTGCAAGGGTCAATAGAAGAAATCTCTCCGATGAATATTTAGACGACCATATTGTACGCTATGATTGGAATCTTAAAGAGTGGAGAGAGCTGGGGCATGTAAGGGCAGATTATAAAAATTTCTCAAAGAGTATAGCCATGGGAGATGAGTTGTTGTTTTACAACGACAAAAGCATGTTTCATGTCAATCCCTTTACCAATAAAAACACTTTATACTACCGCAATTTAACCCATCAATACCTCCATAAAAACGATCAGTTAGACGCTTTATACTCAAAAGGAATATTCTATGTATTTATAGATAATCCAGATGGAATTATTATTAGAAAAATTCCTAAAAATGATTTTTTAAAGGGGGTAGAATCTGTAGATGCTTTTTACGACCCTCCTGCTAACCCTTATCCTTACGAATACGTACTTATCATAATACTGTTTATAGCGGCTGTGTATAGACCAATTAGAAGCCTTCTGATTAAAGATAAAATTCAATTAGATAAAAGAGGATTTAAATACGCAGGAGTGTTACATCCTATGGCTTCTAATGAAGTTGAGGTGATTAAACTTCTGCTCTCTCGTGATTTTTTAACGACCCAAGACCTCATGTTACTTTTGGAAAATCCAAATATCTCGTATTCTCAAAATATGAAGATTAAAAATCAGCTCATTGAAAATTTAAATGTGGTGCTTAAAACCATCTTAAATATTTCTACTCCAGTCATTAAAGAAGTAAAAGACAAAAATGATCATAGGGTGACTTTATACACCATTGACCCTACTTTTTTTAAGCATTAATTAAAGTGTTTTAGGTACGCTCAAAAAATCTTCTTTCAATACTCTTCTAAGCCCATGTAATAATCTATCTGCCTGGCTAAAAGAGAATACCATTGGAGGTTTTATTTTTAGCACATTGTGGTCGGGACCGTCCGTACTCATTAAAATACCCAAATCTTTCATTCGGTTGGCCAAGTAGCTTGTTTCTAGCGCTAAAGGGTTTTGTTGGTCGGATAGCAGTTCTAAACCAATAAAAAGTCCGTGACCCCGTATATCTTTTAAGATGGGAAAGTCTTTTTGGAGCGTTTTAAGTTCCTGAATTAAATAGCTTCCCACCTGGTTTGCATTTTCCTGCAACTTTTCTTTCTTAACTACAGTTAAGGTTTCTGAAGCAATAGCGCAAGAGACCGGATTTCCTCCAAAGGTGTTAAAGAACTCCATTCCATTGGCAAATTTTTGGGCCACTTCTTGGGTACAAACTACTGCAGCTACTGGGTGACCATTGCCTAATGGTTTTCCTATAGTCACTATATCTGGAGACACTCCATATAATTCAAAGCCCCAAAAATGCGTACCCATTCTCCCACATCCTGTTTGTACTTCATCTGAAATACAGAGACCTCCTGCCGCCCGAACTGCTTTATAGGCTAAAGCTAAAAAGTTGTTAGGTAAGGGTACTTGACCACCACAACTAATAATAGGTTCTATAATAAAGCCCGCCAAAGTTTTTTGCTGCTCTTGAATAGATGCTATGGTTTTGTGTACTTCCTGAGCATACAGGCTGCCAGTATTTTCTCCTCGGTATTTGCCTCTAAATGCGTCAGGCATAGGAATTAAATGGGTGTCTTTTGGCTTTCCTTGCCCTCCTTTGCCATTGAATTTATAAGATGAAACGCCTATGGTTCCATTGGTGTTTCCATGATAGCCGTGTTCACTGGCTATAACCTCCTTACCACCAGTGACGGTATAAGCCATTCTTAGAGCCAATTCATTGGCTTCTGAGCCTGAATTTACAAAATGCACTACCTCTAATCCCTTAGGTAAGGTGTCTATTATAGCTTTAGCAGCCTTGTTGAGGTTTGGATGCAAATACCTTGTATTTGTATTGAGCACCGCCATTTGCTGTTGGCCGGCTTTCACTACACTGGGGTGTTCGTGCCCTACATGGGCTACATTATTGACTGTATCTAAGTATTTTTGACCGTTTTGATCAATGAGGTAAGCGCCATGCCCCCTGACCACCTGAAGGGGCTCTTGGTATTGAATACTTAAACTTTTGCCCAAATGTTTTTTACGAAAGGGCATAATATCTTCGGTAGTGGGTTTTAATTTAGGCTTTAATTCCTCGGATTTAAACAATAGATTTGGGTCTGGGCAAAGGTCAGCCCAGAGGTCTTGCTCTTGATAGGTTTGTACTCCTGGAAAATCTTCAGTGTAGTCCAGCAGGTCTAACAAAATTTGAAAGTGTAGGTGTGGGGCCCAATTTCCGTTGTTTTCTTTGTTGCCAAGAAGTCCTATGAGGCTATCTTTTTTTAGGGCATCGCCCACTTTGTGGGCAGCGATAGATTCTGGGTCCAAGTGGCCATATAAAGTATAAAAGTGCATGGCGTCTATTTGGTGTTCCAAAACAACAAAACCTCCGTATTCCTTTTCTCCTTTTCGGTCTAGCGCCATCACTACCCTGCCATCTAATAGCGCATGCACAGGGGTTTTTGAGGGCAGCCAAAAGTCTACCCCTAAATGAACACACCTGCTAATGGGACCCTCGTTGCTTTGTATGTCGTAATCTTCAGACGTGTATAGTGGCCTAGGTTCAAGGTATCCGCCTGCAATAATTTTATGGGGATTTGCCTCTTGTAGGCGTTCAATCTTATATTGAAAATAAGTCAGGTCGTTAAAAGCGGCTTCATTTTCTATCCAAAGGCTACTGACACTTAAATCCAAGTGCAAAGTATCTTGCTTTTTTTGGGATGGAAAAAGTGTTTTTAGGCTAAAAGTATTTGCCTTTCCCCACTGTTCAAATTTTGCTAAATTTGGGTGTGCTTTGAAACCACAGGCCTTTCTAAAAGAATAATAGGCTCGTTTGGAATTGATTTTCCACCATTTGTGTAAAAGTGCCCATGCGGGCTTTTCACTGACGAGTAAATACTTATTTTCCGGATGGGATTTTTTATTTATGGCTGCTTTAGTCAATGAAATGACCAATCGCATGCCTATCAGGTGGTATAAATGACTGACTGCTGTTTCAGACAGCTCATTGGCTTGGTGGTAGCCTTTTACAATAGGCAAACTGGCTGCTAAGGGATCTTCTGTATCCATAATACCATAGGTGCACGCAACAGCTAAGTCATTAATGGTTTGGCTATAACAGGCGTCTCCGTAATCTATAATTCCTATTATTTTTGGTTGAATAAGCGCTTGACTTACTACAATATTATGGTCGTTGGCGTCGTTGTGAATAATAGATTTGGGTAGTTGGTTGTAAGTTTTTTGGTGGGTTTTAAAGGCGGTTATGAATGGTGTTACTAATTCAAGTTCAGTGGCTGTAAACAGCCCCAGGTGTTGCTCTACCCACAAACACTCACTTAAGTTCCATTCAAAACTTCTTTGCGCAAAAGGGTGTTTAAAATCTTGTAGATTTTGAGCAATATTCCCCAAATGATTTCCCAGTCCATATCTTAGATCTGAAAGAATTGGATTGGTTTGAGACCAAAGCCTTCCTTCCACCCATTGTAACACCCTAAGGATTGCTTTTTTTCCATTTAGGAAGACTTCTTTTTGGTAGGTTCCGCTTAAGTTTTGAATGAGCTGTGGTACTTCTCCTTCAATTCCTTTTTCTTTTAAATGGCATAAAAGGGCTTCTTGAAAAGCTATGGATGCGATTGTTTCTGGGTCTCTTGAAATTTTGACAATAAAGGCGGTCTCATTGTCAATGGTTAATTTGTAGTTGAGGTCTAACTCACCAGCAAGCGGTATTAAACTTCCTTTCAGTTTATAATGCTCCGCTAAAAGACTTAAAATTTCATTTGATTCCATTTATAAAAATTCAAATTGTATCCAAATGGCAAAGATCACTCCAATAGAAATGGTGAGTACAAAACCATACATTAAAAAGATGCCAATGCTTTTGCTAAGCGTTCTTAGCCAACTCCTTTCAAACAGTTGTTTGAATCCTAAGAATGTGTGGATGGGAAGTAATAGGAGTAGGAAAAACTCTGGGTCGGATGTTTTATTGGGTAAAAAGTATTGTATGCTGAAATACAAAGAGAGTATTAAAAACCAAAAGCTGTGTTGGTTTACGGCTAATATTAAGTGGCTGTAATAATAAGGAGCTGTTTTTCTGTTGAATATCCAAAGAATACCGGCGTAAACAGGCATGAGTAGGAATAGCGCCCAGGACAGAAACTTCAAAAAACTATTCATATAGATTTTGGGATTTTCCATGACTTTTACAACACCATCTTTAACTTTGGATAATTTCTCATCCTTTTCTTCCTCAGAGAGTTCGGATGTGTCGTTTCCGAATTCGAAATTAAAAGTGTTTTCTGTGGTTTTTATCGTGTCTAATTCAGTTGCGTCTCTGGTAACTGTACTTTTTTTTGCTTCATCTAGTACCTTGTACACATCTTGCTTGTTTTCATCTGAAACACTTACTTCGTGGCCTAAAAACCTTGAAAAAATAAAGAAAAACAGGAAACTCACAAAGATATAAAACCGGAAAGGCGGCATATATCGCGCCCTTTTTCCTTGGATAAAATCTTTGGTAAGGCGTCCTGGTTTTATAGTTAAGGCTTTTAAAGATTTCCAAAACCTGGTGTCAAATGCAAAGAGATTCCCAGTAAAATCTGCTAATAAAAAGCGAAACGGCCTTTGGTATTCAAATACAGATTGACCGCAGTTTGGACAAAATTTACCCTCAAATGTGGTCTTACAATTTTTGCAATCTACACGCTTTTCTTCAGTTGTTTCCATACTTGTTCCCTTTAACATATAGCACAAAACTATATTCCTCTAATGTAATATTTTTAACTAAAACACTTTAGTTAGGGGGCTTTAAAATCATTTTTTCTTGTCATATTTTGACTATTTGTGCAGGATGTACTATGGGGTGGAAAAATATTTTTACCCCACTAAATTGTTTTATTTTTGTAGCATGTTTACATCCCTATTGATTAAAAATTTGCGCTTTCGCTGCTTTATTTTTTGCTGTTTTTTTTCTTTTCAAGCCTTTTTAGTGGCCCAAGAAGCCACCATTAGTGGTGTGGTTTCAGAAGCCAGTAGTAACGAGACTCTCATAGGAGTGACCATAGCTGTGCCGTCTTTAGGCAGGGGAGTCATAACCAATGAATATGGTTTCTATTCTCTATCACTTCCCTTAGGTACTTATGAAATACAGTTAAGTTACTTGGGATTTGAAACCTTTTCTAGACAGATTACTCTTTCTGAAAACCTGCGATTAGACGTGCAGTTAGAAGAAATAGCGGCTGCTTTAGAAGAAGTTATTTTAGTAGAAAGCATAGAGCGCAATAGCATTAGAAAACCTCAGATGAGCGTCAATGGTCTTACCGCTGCGAGCATAAAAAAAATTCCTGTAATCTTAGGCGAAGCAGACGTTTTAAAATCGCTGTTATTACTTCCCGGTGTTACAAGTGCTGGAGAGGGGGCTTCTGGTTTTAATGTTAGGGGTGGTGCTGCAGACCAAAATTTGATTCTTTTAGATGAGGCCATTGTCTTTAATTCCTCGCATTTATTTGGCTTCTTTTCCGTGTTTAATCCAGACGCTATTAAGGATGTAAAGCTATACAAAGGGGGAATTCCTGCCAAATACGGTGGAAGAATTTCTTCTGTTCTAGACATCTATCAGAAAGAGGGGAATAGCAAAGATTTTAAAGCGAGTGGTGGTATTGGACTGGTTTCTAGCAGGCTTTTATTAGAGGGCCCATTGGAAAAGGATAGGGGAGCTTTTTTAGTTGGCGGAAGGGCTTCTTATGCCCATTTATTTCTCGCGCTAACAGGCAATGAGAACAAAGCTTATTTCTATGATTTAAATACCAAGCTAAACTATAAAATCAATGAAAATAACAGCATTTATTTGTCTGGTTACTTTGGTAGAGACCTCTTTGGTATTTCGGATAGTTTTATAAATGTCTACGGCAATTCGGTCGCTAATTTTCGATGGAACCACCTTTTTTCGGATAAATTATTCTCAAATTTATCTGTCATATACTCTGATTACTACTACGGATTAGAATTAGATTTAGTTGGGTTTCAGTGGGATTCAGGCATTCAAAATTTTAATTTGAAATATGACTTTAAACATTATTTGTCTGCCAACACAAAACTCAATTATGGAGTAAACAATATTTATTACCGTTTTAATCCAGGCGAAATTAAGCCCAATAGGGAAGATTCTGGTATTGTCAAAGATAAATTAACAGATAAGTATGCCAATGAATTTGCTGCTTATATAGATGTTGAACAAAATGTGTCTACTGCGTTTTCTATTCAATACGGCATGAGATGGAGTAGGTTTGACCGCTTGGGGCAAGAGGTGTTTTACAGCTATGAAAATAATAATCCTGTGGCCTATGATCCAGCATTTGATTTGTATTCAGAGGGAACGCCTAATGGACAAGTACAAGAAAACAGGAGCAGTACCATAGCTACATTTACAAATTTTGAACCCAGATTTGGATTGTCTTATGTACTAAATGACAGAACAAGTATTAAGGCGAGTTACAATCATATGGCCCAATACCTTCATTTGTTGTCTAATACAAGTTCTCCAACGCCTCTAGATGTATGGACGCCCAGTGGCCCTTTTGTAAAGCCCCAATTACTAGATCAATTTGCGCTAGGTTATTTTAAAAACTTAGACAATTACAGCATAGAAACCGAAGTGTTTTACAAAGAAATTGCCAACCGAATAGATTATATAGACGGCGCGAACCTCATTGCCAATGATGCTATTGAACGCGTTATACTCAATGGAGAAGCCCGTGCTTATGGCTTAGAATTTTTACTTAGAAAAAACACGGGTGCTTTTACAGGTTGGTTGGCCTATACTTGGTCTAGATCTGAGCAGAGAACTCCTGGAAGAAATTCGTTGGAGACCGGTATTAATAACGGGAATTGGTATTTTACTCCCTTTGACAAGACCCATGATCTTTCTATAAACAGTAGTTATGAGCTCAATAGTAAGTGGCAACTCAATGCCAATTTTTTGTTTCAAACAGGACAACCCACTAACTATCCAGTGGGACAGTATGAACTCAGGGGTCTTAACGTTCCCATTTTTGGATTGAGAAATCAAGAGCGACTACCCACCTACCACAGATTGGATATTTCTGCGACTTTAATTCCAGACAAAAACAAAGGCAGGAAGTTTCAGTCTGAATGGTCTTTCGGAATATACAACCTGTACAATAGAAGAAATGCAGCTTCAATTAATTTCCGTCAAAATACAGACAGTGGTAATAATGAGGCTTTGAGAACATCAATTTTTGGGATCGTACCCTCAGTAACGTATAACTTTAAATTCTAGGTAAATGAAATACTTTAGCGCCCTACTTTTATTTGCACTTACCATTAGTCTGTTCTCTTGCGAGGATGTCATTGAGGTGGAGGTTCAAAA
>Ga0209631_10004998_pt1 | contig 14336 bp, 5 predicted proteins | sample COG_08_FD_184752 | JGI IMG/M metagenome (GOLD analysis project Ga0209631, IMG submission 184752) | Pelagic Microbial community sample from North Sea - COGITO 998_met_08 (SPAdes) (version 2) | ecosystem: Environmental > Aquatic > Marine > Neritic zone/Coastal water | place: Helgoland, sampling... | reverse complement strand
GTACCACTACTTCCTCATAGACTTTTGCTACTACGCCAACCTGGCGTGCTTTGTCCACATACTGTGCGTACCCACGAGCGGTCGGCTGTTTAGGTCCGTGTTTGCGTACAGCAACGGCCCCATACTGTGGGCCATACCCTTGTGGCGCAACTCACTCGTGTTTCACTCGCACGACAAGGTACAGAGCGTGTTCATTCACACCGCGCCCGCCATCCTGACGTGGTGCACCAGGTGGTACGGTCAGAGCGACTTGGCGTGGCATTGGTGGGGTTTAGGGGAGGCCACAGGCGCGCTCTTCGCCGCCAGGGAGGATGACCACGGGCAAGTGCACTTTGAGCGGGGTTTGATGTACGCGGACGTGGCGTCAGTGCACAGGGCGCCGCACCGTCTGACCACGGCGCAGTTGGCGATGTCGTACGACTTAACGGAGGTGATTACCGAGTTTTATGTGTACCCCGTGGTCGGGTACCTGATCTGGCAGGTGATCTACCTGGTCATCACCGAACTGTTTTACGTCAAGAAGCTGGACGACGACCCGGAGCTGGTGACCTCCCTGAGGTGGCTCGCGAACGACTACAAGGCGCCGGTCACGCGGTGGGCGCTGCGCACGTCCAGGCGCGCGGGTCTCTTTGGACACGACGAGCTCTTCGATCACAACTCGCTCAAGACCAAGTTTGTATTCGTCAGCCTCCAGCTGGTGTACACGATGGTGACCTTCCTCCCGATACCCATGTGCTACGCGTCCAAGACGGTGCACACGACGGTGATGCTGCTGGTGTTCCTGTCGTGCATATGGAACGGCGCGGAGTATTACATCGACATATTCAGCCGGAGGTACGCCAGGAAGTTTGACGAGGGGCAATTCACCGGGTCGGTTCGCGACGAGGACAACGCCGACGCCGCCGTCGCAGAGGCTGTGCTCGCGTCTACGTCCGGGGACCTCGCGAGGCGATCGGGCGGGCCGCAGATATCGCCGCGGTGACGGGTCGAGCCACCGTGAGGGGCCCTCACTATTTTTTGAAACTGTACGAATATGCTAGAACCGACGACGACGACGTTGAGGATTTTGATTTGCGTTGAGTTGATGACTTGTAAAAGAGAAAAGACGAGAAGAGAGATTCATCGTCGCGTGTCGTTCGTGGGGCGTCCTGTTCCTTGGACTTGCGTGTTCATTGCGTGTTCATTCGCGAGGAAGCTCCCGCGTCTACTGCGTGTGGATGAGGGACGTGAGCAGGCTGCCCATCACGGCGCCGCCTCGCTCGGCGGCGTCAAACGCTTTGGCGCATTCCGCCTCGTTCGGGGCGTCCCTGCACGCCTCTTCGAGCTTCTGGAACCCCGCCTGCGCGCCGGGGAGCCTGAACCCGAGGCCCATGACGTCGTCCGCGGGGAGGAGGTTGAGGCCGTTGACGAGCTCTTGGCCGACCATGCCGGATATGGCGATCATGGCGAGGCGACCGTTGTTGAGCTCGCCCATCCTGTGCCTCGCGAGGTCCTCCTCCGATATGCCGTCGCCGAGGCCGAGCGGGTCGAAGCCGTAGTCGCCCGGGATGTGGTCAGCCTTCTGCAGGAACAGTCGGTCCGCGACGAAGGGGTCCTGCCACGCAGCCTGGACGCGGTTCGCCTCGATGGTGAAGACGAAGGCGCCGAGAAGGCCCCAGAAGAGGCCGGGTACCTGCTGGAAGTGGTTGATGGCCGGGCCGGTGACCTGGGAGTCGAAGAGGAAGGAGGAGCCCTCGACCTGCTCGCCGATGAGGAAGCCGAGCGAGGCGAGCATGGCGATGCGGCCGTGGGTGATCTCGACGTCGGCGTAGCGCTGCGCCTCGGCCTGGTCGATGTCGTTGAAGAAGCCGAAGGCGTCGAGTCCGTCCTCGAAGGGCGCGCACCCCTTTACCAAACCCGCGTCCACGGCGGCGGAAATATCGGCGAAGGTCTTGCCGGCGGTGACGACCGGCTTCTTGTCGGTTGTGGTGGTCTTGGCGGTCGGGCGGGAGGCGCTGGCGCACACGCGAAGAACGCGGATAGCGAGGGTCATGGTCACGAGTTTTGGTATCGCGATACGCGGCGGGTGCGTGCGTTTGGTTGTGAGGGCTCAGCTGCTAAGTCCCCGATACGAGCCTCTTGTTTCGTCGATTGGTTCGACGCAAGCCACTCGCTGGAATCGACGTGGACGGCACCCGCTTCGATCGTGCCTTCCGAGATTCGACGCCTCCGAGCGTTTTCCGTCCCAGCCTCGTTCGACTTCTGTTTGGTAATTCCACGTCCCGGTTGCCAAAAGAAACCGAGGTGACCCGTTCCGCCCATGACCTTCGGCACGCTCCCCCAGACGGGCGTCCTGCTGTGGGCCAGCGACGAGGATGAGGAGGACTGCGCCGGAAATAGAGATGTCGTCCACGCGTGCCCTGCGCCGGAGCCTCAGGCTGCCGCGTATCAACACCCGCGGCGTCCTTCCTTCACCCACGGTCACGGCCAAAGAAGGCCCCTCCTGTTCGCGCTGCTGTGGACGCTGCTTGGAGGTGCGGCCGCGGAGCTGGGCACGTCCGGCCACGACCTGAGTAACTTCCAGGGTAAGCACGCGTGCGACGCGAGGGTGCGCATGGCGGCACCACGAACGCCGCGCGAGGTCTCGGAGGTGGTGACGTCGTTTCCTCGGGTACGGGCGAACGGAGTGGGGCACAGCTGGCACCGCGGGCTCTTCTGCGCCGGCGAGGACACAGACAGCGTCAACATCCTGACCCATCGCCTACGAAGCGTCGGCGCGGGCGCGTCACCGAGTGACCGCAGAAGGCGCCTGGCCGGGAGCGGCGCCGCCTGGGGTTCCGAGAGCCCCGTCGCCGACCGCGTCAGAATAGACACCTCGTCCATGACCGTCACCGTCGACGCGGGGGTGATACTGAGAGACCTCCTGGACCACCTCGCCAACCACGACGACCCGACGGCGGACGACAACCAGCCCATGCCCTTACTCTTCGGCGATGCGCTGTTCCGGGGTACGCAGCGCGGGTACACACTCGCCGCGTTCCCCTGGTTCATAGACCAGACAGTCGCCGGCGCCGTCGCCACTGCCACGCACGGATCCAGCCTGCGACACGGATCGATCTCATCGCAGACCGTCGCGGTGACGATCGTCCTGGCCAACGGCACGCTGGCGCGGTACCAAGAAGGCGACAAGGCTTTCGAAGCGGTGCGAGCGAGCGTGGGCAGGCTGGGCGTGGTCGTCGACGTCACTTTGAAGATTGTGCCCAACACGGCGGTTCGGAAAACGTCCGTCACTTTAACGCCGCGAGAGCTCGTGGATGCCGTTTCCCTCGCCTCGAACGCCGCGGCGAGGTGCCACGACACGTTCCCGCTCGCCGGTGATGTGCGTGCGTGGGATTGTATGCGGGCGGACTCCAACGTGCGCAGGCTCGACGAGACGCAGGTGTTTTGGCACTTTCCCCTCGGGAAGGCGGTGAGGACCGATTTCACCCGGCTGGACGCCATCCCCGGGTTCCCAACCCCAGCCAACCTCGTGCCCTACCGCGCCCGTCGACAAAACGACAACAACGGCGGTCTCGAGCCGGCGTGGATCGAGTCGGGCGTACGGACAAACAGTGTGGACCGATTGAACGGCCTGGTCCGCGCCCAGCCCCCCGACGCGCCGAGGGATATAACCGATACCGACTTTCCCCTCATGGCCAACGACACCTTCTCGCGTTTCTGGTCGCGCCAGTGGGACGTGTCCACCGCGTTGAACACGCGGAGCGGAGTGGACGACGCGAGGGACGCGTACCTGAGCATGTCGGAAGAACAGTACGACGCTCACGACAACTACGGGTACGACCAGTACGAGGTTTGCGTCCCGCTCCGGTTAGCCGGAGGATGCCTTGGCGCCATCGCGGACGACATGGAAGCGGTGAACGCGTGGGACCCCGTGGGTTTCATGGACCCAGGGCCGGGAAATTTAGCGAACGGGTTCAGGAGCCCGGCGCTGATACGGTTCACCAGCCCGGACTCCGCGTTGCTGTCGCCGTCCAATCTTCACGCCGCGGGCGCCTGCATGTACGTCAACGTGGAGGACTACGTGCGACACGCCACGACGCCCGTCACCGTCAACCGCAAGTTCCAGAAGGTCATCGAGCACCTCCGAGGTCCATCGTGCGACGGGAGGCTGCACTGGGGCAAGGCGGGGTGGCCCACGGAGAAGGAGTGGGAGGGAAGCTTCGACGGCGCTACGGAGTACGGCGCGGCGTGGTGTTCCTTCGGGTGCATCGTTCACGCTTTGGATCCGAACGGTAAGTTCTCCGGGGTGTCCGACGCGATGACGTGGCCGTCGCTGAACGCATCGCGTTGCTGCGGCGGGGACGAAGGGTTGGAGTATCTCGCGGACGTGGACGGGTGCGAGTGCGCGCGTGTGGGATCTTCTTAGATGAACAAAGACTCTATTTCCCGCGGAACCAACCTCCCTTCTTCGGCTCCCGCTCCCGGTCCGGCGTCGGCTGTTCCAATACCCGCCCCGCGCCCTCCACGGACATGCGCATGGACTCTATCTGTCGCCGCCTCTCTTCCACGCTTTGTCCGATCTGTCCGGACTCCACCTGTCGATCTGTCTGGACTCCTGTGCGCCGGCTGGACGCCTCCGCGATCCTTTTCCTTTGCGTCGCCTCATCCGGGGTGACGTACATCAGCGTCGCGGGTCCGAGGGTGAGCCACGTGGAGGCGTAGGACGCCTTGAAGACGTTCGTCCACTTGGCCCTGTACGCCCCGAATGTGGACATCGCGGCGACGCAACCCGCACCCGCCAGAATCATCTTGTAGTCGTACTCCCCCGCCGCCTTTGCCTTTGGTGACTGCGTGTCCATCTTGTTCTCCAACTTGTCCACTGACCCGCGCCGCTCACCCGATGTTCCGTGTGTGATGTTCGGTTCCCACCTGATATGCCGCGAGGTAGACGACGTAAAACACCGCGGACAGTATCACGGAGGCGAGGATGTATTGCTGCGGACGGAAAGGGATACGTGGGGAGGACGTCAGTCGCGGAGATTGGGAGAGAAGGCACCCTTCGGGGTCGGGTGTTAACAAACAGTCGCGGGGCGCTTCGCACCTGGATGGCACACCACCGTCGTGCTCGTCGGCGTCTGTCCTGAAGCGGATCGAGGTAATCGTCGAAGGGTACGGGAACCGCCGTCGCCAAACCTTCTCCCCGTGGCATAGCCCAGAGGAGCCACGAACAATGGGGAGGAGACGTGGGCGCCTGACTGAGAAACTCGTCGCTCCACACGCGGGTGACGCGGGATTCCCTTCAACGTGATCTTCTCAAGGGTAATTGCCCACTGCAGAATGCCAGTTGTCATTGACCGTTTGTAAACAGGAAATGTTACCCACCCAAAATGCTCTTATCCGGAAGCTGACTCACGAGCGTGACGAAGCCTGCAGAAGGAGCTCGTTGAACGGTCCCCGCGCCATTATCACCGCACGCGAACGCACACACACGCGTCAGCGCCGCATTAACGATGACCACCATCGCCTCCGCAAACGTCGCGCCCCAGGTTAGTGCCTCCGCGGACCCCCCGGCGTCATGAATTGTCGGAGCGTGACAACTGGATCCCGAGCCAAACTGAGAAGCAGCATCGTCGTGATCTGCGCCCCGTCCGGAACCCGCACTGACCGTGTTCTCATTCCCTCGCCCATCGCAGCGCGCGGCCCTCCGTGCCACCAAGGCTATCGCGCCCTCCCGCGCGGCGTTCGTCGCTAAGCCCCAGGTTCGTCACCGATCTACCCACCCGCGATCCGCAGAACCTAACCTAGAAGTTAGTTTTTGATCCCCGTTCCCCCCGCGCGGGTGCCCTCCCTATCCGACGGCGATCGCTGACCTCACCGCCCGATCGTTTCTCCGACAGCGCGCCAAGCGCGGCATCAACGTCCAGGCCCGCGCCGGCCTCTACTTCGCGGACGACGTCGAGTACATCCAGCAGATCGCCGCCGAATACCCCGACAAGGGCATCGCCAACTGGGAAGAGGCTCGCTGCCTCTTCTCCGAGCTCGGGTACAACATCCTCGACATTCGCTGCGCCGATGAGCTCGACGTGATCGGCAACTTCCCCAGGGACAAGGCTGCCGCCACCGAGCACCGCGGCGACAACTGGTTCCACCACGTCCCCATCATCAACGCCACCTACCGCTACGACAGCGAGGCTGGCAAGAAGCTGATGAAGAACCAGGAGGGCAACCGCGGCTTTGTCGACGAGGTGCAAAAGAAGTTCCCCGACAAGAACACCCGCATCATCATCGCCTGCTCCGACGGCCGCAACCGCGCCATCCAGGCGCTCGAGGCCCTCGACGACGCCGGCTACGTCAACATCGTCGGTCTCCGCGGCGGCTACAACATGTGGAACCGCACCTGGGACGCGAAGCTTCGCCGCCGTAACCTCCCCGGAACCTTCGAGGAGGAGTGGCAACACGGAGCCGACGGATGCGGCGTCCACGCCACCGGCGCCTCCTTCGCCAACCAGGATGCGTTCCAGTACGCGGACTGGAAGGACGAGACCGACTGGGTCAACTGGAGGTAAGCACCGAGTGGAGTCTCGATGAAGTGGTCTGATCGTCGACACGCGAGAAGACCCGAGGAGGTTGTGAAGAAAAAAGACACAAATCTCTTCGCGTCGTCGCGCGGCGCGAAGCGGAAGGGATCGGGGAAAGACAGAGACGGAGCCTCGGTGTGCGATGACGTCGTTCGACAGTGCGTCGGCGACTCAACGCGACGGAGGCTTCGGCCCTAAAAGCTAATATTCATATCGACCAACATAGCATCTCATGGAAGCCCTCGCGTTCGCGCCTCCCAAAGTGACTGCGGAGTCTGTTGTTTTTTTTCTTGGACCGGACCGTTGGGGCGTTTTCATGAGTAGCGCGACCTCTCCCTTCCGTTGCCGACACAACGAGGGCCCGAAAGGCGGATATGGAAATGCCGTCGCATCGCTGAACATCCTTAGATAGTCTAGACATCGATGAGTGACGATGATAGCGACGGGGCGACCGAGGCGGCCCAGCAGCTCGCGTTGCCCCGCGAGCTCGAGCTGGAGTCTTCGGCAAATGACATCGCCGCATCGTCGTTGCTCGCCCCGGGCCTGCCGCGACACGTCGATAGCCCCGGGGGCATCCGTGCGGTGCACAGAGCCGAGCTCGCGGCTGCACTGGACGAGCACGTCCGCTCGCTCGGTCCGCCGCACGCGCTCGTGCTGACCGGCGTCGAGGGATGCGGCAAGTCAACAGCGCTGGCGCAGCTGTGCGAGCGCGTCGACGCCATGGAGCGACGGTGGGAGGAGCGAAGGCGCGGGGGCGTCGTCGACCCGAGCGAGGCGCCGCCTTTCATCCTGAAGCACTCCTTCGCGGATCCCAGCTTCTCGCGCGACGTCTCGCACTTCCTCGAGCGCGCGTGCCTCGTCCTCAAGCGGCGCTTCAACATTCGCGAGCCCATCCCGAACGACCCGGCGCAGCTCCCCGAGGCGTTCGCCACCTTCCTCGAGCACGCCGCGGTCTTCCGCCGCGTCCTCGTCATCGTGGACGCCGCGGAGAGCATCGCGATACCCCCGTACGCCACCTACCCGGCATCCGCCGTCGCCGGCCTGGACCCGCGGGACGGACACGCGCTACCCGAGCTCACGCTGACGCGGGGAGATTCACTCGACGCCGTCGCCGACTCGGACGCTCCGCCGTTCGATATCGCCGACACGCGCGATCACTTCCGGTGGATCCCGAACTCTCCGCCGCTCGCGGTACGATTCATCGTCTCCGGAAGGGACGGGGTTGAGGAAAAAGGGGCGCCGGGGGGGATCGTTCGCGGGATGCTTCGAGCGTTGGGCGCGGCGTCCGTTCGTATATCGCCGACGCCGCCGCTCACGACGGAGGAGACGAGCGCGATGCTCGCCATGTTCTCCCCGCGCCACCCCGGTGACCGGCCCAAGGACTCGCACCACCGCGGTAAGGAAATCTCGGAGGTTGTCAACCAGGTTGAGCCGCACGGGCCGACGCCGCTGTGGGTGCGAACCGCGGCGGCGAGGATATGCGCCGCGGTGGAGACGACGAAGCACGGCGCGTGGGTGTCGACGTCGGGTGCGGGCGGGTCCGCCGTGGTGGACGAGTGGGGAAACGTGGGGGAGAAGGACGAGTGGGGTAACCCGATCGAGGCACCGATACGGGACGCGAGTGTTCCGGGTGAAGATATCGACGAGACGCTCGAGTGTCCGAGGACGGTGAGTTCGAAGGTGAGGGACATGCCGGGCACCGCGCGGGGGTTATTCTGGGAGGCGCTCGACGCGATGGAGCTGACGCACGGGGAGCACGTCGTGTCGTCGATGTGCGTGGCCATCGCGGTGGCGCGGTTCGGGGTGACGCGCGATGAGCTGCACGGCGCGATGCGGTGCAGGTTTGAACGGGAACGGTTGCGAAATCGCTTCGGGCCCGGTGGATCGGGGACGCAAGCGGAGTCGCTTCGAAAGCTGGACGACGGACGGTTCGCCGCCGCGCTCGATAGCCTAGACCCGTGGCTCGCGGTGTGGTGCGCCAAGGACGCGTGGCACGCGGAGCTCGAGACGTTCGAGGGGGATCGGTTGGGCGCTTCCGCAGAGGAGAGCGGGGCTCGATTGGCGCGACACGAACGGGAAAAAAACCGGCGGCGAATGTTGAGCGGGCCGGGCGGACCGAGCTATAAACCACCGGAGGGTATAAACCCACACGCGGTCGAGTTACCCGTGCGGTTCAGGGACGACGCGTTCAGGGCGGCTGCGATGGAGAGGTACGCGCCGCCCAAATCGGCCAGGTTTCGCGAGGAGTTCCACGCGGATCTGGCTGCTTATTTTCTCGACGTCGCCGCGGGGAGTGGGTCACGGGCGCTTCGCAGTGATACGAGACGCGCGTTACGCGCGGGCTTGTGGCACGCCGCCGCGGGTCGTGATACGCGGTCCGTGGGGGAGGTGCTCGGGAGGAGGGGCGTGATGGCGTGCCTGTCCCGTCCCGGCGCGAGATCCGACGTTAGGGCGGTTTGCGGAGAAATATCGGCCGAGACTTGGGCGGCGTGGCGCGACGGATTGGCGACGTGGATGACCGCGGAGGGCGACGAGGGTCAGGCGACGTCGACGCACGGTGACCTCGCGGGCGCCGGGCTTGTGATACTCGGTTTACTTCGATGGATCGGGGAACCGACGCTCGCTGAATCGCACGTCGGCGAGGTGCGGTCTTGGTTCGGACCCCCGCGGGGTAGATCCCCGCACTCGATCGTCCTCGCGGCTGAGCACTCGCGTCTGATGCTGGCCAACGGGGAGGTGTCACGGGCGGACTCCCTCGCGGGTCAATCGCGCGCCGCGGCGGACCTATTCCGCGCGGCGAGAGACGCGAGTAGGGACCCGGATGCCGATCCTGATTGGGAATTCGACCCAGCCGCGATACCTGCACTATGGGCCGCCGCGCTCGAACCGTGCGGCGGGTTCGCGACCGCGATCGCGTCGTCGGACTCGCTCTACGCCGAGACCGTCTCCGTCGTCGCCGAGATCGCGGTCGCAAAGGCGGACGCCGTGTGCGCCGCGACGGTTGGCGAGTCGGCAAATAGAGCGGCGGACGAAGCCCTCCGACGCGTCCAATCGGAGACGGACGCGTGGCTCCGCGCTTTAAATGAACGCGCGCCAAGTGCCATCGCCCGCGCCGTGACCGACGCGATGGACGGCTCGTACGACGAGTACGCCGATGGGAGCATCGAGTCCGGGACGCGGGAGGACGCGGGGGATGAATTAACGGGCCTCGTTAAGTCGTTGCGCCGTACGAGGGAGGCGTGCGTACGGTTTTCCAGGCACGTCGACGCGGGCATCGTCGCGGGCCGGCTCATCTCCGTGCTCACCGCGGCGCTCGGCGGCGACCACCCGCAGTGCGGCGCCGCGAAGCTCGAGGCTGCGGAGTCCGCGGCGGCGGCGGCGGAGTCTTCGGCGGCTGTGCCGGGGTACGACGAGGCTTCGGCGTGGGCTCGACCCGCTTACGATTTCGCCGCCGCGTTTTACGGGTCTCAGTCGTTACCCGCGGCGCGCGCCGCGTGGTGCGTCGCGGAGGCGCTGCGCAGGGCTGACGGCGCGGCTGCCGCGAGGCCGATGTACGCGCAGGCGCTCGGCGCGACGGCGGCTGTTCTCGGCAAGACACACAACGGAACGGGCGCCATGCTGTCAGAGACGGCGGAGCTGTCGAGGCTTGAGCGGCGGCTGGAGGAGGCTGACGCGCTGGCGAGGGAGGGTCTGGACATCGCGCAGCTGGAGCTGGCGGACGCGAGGCGGGGTTTGGACGAGGCGGACGCGTCCTGCTCTCGCGCGATTCAGCGCCGGGCGGTGACCATCGGCGAACACGGGGTGGACTACCTCCCTCACGAGTTGCTCGTCGCCATCGACCACGTGCGGGAAACCGCGACGGCACGCGCGTCGCAGGCGGAGGCTGACTTCGCCGAGCGCGCCACGCAGGTGGCCAGGGTGATACACGCGATGGGCCGCCTCCCAGACGCCGAGTCGTTTCTCCGGCGGGCGCTCTTCGCGGGTGAAAAGGCGTTTGGCCCGTCCGACCCGTCACTCGCCGCGACGCTCGCGGCGCTCGGGCGGTGCGCGTTGGCCAGGCGTCGACCCGAGGAGGCGGAGGCGTGCTTCCGCCACGCCCTCGGCGTGGACGAGCGGGCGGCGATGCTCGCCGCCGAGCGAGCCGCGGGTCTCGGCGGCGGGGGTCGGGGTGCTACATCAGCCGCCACCGGATTCCGACATCCGAGGTCGGCGGCGCACTTTGTCCACATCGCCGCGCACCACCGCTCCGGCGGCCGGCACTCGCGCGCGGAGGTTTACTTCCACGCCGCGCTCGATTCCCTGGAGACCTGCGACGGATCGTTACCCTTGCCGTTGGCGGACGGGTTCGAGGAGTCGGTGGCTGACGACGGCTCGGTCCCGAAACCCGACCCCGGCGCCGTCCTCAACGTCCTCGGCATGATGTACAAGGACCAGGGACGGATGGCGCAGGCGGCCGTGCGTTACGAGCGGTCGATCGCGCTGGGCGCCGCGGCGATGCGCGCGGCGACCAGGGCGGGGGACAGACGCGCGTGGAGGGTCGCGGCGTCCGCGGTGTCGCTTCGGCTGTGTAACCTCGGAGCCCTTCGAGCCCGGCAGAACCGAGCGGGCGACGCCGCCGCGTGTTTCCTCCGAGCGGCTACGTTCGCGAAGAACAACCTGGGCGATGCGCACCCCCAGACGGCGCTGTGCCGCGCGTGGCTGGTATCCGCGGGCGGCGAGGACGCGGCGGCGGTGGGCGTGGGAAAAGCGGCGGGGGTCATGCTCGACGCCATCGTCGCCGGAGACTTTCCGCAACTCGCCAAACCCTTCGCCACCGCGTGGGGCGCACTGGCCGGTGAGGACGTCGCGGTGAAACGCGCGCTGGCGGATAAGATCGTCAAGGATATCGAGGCGTCCAAGCCCTTCCCGATGGAGACGTCGAGCGGGCCCGCGTCCAGGCCCGCGACGGCGGCGGCTTCCAGGCCGTCCACCGCGGCGAGACCGCGCTCGGCCAGACCACCAACCGCTGACCGACCAACCGCGCTCGCCGTCGCTTTACCCGATCCACCGCCGCCGCCCGAGGTGTACGCCGCGCTGGACAGGTACAGGCAGGTGGACGAGGCTAAGCGCGCGTGGTCGGCGTGGGCGCACGTCACGCCCGGGGGTGATAACATCGCGGACCTGCTCGACGGGTTGGAGTGCGACGAGTGCCTCGCGGCCGTGGTCGACGACGTAGCCGCCGTCGCCAGGACGTCCCTGATCGAGCCCAAGAACATCGTGCCCACGAGCGTGATGTTCGTGGACGGCGCGACTAAGGCGTTCAGGGCGGCGGCGGCGGCGAGGATCAAGGCGGGGTTCGTCGGGAGGACGGGAGCGCACGACGGCTGGGCCGCGCACGGCGACGGCGGCGACGGGAGGATTTTATCCGAAGTTCTCGCCGCGGCGGCCAGGGGCGAGCCCATCACACTGCCCCCGGCTCCCCCGGAAGTTTCCCCGATGAGCGTCGACCGAGACGGCGCGAAGGAGGGTGCGGCGGAGCACGCGCGGCGTTTGGCGGTGGAACGCGCCGAGATGGAAGCGGCGACGTCCATCCCCGGCCACGTCCGCGCCAAGGCTGAAATCGAAAACCTCGAGATATCCGAAGAGCGCCGCCGTGCAAAAACCGAACCCACGGCCAACTACGCCCTGCGGGAGCTGGACCGGGACGACGACGACCACGTGTTTGAGGACTACTACCGCCAAAAGCTGGGCGTGAGACTGATGGAGAGCGAGGAACGCGCCGCGTGGCAGAAGAAGGCTGACGAGATTGAGAGCCGACGCGCTCGGGAGATTTTCGACGCGCAGACCGACCCGGCCAAACTTCGGCAGATTCTCGCGCGGGAACGCGAGGCGTACCTCCCGGAACTCATCGCCGATAAGATTCGCAACGGGCTGGAGGACCCGGGCGGCCGCGGGCATGACTTTTGGGTGCCGGGTGAGTTTGAAAAAGCCGCGAGGGAGCAGGACGACGCGAGGGCCATGATGAAGGCGGCGCGGGAGGAGCGCGACTCGATCAAGCGCGAGCTTCTCGAGCTCGAGGCTGAGTCCCTCTCGCGGGCCACGTCCCGGGCGCAGTCCCGGCACCAGTCGCGCCTCGCGACGCCCGTGAAGAAGAAGCACGGGACGGAACGCGAACGCGAACGCCGTGAAGGGAGGAGGGAAAGGATCGGTTCGAGGGACGGGCGCGAGGGCGAGACAGACGAGGAGCGGGAACGCAGAAGGCGGAGGAAGGAGGCCAAGCGGAGCAAGGCAAACTCCCGCGCGCACTCTCGCCGCCAGTCCACCCGGACCACCCCACACAAGCCGCGGCAGCCGCACGAGGACTCTTCAGCAGACCCGTACAGGTCGTCCAGGCACGCGACGCCCGGCAAGAAGAAATCCGCGAGGGCTTCGCTCAAATTCGGTCAACGCTTCGAAGAGGAAAACCGCAGAGCCGACGCCGCCGAGGAGGCCACCGCGACGGCCCGCGACATCGCCGCGCAGGCTGCGCAGCGGTTCGACCGCGCGCACGCCGCGATGGTGGCCGCGTCGGACGCCGCGCTCGAAGCGAGGATACGCGCGGCGACCGCGTCACCCATGAAGCCGCAAATGAAGTCGTACGTCAGGCCGGCTTCCGCGTCGAGGTCCACCCGCGATAAACTCGCCGCATTTCAATCACGGAAAGTTCGGCCGCAGTCCGCGAACAACCCGGTCGAGGCGCAGCGACGAGAGGACAGGGCGAGGCACGCGAAGCTCCACGGCGATGGCGACGATACCGTCGAAGTCGGCTCGGCGTTTGGCGCGGATACGTACCAGGACATCGACGACGTCGCTTACGATCGCGAGAACCGGTACGTACCGAACGGAAATTCCCGCGGCGGGTCGGTCCGCGCGTCGATGGAATCTCTATCTCTACACAAACCCGGCACTGACTTCATCAACCCGGCGGCGGCGGGGATGATGAATATACCCGTCGCGGTGCCGCTGTATCCCGGGGGCGGGTCCGTGAGGGCGTCGGTGGACTCGCTTCCCCCGAGGCGGCCGCCCGCCCGTCGAGGAGAAAAAGAATTTGAGTTTCCGCGCTTGCTCGAAGAGGAACGGGCGAGCGTCGGCGGTTCCCGGGTTCGACCCGCGTCCCGGCGGATCGCGCGGAACATCGAGGACGTCGATGCGTCCCAGGCGCTCCAGGCGGATCTGAACCACGCGCGGCGGAGGAACGCGTTCGCGGCGGGAGCCGGCGCGCCGATGTTGGAGCGGCCGTTTGTGTCGAGGTCCGTCAACGTGGAGAGACCGGCGTTGGCGTTGGCGGGCGCTTCCGTTAGGGGCCGGCCGTCCACGTCGGGCGGTGGAGTGAGTCGGGGTGGTGATGACGTGGACGATGAGTGGTACTGGAAGATGAAGAAGCGCGTGGAGCAGCGGCGCAAGGAACTGTTCTCCGCGCCGGCGCAAAAGTGATTGCAACATGTATGTAAAACAACAAAATATGAGATCTCTGCGAGTCAACCCGTGCATGCAGGGCGCGATGGAGACGGGTTTGAGGGCAGCTGCGCGGGAGCTCAGTGCCGTGCGACCGCCGAAGAGCGGCTTGTGATTAGCGGATGTAACAGCGGTAACAATCCAAGTCAAATCATCATCAGCTCGTAGATCTCGGTTTCTCTCAGATTGACCGAAATTTTGAATTTAGGTTTCGGGCGGGTCACTTCGTGGGGCGCGGAGGGAGGATGACGACGGTGTGGCGCCCCGACCTCAAGCGTATCCGCGCCGAAATCGCGGCCGAGGCTG